>ENA-OQAZ01000132-OQAZ01000132.1-human-gut-metagenome-genome-assembly--contig:-NODE-132-length-38359-cov-8.809531_pt1 | contig 38359 bp, 48 predicted proteins | sample MGYA00242737_ERZ504531 | MGnify/ENA primary metagenome ERZ504531 (study PRJEB26092, sample SAMD00036244) | human gut metagenome | host: Homo sapiens | study: EMG produced TPA metagenomics assembly of... | reverse complement strand
ACTGAGCATTTCGATGGGAGCTTCCCTGCAATGGCAGCAACAAACGACGACTTCGTCGAAGACCGGGAGGACATTGCCGACTACACAGACGACAGTTACTCTTCCGGCTACTCTTCCTCGGAACAGCTTTTTGACGACATCATCTTCTTTGACTTGGATGAAGAAGTAGACGACACCGCAGCGGAAGTCATCGCAGAAGAAGATGCCAACGATTCGAGCGACACCGAGATTGATAGGGCGGCCGATTCAATCGAGGAGACAGAGCCGGAGGACGAAGTGCAAAACACGGATGCTGCCGAAGATCGGAACGATCGGGAATACCCGGACGAAGAAACAAAGTCAGGCACGAACCCGGGGGAAGCAGGCCCCTCCGATGCAGAAACCGAGGAGGATGTGCCGGACTCGTGGGAGGAAACGCCGAAGATCGACAGCGAATTGGAGGCAGCCATCGCTTCCGAAGATCCGTTCTCTTATTATGACGATGATGCGTCAGAAGAAGAAATGGATGACGACATTGCGCTGCTGGCTGCCGGAAAAACCATGGCGCACGAAGACTACGCATACACCGATGTGTCGTCTGGTACAGAGTACATGGTGGACCTCTACACGGACCACACGGCAAAAATCTGGAAGCTGATCACCTCCTCCGGCGGAGCGAGTGTATCCTTCCAAGTACGATCTATTACACAGACGATGACGGCGTGCCGGAGCCGACCCCCTATACGGTCACCGAACTGCACTTATCCTATTGGAGCGGTGTAACTTCGGACAATAACAACTATACTGCGCTGGTGCTACCGGATACCCTGACCGACATTGGGGGCTCATTATCCGGCTTCAAAAATGTAACAGAGATCACCATTCCGGGCAGTGTCAAAGTTTTCAATGCGACTCTGCAAAACATGAAGCAATTGAAGACTCTGACCTTCGATGAAGGCGTGGATGAGATTGCTTCGGGATCGGTCGTATCCGGCTGCAAGAGCTTGACAACCATCCATCTGCCCAGCAGCCTGCAAAAACTCTCAGGGACGGGCACGTTTTCCGGCGCATCGGCGCTGACGGATATCACGCTCCCGGAAGGCATTGCGATCACAGAGGGTTCCACCTTCAGCGAGTGTACTTCTCTGAAATCGATCACGCTTCCGGCCTCCATTACAACGATCCCCAGCAGTATGTTTGCAGGCTGCTCCGCTTTGGAGCGTGTGACGGCCAAGGGGACCATTACAGCCATTGGCAACGGCGCCTTTGGAAGCGTTACAGACTGGAACGATCAGGAAACCGCCGATACAGCCTTGACGGAGATCCCGGATCTAAGTCAGGTCACGTCCATTGGAGACCGTGCATTTTACGGCTGCTCGGCATTGGAGACGGTTGATCTTCACAGCGTTACCACCATGGGATATGCCGCTTTCCAAGGGTGTGATGCGTTGTCCGGGGAGATCGACCTGAGCAAGCTGGAGGTAATCCCGGGACATGCATTCTGCTATGATCCTAATATCACCTCGGTCATTACCTGCCCCACGCTGAGATCGATCGGGGATTGGGCGTTTATCTGGGCGGATATCTCAACCATCTCGCTGCCGGAGACGCTGAATTCCATCGGAACTTACACGTTCTATAAGGCCTCTTTGAGCGGCACCGTTGCACTACCGGATAGCCTGACTCAACTGGGTGCGAGTGCATTCAGTGGATGTGAAGAGGTCAATGCCATTCAGATCGGCTCAGGCTCAAGGATATCCCTGCGAATGCTTTCGCTGGTTGTACAAATCTAAAAACGATCACGGTAAACAATCGTTGGGAGGATGTGACCATCCCGAAAATCGATGGAGTTACCGTCACATATACCATCCCGTCTCTGACGGCTGACAACGACAAAGTCTCCAATGCAGAAGGTGCCTTGAGCTTACAGCAGGCGGTCGATCAGGCAAATGGAACGCCAGTCACCATTGAAAAAGACATTCGTTTGGATGAACCCGTTAGGATAGCCGCAGGGCAGCGGGTCGAAATCACTGCAAATACGAACTGCAACATTTTTGGCAATAAGGACAAGGATCTTACGAATCTGTTTGTGGTGGAACCAGGCGGTGAGCTTTCGCTGACCGGCGCGCTGACATTGGGCGGCTGGAACAATACCGGCAGCATTCTTGTTAATCATGGCAAAACGACGATAGATGGCAATGTTGTAATCGAAAAGTCACTCTGGAAGGGAACGACGTGGGCGTTATTGAGGACAACGGCTCAAGTGCAGAACTCATTTTGGAGAACGGCACCATCCAGAACCATAAGATCCGCGGTGCACTCAGCGCCTCGATCCGAGTCACAGAAGGCGCATCGTTTACCATGAATGGGGCACCATTCAGGCCAACATCGCGAATACCTCTTCCAGCGATTCCTCCTCCCCCGCAGTACTGCTGCTGGGTGCAAGCACGTTTACCATGAACGGAGGCTCCATCTGCAACAACAGCGGCCAATGTGGAACAGCTGTTTACCTTACGGCTTCCAGCAATGCCGCAAAAGCCCGTTTTACGATGAATGGCGGATCCCTAAGCAACAATGAAAGCCGCTCGTATACGCCGAACTCCACACCTACGGGTGCTGTTTTTGTAAAGTACTCCGCAGAGTTTGTTTTGAACGATGGCACCATTACCGGCAACTGTGCCCACGACGGAGCCGGTGGCGGTGTGGCAGTTATGGATGAATTGCCAACGGAAGAACATGGCACCGCCTTTACGATGAACGGCGGTACCATCTCGAACAATACAGCATCGGGGTATCGTTGTTCCGGCGGCGGCATTTACTCCTGCTCGAATTATGTCTCTTTGCTGGGAGGACGAATCGAGAACAACTCCGCCTACGATGGCGGCGGCGTCTACAGTGAGGGCAATACCGAAATCTATACGACCCTGCACATTGAGAACGCTCTGATCACGGGGAATACTGCGGACCAAGGCGGCGGTCTGTGGTTCTGCCCCACAGGTGATGCGAAGCTGTATATGCAGGATGGTGCCGTGATCTATGGGAATACGGCAGCATCGGCAGGCGACGACTTCGCTTCGCCAGAGGTTGCGACAGGCGCAGGCGGAAACGGCGGTGTTACCCTGCCGGATTATTTTCCCAATGGCAAAGTGATCCAGTGGTTCAGCGACGGCTTCCTGTACGCTCCCCCTGGAAATCGCGGTACATCCGGGCAGGGAACCCGATACAATACGGTTGAGTACGCCAAGCGTGTGACAGGGGTACAGAATGAGAAAAAGGGATTGGCGTTGAAATCCGTTGTTTCGGACGGTGTGTCGATTCCTGCAACGGGATCGCTTATCATTACAGGCAATCAGGCTTCGCACGGTGGTGGCGGTATTGGTGCCAACGGCGGCGTGGTCATCGGCGAAGCGACCTCCCTGTCCTATTCGATCTCGGTAAAAAAAGCCTGGGATAATCCGGGCTATGAGGACACCCAGCCTTCCAGCGTGACGATTCATCTGAAGGAACGCGACACCGGGGATATTGTAAGCACAGCAGAGCTGACCGGCGAAAATGGATGGCAGTATACCTTCACCGATCTTCCGCTTTCGCCGAATCACTACACGGTGACCGAGCAGCCGCTAGAAGGATATAAAGCGACCTACTATCAGGATGCAGACGGAAACTTCATCATTACCAATACCTATTTGACCACACCTACGCCAGATGTGCCCGCTGTAACGATCTCTGTCCCGGTGGAAAAGAAATGGGTCAACGATTACAAGTGGGAACGCCCTGCAAGCATCCATGTTTCTCTGTGGAACGGCGATGCAAAGGTCAAAGAAGCAGACCTGACTGCAGATATGGGCTGGACGTATATTTTTGAGGACCTGCCCGAAGGCACCTACTCCGTAACAGAAGACGCTGTGCCCGGTTATGAGACCTTGATTGAGCGCAGCGATGCGGGTGGTTTCATCATTACCAATACGTATGAACGCCCTCTGTATCCCGAACCGATTGAGCCCATTGACCCCATCCCGCCTGTGGATCCCCCGCAAGAGGAGATCGTGACGCCGCCGATTGTTCCGGGGACCACCGGGAATGAACCCAACCCACCCTCCACGGAGGAGACTACAAGCGTACCTCCAACAGAACCGACGGAGGAATCAACAGATGAATCAACGGAAGAACGCTCGGCTGAAAGCGATCCAGAGGAATCTCCCATAAAAGAAACGCAAGAGACTTCCTCTGTTTCTGCAAAACCGCCCAAGTTGATCCAGACCGGCCAGACATGGTGGCCTGTTTTCCTGCTAATGTTTGCTGGCGCGGGCCTGCTTGTGTTTGGCTTCTATAAGCGCTCGAAAGAGAACATCGATCACGAATAAATCAAAAAGCCCGCTGCTCATTTTTGAACTGCACCCCATTTGTTAGACAGTATGGTATACTGTTTAGGAAATGGGGTGTTTTTGTATATCGACTACTACAACAACCGCCGAATCAAATTAAAACGAAACGGCTGAGCCTGTGCAATACAGGATTCAGACCGTTCAGGTCCCTTAATTCTTATTTTTGTCTAACTTTTGGGGGTCACTTCAAAGATAACATGGCTTTTTTGTAAAGTGTGCAGGAGATGTGCAAAAGTGTGCAGACTCTGCCAGAAAAACAAAAAAGCCATGAAATCTTTCGATTTCACGGCATTTTCTGGTGCAGTAAAGCAATCCAAATCCGAACCATTTCCCTTTGATGCGGCTTCTGCCGCTTCTCCAAAAGTCACGGTCTGTGTTCCTTCTTTATAGTTGAAGGTTATCAAAACCTTATCATCGTACAGATAAATCGCATTGATGAAGGTATCCACCAGCGCCTGCCGCTGGTCTTTCAGGCTCATGTCCAGTTTACGGAACCGCAGCAGCCAGAACCGGATGAACTCCTCCGTGACCTTGGGCTTTGCCAGCTTCTCTTCTGCAATGCGGGCTTCAAGCTCACGCTTGGTTTCTTCCAGCTGCTCCAGCCGCTCCTTGGTGGAGCTGGTCAGGATACCGGCCTGAATCGCATTGAGCATATTCTGGATACCAGATTCAGCATCCCGAAGCTGTTTCTCATAGAGGGGAATGTTGGTGTTCTCCTTGTTTTGCAGTTCCATCACCTTGGCGATGATAGATTCCATGGCGGCATCGTCTTTGACAAGCTGCATCGTCTGGTTGACCACCAGATCTTCCAGCCACTGTTTACGGACGGTCTTTTTCTTGCAGCCCTTGTGCTTTTTGGCAGTGGCACATTTATAGTAGCGGTGGACTTCACCCGTCCGGCTCGTGCCGCTTTCGCCAAACATCAACGCCCCACAGTAGCCGCAAAACAGCTTGGTGGTGAGCAGGTAGTCATCCTCTGCCTTTCTACGGGCAGGGGCTTTCTTGTTTTTGGCGATCTTCTCCTGCACATCCTCAAACAGTTCCAGCGGAATGATGGGCGGGATAGCATCCGGTACGACCACATCCCGGAATTTCAGTTCTCCGATGTACCGCCGGTTTTTGAGCATATGTTCGACGCTGTTATAGGTAAACGCACCGCCCACCGGGTTCTTGATGCCGTTTTCGTTCAGCCAGTCCCGGATCTCCTTCATGGTGGAGCCTTCATTGTACTTCTTGAACGATTCCAGCACAAAAGGCGAGGTGAGAGGGTCAATATGGAACTTCCGTTCCGAATCCAGCGTGTAACCAAAGGTTCCACGACCACCGTTGCAGCGTCCTTTCAGGATGTTCTCGGTCTGTCCACGCACGACCTTCTCGGCAAGGTCAGCGGAATAATACTCGGCATAACCTTCCAGCACCGATTCCAGAATGATGCCCTCCGGCCCCTCGGAGATGATCTCGGTGGCAGACATGAGCTTGACACCATTCTTCTTCAGCTGGGTCTTGTACCGGGCACTGTCGTAGCGGTTCCGGGCAAAACGGTCAAGCTTCCAGACCAGCACAATGTCAAACAGCTTTTTGTCGCTGTCTTTTATCATCTGCTGAAACTCCGGGCGGTTGTCCGTTTTGGCAGAGATGGCACGGTCAATGTAGTGCTTGACGATGGTGATGCCATTCTTTTCCGCATAGGCAGTGCATTCACGAATCTGCCTTCAATGGATTCTTCGCGCTGGTTATCCGATGAATAGCGGGCATAGATCACGGCGGTCATGGCAAGCACCTCTCTTTTATGCATCAATGGACGGTAGAGTGTTCATTTCAAAGCAATGTTTCGTATAATGTATATACCATACTTTTCATCCTATTGCAATAGGTTTATAGAATGTCATTTTTCCTGAATGTCATTTTTATGATGGACTCCTGTACAAATTTCGGCTGAACGGTATTCAAAAAGGATGTTCTATCCCATGACAGAGCATCCTTTTGAAACAGCTTTCTCTTATTATAGCTTTAAATCGTCCAATTCTGACTTGCTGATTGCAAATCAACCATGTGCGCATACAATCCGTTCCGAGCATAAAGCTCATCCGGTCTGCCTTGCTCCGCTACGATGCCATCCTTCAGCACAACAACCTTGTCTGCACCTGCCACGGTACGCATCCGGTGAGCGATGATGAGAACGGTCTTGTTTTTGATGAGGCGGGACAGAGCCTCCTGAATCGCCGTTTCGTTCTCAACATCCAGACTTGCGGTGGCCTCGTCCAGCAGAATGATGGGCGCATCCTTCAGAAAAGCACGGGCGATGGAAATGCGCTGACGCTCACCGCCGGAAAGAGCGCAGCCATTCTCGCCGATATTGGTGTTCCACTTGTCCGGCAGCTTCTCGGCAAATTCCTCGCAGTTTGCCAGCTTTGCCGCCGTAAGGACCTCCTCGTCGGTGGCACCTTTGCGCCCCAGACGGATGTTTTCGAGGATTGTGTTGTCAAACAGGGTCACATCCTGAAAGACGATGGAATACAGGCTCATGAGTTTTTCCGGGTCGATTCGGGAGACATCCATGCCGCCCACGGTGATACTGCCCTTCTGGTAATCCCAGAACCGTGCTGCCAGCCGGGAAACAGTGGTCTTGCCGCTGCCGGAGGGGCCCACCAGCGCCGTAACCTCCCCCTGCTTTGCGGTAAAGGAGACATCCCGCAGCACCGCTTCACCGGAGTCATAGGCAAAGCCCACATGGTCGAACACGATATCGCAGCCCTGATTGGTCAGCTGCTCGCTGCCGGTCTGCAGGGGAGCGTCCAGAATCTCATTCATCCGCCCCACATTGGTACGCATGGCGATGACCGCCGCCAGATTCTGCAAAGCCCCCTGCATGGGGTCGTACATCCGGGATGCCGCCATCAGGAACAGAAACAGTCAGTACGTCGATGCTGCCCTGCACCAGCAGCACCGAACCGGTGAGCGCCACCGATGCAATGCCCAGCTTGAGCACCATGCCGGCGGAGGACACAAACAGCGCTGTTTCCAGCTCTGCCACAATAGACTGCTTTTCCACTGCCCGAATTTTGCCGGAAAGGCCGGACAGATACTGCTGCTCCGCATTGCTGGCTTTCAGGTCCCGGAGAGTCTCGATGTACTCCTGAATACCGTCCGCACAGGCCATTTTCGCCGCCATGGTCCTGGCCTGCACCTTATCCTGTACCCGATAGCTGCCCACCACGATGGCAGCGGATACCGGAATGACCCACAGAGCCGCCAGTGCCATCCGCCACTCAAAGGCGAACAGGCTCAGGGCAATGAGCACCGTGGAAATGAGGGAGCCGAACAGACCGGGGATGAAGTGGGAGCAGTCCTTTTCCAGTACCTCGCAGTCCGCCATGATGGTGCTTGTCAGGTCGCAAGGTCTCGCTTGCCGAAAAAGGACAGAGGCAGCTTCCGCAGCCGCTCTGCAAGGGTCAGGCGGCGGGTGCCGCTCTCTTTATAGGTGGTAAAATAGGTGCCGTTGTACTGGAACCATGTGGTCAGTAAAATCAGTGCAAAGCAGGCAACGCATCCCAGCAGATAAAAGGTACTTCTCTCACTCGTAGAGCCTGCCAGCAGGTCTTTTACCAGAAGATACAGCAGCCCGGTGGGCAGCATGAACGCCATGTTCTGGAACGCACAGGCCAGAACGCCCTTTACAAGCCCCTTTGCGCCCTCCGGGGAGCTGGCTGTGGCGTGTTGAATTTTTTCGATCATTCCTTACCCCTCCTTTGCGACCTTCCACTGCACCGAGGCCTGATAGTCCTGCCACATCCGGGCAAACAGGCCGTTCTGCGCGCACAGTTCGTCCTTTGTGCCGGATTCCACAATCTGCCCATCCTGCACCACATAGATGCAGTCGGCGTTGGCTACGGTGGACAGACGGTGTGCGATCATCAGCACGGTTTTGCCCTTGGCAAGCTGAGCAAAGGCTGCCTGCACCTTTGCTTCATTGTCCGGGTCGCAAAAGCGGTGGCCTCGTCAAGCAGCAGGATGGGCGCATTTTTCAGCATGGCGCGGGCAATGGCAATGCGCTGCTGCTCGCCGCCGGACAGATACACGCCTTTTGTGCCAATGACGGTATGGATGCCTCCGGGAACTTTTCCACGATATCCATGCACTGTGCAGCTTTCAGCGCCGCCAGCACCTCGGCTTCGGTGGCCTGCGCTCTGCCCAGCCGGACGTTGTCCAGAATGCTGCCCTTGAGCAGGCGGCTGTTCTGGAACACAAAGGAGATGGTGTCCATCAACTCTTCCTTGGGGATGTCCCGCACATCCGCTCCGCCCACCCGGACGCTGCCGCTCTGCACATCAAAGAACCGGCAAATCAGGTTTGCCAGTGTGGATTTGCCGCCGCCGGAGGGGCCAACGAAAGCCACCATCTGACCCGGCTGAATTTTCAGCGAAACGCCCTTGATAACATCCGTTTTGCCATCATAGCTGAAATGCACATCCTTCAGGGACACAGAGGCATCTTTCGGATGCCGCGGATGATCGTTTTCTGGCACAGGTTCCGCATCCAGAACCGAATCCACACGAGCCAACGCATCTGCCACAACGAGTTCATTTTCGCTCATGTACATGATGCGGGTCAGGGTCAGGGAGATTACCGGGGTAATGATGATGTAGAACAGCAGGTTCAGCAGAAATTCCGAAGTCACACCGTTCCGGGTGAACAGAAGCCCACCTACAATCAAGAAAGCAAACACACCGTTGATTGCGGCAGTATAGAGCATCATCGGCATCCGCAGCTCTTTGGTGTAGGCAATGACCCACTTTTCGTACTCATCAATGGTCGCTTTGAATTTTTTGAACGAAAAGACGGATTGCCCGAAGGTCTTGACTACCGGGATGCCGCGGACATACTCCACGGCCTCGTTAGACATTGATTCCAACGCATTACCGTATTGCCGCATTTTGTCTGCCATCCGCCTTCCTGTCATGGCGGACATGATGACGAAGCCCAGTGCCACCGGAACGAGACTCAGCAGACCCAGCCGCCAGTCGAACACAAGCAAAAGAACCAACAGACCTATGGGTGTTGCCATTGCATTATATTTGTCCGGCAGCTGATGGGCGAGAAATGTCTCCGCTGCGCCAGTACTCTCGTGGATGATCTTGCGCAGCTTACCGCTGCCAAACGTCTCCGTAAAGCCCAGCGGCAGTGTGGCAAGGTGTTCGGAAACCTCCAGCCGCAGATTGGTCGCCACCCGGAACGCCGACAGATGGGAGCACATCAGTGCCGCAATGTAAATGAGGTAAGCCAGCACCGCAAACAGCACTGCCATCCAGCCGTAATGGGGGATGTTCACCGCCTGCGCATAGTCCGGCGCGGCGTTCAACACATCCCGCAGGATCTTCCAGATGTACACAAAAGGCACCAGCGCCACCAGCGCACTGACCGCAGACAGCACCCACGAAGCGTAGGTGAAATATCGGTAGTTCCCGGCGTAGCCATCAGCCGGGAAAGATCGGACTGTTTTTTCACGGAAAGACCTCCTTCAAATCAGATTGCGGCAAAAATGTGCTGTGGTATTTCAACTCCACAGCACATTCTGCGTTTTAACCCGCCAGATTTTCGGTGCAGAACAGCTCAATGCAGTTGTCGATCATCGTCTGGTCACAGTCGGTGGAAATGCCGGAGGCCAGCCAGTAAGCATATTCGCCTGTATCGTACTGGCTCAGAGCTTCTGCATCCGAACCATAGCGAAACTCAATATGGTAAGTTTCCGCACTGGTGTCCGGCGCAAGGAAGAAGTAGGTGAACTCGCCGGAATCGGCATCATCGCTTTGAAACTCATACAGCCCACGCACAGGCTCCATGCCAATATAGTGATAGGTATGGGAGAACAGCACATTGCCGTCCTTATCGGTGCCGGAAATGGTAGAAGTTTCACCATCGAAGGTCAAGATCGCAAGGCTATTGGTAAAGCCGCAGAAATAGCTCCGCCGCCGTTGGCATACGCTTTGACTGCATCTTCGCCGTAAACATCACCTGTCACCATAGAGGACAGCTTCTCAAAAGCAGCTTCGGCATTGTCCTCGCCCACGAGAGCGGTACAATCATCCAGCCATGTCTGCTTATATTCGTCCGCCAGAATCACCGGCCACAGTTCCTGATAGCTGCCCGTTAGGTCGTTCAGCAACTGTGCAGCGGCAGCTTCGTTTTCATCCACAGCAGAAGAGGCGGTCTCTTCTACGGAAGAAACAGTGCTTTCTGCGGCAGAACTTGCAGAAACGGGAACAGAGCTCGCCGTGCCGCTGCTGCAGCCAACCAGAAGAGAAGCAGACAGAGCTAGCACAGCAGCTGCACTCAGAATTCTTTTCATCAAACGCATTATCAATTTCCTCCACAAAATCAGAATATCGGCGTTAGTTTCAACTAATCGCGATACTGATTTTACTGGAACCGGACTTTCTGCGCAAGAACCAAATCGACAGAATCTATCCAATCGGACGCATCTTCCGATACTCCGTAGGCGTCATGCCGGCTGCTTCCCGAAATGCAGAAGAAAACTTATTCGGATTTTCGTACCCGACCCGATGGGCGATTTCAGCAACCGTGCAATCGGTTTCGAGTAGTAGCTTCTGTGCCAGCTGCAGCCGGTACTCTTTCTGATACGCATAGACCGAGCTTCCGTAAATGCCTTTGAAACAGCTTTTTAATGCCGTAGCGAAAGGCCGACCTCCTGTGCAAGCTGTTCGATTGTACGGCGAACTGTCAGTTCCTGCGTGAGAAGAGCCGCAGCCTGCTTCACACACTCCACCTGATGCTGATTGAAATACTCTGTCTGCTGCACATCTTCCCTGTTTTTCAGCCGGGTCAGAATATGCAGCAACTCCAGCACTTTCAGCCGAAGATAGCCAGTGTCCGGCACAGAATGCGCTGTGTAAAGCTCTGAAAAAATATGGGCAATGGTCGGTTCTGACCGCAGGATACAGCAGCGGTTTTCCGTGCAGATGTACCGCCGTATGACATCAAGGTCTACGCCGTACCATTCCATTTGTTTCCGCATTTCCGGCGAAATCGCATCCAGATCCAGTAGGATGGTGATGCCGTGGTAGTGCCGCAGCGGAAAGCAGGAGGACGACTTTTTGCGCGCCGCTGCACACACCGCAAAATCCCCTGCTGCCAGATAGCAGCAGCTATTTGCCCCAAAACTGCACTCGTAACGCCCCACGCGGCAGTGGTTGATCTCAATGACATTCCGCATTGGTGCCGTGGCTTCCTCAAAGAATGCAAGGTGCATATCGTTATAATACAGCTCTGCACCCAAAAACAGTGGACAGATAATCATACTCCCAGTTCCTGTCTCATTGGAAAATTTCACGGTGTGAGGCATTTCAGTCGAGGTCGTTTCTTCTATGGAAAGATCAAAAAGTGATTTATGCATAGCCATTCTCTTTTCCTGAAGATTCGCTTTTTCTTACTGATTCGCAGACGTGAACTGTCAAATTCCATTTCTCTGCAAAAATGTTTCCATCAAATCAAGATACCGTTCCGCCTGAACGATAAAGCCCACATGACCGCCCGGAACTGTGCGGATCTCCGCATCCAGTTTCCGGAACAGATCTGCGAACCGTTTCTGATCTTCCTTTTTGAAAATGTCATTTTCCGGGAGGAGGATCAGTATCCTCCCCCGCAGATATTCAAAATCATTTGCTTGGAAAGGCGGGTAATCCTTCAGCATATATACACACCGGAAGCTATGGATGCACTTTCTGCAAAAAACACAGACAATTCAGCAATCGCTGTCAGCCTGCGAGGTGCGCAGAGTGCTTTTTCTCATACACCGCAGCCGCGATGCACCAGCAGATAAAACGCTTTGTTTCTTCTTTCTTCATTTTCTTCGCTTCCTGTGCATCTATTTTATGGTTTTCATGCAAAAATCGCAGTGGTCATTTCCGCGCCCTAGCGTCATGCTTCTCTCCCAGATCAGCTTCGGATGCAGCCCGGTATAGCTGATGTCATCACTGTCACAAAAGCAGCGGCACAGCTCCGGGCAGCCGTATTCTGCGCAGGTGTCGTGATAGGGACACTTCATCATATCCACACGCCAGACGCCGTTACCGGTCTGCAGTTCTTTTGGGGCAAAGCCCGCCGCCGGGCCGAAAACGCTCCGGGTGGATTTGACGAAAACGCCGGGAACAAGGCGGTAAAGCCCCGGTATGTGCAGCAGGGCGGCAAGCTGTTTGTGGCTCGTTCTCGCCAAGTGCTCCACATAGCCGTGAACGGTTTGCAGTGCCTCCTCTTTCGGCATGACCCGCTGCAAGGTCTCGTAGGCCGAAATGCCCGGCAATATCTGCCGCTTGAGGTGATATTGCTTTTCCTTGCTTGCACCCGCATTTTCAGCCAGCAACGCACTCAGGCGTATATCGAAAGCGGTGTTCAGTTCCTTTGCCCGCGCGGGAAAGCGCAGTGCCACAGTCTCCCGGAAATCACGGGAGAGATAGGTTTCCTTCATCGTCCTGCCTCCGTTCCAGCTTTCACGAAGCCCTTCTTTTTATACCCGCAGTCGCAGTATGGGCCGCCGGAGGCGAGAGTGTACTGCCGCACAAAGTTCGTCGCAGCGCCCGCTTCGCTCATGGTGTAGTCCAGATGGCACAGGCAGGGGTCAGATCGTACAGACCCAGTTCCTTCATCAGCACACAGATGCCGCACTTGGTAAAGCGTCCTTCATAGCCGCTGCCGTCAGGGTATTCGTAAAATTCCATGTTCCACGAGTAGGGGTTGCGGTCGGCGGCTTTCAGAGCAGCGATGGCCTTCATGGCGGCAATATCCTTTGGGATAAACTTGCTTTTTCCGCTCTTGCGGCAGAACCACTGCATGGGCTTTGTCATCATGGACTTTGCGTAGTAATCCGTCAGCCTGTCCACCTCCGGACGTTGCGGCATGGAGAGGATGAACGCGCCGAGCATTGCGCAGTTGACGATGTTCATCTTGAAGCGGTCCGCTTTTTCAAACTCCGGTAGCCTGCGGATGATCTGCCGGTATTGCGGCTTTGCCTTTTTCGTGATGGCTCTTGCGGTGGCTGCATCATAGCCCAGCACAGCGGTCAGCTGCTTTTGAAAGGAGCCTGAAAACAGCACCCACATTCCCATAGGCATCCCGGCGTATTTCATTGCAGATACCTCCCGGCTTCCGTTTCCAGTGCCTGCCATACCGGGTAGGCTGCGCCATGTTCATCGAAAAATTTCTTAAGATCCCGGTTCAGCGCACTCATTTCGTCGATGGCGTTCATGGCATGGTCGGAGGCGCAGAGTTTTCCCAGCGAGGTGGCGCACATCAGCTTGAAAAAGCGCAGGCAGGTCTTGCGGTATTTCTCCCCTTCAAAGTCTGCATCCTCCTTGGGCAGAATGGTGTGCCCGGCATCTCGGATGGCGCGGTATCCCTCGATGTTGGCATCCAGCACACGGTTCAGGTACGCGGTATCGCCCCTGAGCTTTTTCAGGTCGCCGTCTGTCTTATAGCAGGCGAAGGCCGCAGGCATCACAAACGCGGCATGGCAGAGCAGATAGTTCTCCATGTTCGGCTCGTAAACGACCTTATATTTTGTGCCGTGGAAGATGCGCCCGATCAGCTGTTTATTGGAGATTGCACCCGGCAGCTGTCCGATGGTGATCTTTTTCAGGTCGATGGAGACAACCCGGTCAACCTCCCGATGCCCCGCAGAAAGCGCAAAGGCAAACAGGACGTTCTTTTCCGGAAGTGCCGCCGCCAATGCTTTTGTCTGTACGTTGTTGCCCACAAAAACGATGTTCTTCGTCCGGTTCGCCCGCAGCGTGTCCAGAACGGAATCCAGCTGTGTATAGCGCAGGACCACAAAGATCACATCGTACATTGCATCCGGTGCAAGTTCAGTCACCACCGGAATGCGGCTGACCGAGGTGCGGAGCGAAAATTTGTCCTTGATCCGCAGGCCGTTCTGCTTGATCTCCGCAGCCCAGTTTCCCCGCGCAAGCAGAGTGACATCCTTTCCGGCGCGCAGCAGATTTCTTGCCAGATTGCACCCCAGAACGCCTGCACCATATACCAGAATTTTCATAGCTTGCCTCCAAATCCGATCTTCACGATCTGCATTTTCATTCCGTTGTCACCGACCTTGGCGAGAAACCGGAAAAAACCGCTGACGGAAGGGTCTTTCAGGTCGCTGTAACCTAACATATAGCCCCGACTGGATACTCGCAAACGGTTGTCCCATGGGGTAAAGATGCACCATCCCAACAGCCCCTTTGCGGATGCCCGCAGCGCAGACCAGAACCAGCAGTGCCCCCAGCCCAAGACCTTCCAGAATCACCTGTAAAAGCATTACTTATTCCTCCTGTATCCGTTTTCATCCCGGTATTCGGGATGTTCCTTTACGTATGGATCCTTATCGCCGCAGATGGTATAGTCGCATCGGCAGCCGTCCACGCAGGTGGTCGTCCGCACGAGCTTGGCATGGAGCAGTTCCATGGACGCATAGTCAACATTGCACAGGGCGGGCATAATGTCCGCAAATCCGAACCGCTTGGCAAATTCCGCCGCCGGACACGCCGTAAATTCATAATAGATGGGCTTGCTGTTTTCGTAAGGCGTAACATCCATCTCGTAATCATGCCATGTGTCACAGTGCTTTTGGGCGGTGCTGAATGCCCGATACATCAGCTTTTTCCAGAATGGCTTGTTGATGTCAACGAAGCGCAGCTTCCGGAAGGACGGCAGGATCAGATTTTCTTCTATCTCTTCCATTTCGCGGAATGTGACCACATCCCGGCACACATCGTAAAAGCACATGATGGCGATGCAGTCGTAGGTGCCGCCTACGCCGTTGTGAAAATTCTTTTTACCGCCGAGGTCGGTGCGCCACTTGGAAAGAAGCTCTGCGTATCTCAGCTGCACCTGCTCCCAGACCGCCTCGCGCTCCACCTCCGGATAGTGCAGAGTGATTTTCGCCAGAATTTCCTTTTTGCAGGGTTTGGAATATAGCACATGGCAGCTACGGTCAATTTGTAATTCGCTGTCCTTCATCTTCCCACGCCTTTCAGAAAACCGCTCTTTGCATTTTCTTCGGTGTCGTCCGATTCGTCGTAGGCATCATAGGGTGCCGATGGGTCGTGGGCTCTTTTCTTGAAAGGCGAGCACAGCTCATTTTTGTGCGCAAAGGCAAACTCCATGTTGTCCGTCCAGCCGGTGTGGCCGGTAATAAACAGCGGATGCAGCCCGCGTTTTTTCAGCTTTTTCTCCAGCAACGCCAAGGACTTCACCGCCAGCTTGTTGTCCTCCGCCAGCGAGGAAATGAAGCTGTAACCGCCGTCCGCACCAAACCACAGTGTGTCGCCGGTAAACAGATACTTATCGTCAACGAGATAGACCATGTGCCCCCATGTATGACCGGGAACGAGAAAGCACTCGATCCTGATGCCGTCAATATCAAAGACCTCTCCATCGTGAAGCAGCTGCTTTTCGTTGTGGATGGTCACCTGCGGCAGCTTGTAAAGGCGGTAAATGACCTTGCGGTGTGCTTCTCCGGTCAAATACCGGTTCTCGATCTCGCCAATGTACAGCTTTGCATTCTGAAACAGCCCCGGACTGTCTGCTTCCACCGCACCTACATGGTCGGTGTCCTGATGGGTGATGAGGATGTGCCGGATAGACGAAGGGTCGATGCCGAGCCAGCCCATTTTTTCGGCAAGGCGGTCGTAGTTATAGCCTGCATCGATCATAATGGTCGTATCGCCCTTGCGGTAGAAGAAAACGTTCGCCACCCATTCGCGCACGCAGGCAACATTCTCATCGATCCAGCCGGTGTTCAACGGCTTGAAGATTTCCTTGCCCCGGTACATCCAGCTCATTGCTTTTCTTTGAAATTCCGTTGCCTTTTTCGACATGATCGCACCTCATTTCTGTGCTGTGATGCACAGCCAGCCCTTTTTATTTTTGTGGTTCTGGATCTTACAAAATCCTGCTTGCTCCAGATACGTTTTACCGTTCACAATGCAATGCTTTTTACCAGATGCGCCCACTGCTCCGGGTGACAGGCCAGCAATTCCTCGTGCTGCAAGTTCTGCTCATGGAGAACAGGATGTGCAAAATGCTGCTGATACCGGGCACGATATTTTGCGCTCATTTTCAGGGCGTAAAAAATATGGATTTCGGTACCGGGCACATGGATCTTATCCGGTAGCGGAGTGATAAGATCGGAGTAGAACTGATTTTTACAGCTCTGCATGGTCACATAAGGCGGCATCGCCAAACATTTTCAGAAAAGCCTTGACATAATCCCCCGACTCTCTGGCACGCTTATCCAGACGCTTTTGGAGAAATTTTGCCTTGAACTTTCCGTCCCGCACCACAGGGTAGATCAATGGCAGCAGAAAATCAGTCTGCAATCTTGCCGCCAGCGGCGATGCCTGATCCAGATCAGAGCTGCCCAGAATGCCGTAGTCCATGTGGATGTTCTGCCGCGCCGCCAGCAGCCCCACGAAGGAACCGCCCAGAGAACAGCCGTAGGCTGCCCGGATGTGACCGCCGCAGTGGGTCTTGAGGTAGGCCTCGATCTTTTCGGTCTCCTCCAGCATGGTGGGAAATTCGGTCTGTTCAGTCTCATCAAAGCCATCATAGCTGACGCACAGCACCCGGAAGCTGTCAGCCAGAAGCGGGATCACCGCACCGAAATTGCTTTTCCAATGGCAACAGGTGCCCGGCAGCAGCAACAGCACCGGGGCATCCTCTGCACCAAATGTGTAGATTTTCATCGTGATACGTTCCTTCTCTATTTATTTTCCACCTGTAAATAGAAGAGATATATTTCTTCGTATAGGGCAGAGTTTTGAGTTAGGTAAAGCTAACTTTCGGTCTTATAAAAAGCCGCTTCTCAGCGGTCCTTCTGCCAAAATAATACGCCCTGCCGTCTCCTCTGTCAAGGAGTTTAGGCATTTTCGGAGATTTTGAAAAAGATTTCGTTATTGGAGCTTCCCCTGCGGCATAGATGAGGCAAAACGTTTCCCGCATCGAAAAAATTTCGTCCCTGTAAACTTGTCTGTTTCTGCTTGGCAACGCCCGGTGGGAGTGCTATTTTTACTTTGTGAATTTGTTTTGCCTAACCATCTGAGGGGTTTTTCCCCTGCATTTTTTTGCATCGATTGTTAGACAATGGTCAAAAAAGCAACATCCTGTTGCTGCCGGCAATAGAAAGATCTACCGCAGACAGAAAATGGGGTTTGTTCTGATTCACATAGCGTATTTTTTCCTAAAGCTACAAGATGTGTCATACTTTTCTTGCTTCACTTCAATAAATTTTTCAAAACCCTCTTGACGCATTCTACATGCCGTGGTATTTTTCTTGTAAATCCCATTGATTTTGTGGATTGGTTCAAATTCATCCACAAGATGTGGTCGTGTTCATTTTGAACACAGCCACAGAAAGTGGTTGGTTATCACCGTGAGACCCACCACTTCAGTGAGGGAAAGTCCGCAAAAGAATTTACCGCCCCGCAACACACCCGATTCATTTTGCCGCTGTTTCACCCGACAAAATCCATCGCTATGCTGCATGGGCGGTATTTTTCTTTTACGGGAAACGCACCTTGAAAATCTCATGAGCCGACCGAACGTGATACCGACTTTTCGTCAACGCCGCTGCACAAACAGGGGCAGGAACTGCGTTCGGAGCAAACGGTGACCCACATACATGAGCAGCACAACCTCTACTTATTTTTTGCGCCTTAACAATTCGGAAACAATTACCCAGAAACGGTTTTGAGCGCAGCGGTAGAGGGCAAGAACCGTCCCGTGGCCACAAATTTTCAATTCTTGAAAATGTTGTGTTCCACCGGGACTTCACTTCTTCAATGCGTCTGCATTTCCGATGTGATCTTGTTGGGGCGTGCCTGCCCCAAACCCTGCTCATAGTTCGCGCCTGATGGCGCGAACAAACGGCGTGTCGTGCTTACATAACTTCACCGAGGAGTTATCGAACAGACAGGAGGTACAATGACCGAAACGAATGTTCAACCGATTCCTAGCAATTCCCAGCACCACGACACGCCGAACAACAAAACGCACGTCATCAAGTTCCGTGTGACAGCGGAGGAAAAAACGTCACTGGAACTCACTTGCAAACTCCTAAATCTCTCCCTCTCCACTTTTATCCGCCGTGCCATCCACAACGTCAAGATCGAGAAAATAATCATCGTTGCCGGCGGCGGAGAAGAAACCCTGACCGCTGTTTCCACTTTGCTTGCCCAGTGCAGCAAGGTGGGCAGCAATCTCAACCAGCTTGCAAGGCACTTCAATTCCGGCGGTGCGGACACCGAGCAGATCCGGGCGAAAATCCTTGACGAACTTGCAGACCTGACCGCCTTCCGGCTCAATGCCGAGAAAGTTCTGGGTGAACTGTATGGCAACGCTGAAGCATATCGCCTCTAAAAATTCGGACTACTCTGCTGCCGAAACCTATCTGATTTACCAGCACGATGAATTTTCCGGCAAGAAGATTCTGGACGAACAGGGCAGACCCAAGCTGCGGGAATCGTACATTCTGGACACCCTTGAATGCGGCGAAGCCTCGTTTGCAACGGCCTGTCTGCTGGCAAATCGGAAGTACGACAAGAACAACAACCCGGATGATATCAAGAGCCACCAGTATATCATCAGCTTCGACCCACGGGATGCAGTCGAAAATGGACTGACGATGGAAAAGGCACAGGCCCTCGGCCTGAACTTCTGCAAAGAGAACTTTCCAGGTCATCCTGCTATCGTCTGCACCCACCCGGACGGGCACAACCATTCGGGTAACATCCATGTCCACATCGTGATCGGCAGCGTCCGGACACGAGAAGTGGAGCGCAAGCCCTATATGCAGAAGCCCCGTGACTGGCGTGAGGGCATGAAGCATTCCAGCACAGCCATGACCATGCGGCATTTGCGTGTCGCAGTCATGGAAATGTGTCAGGATGCCAAGCTGTACCAGATCGACCTGCTCAGCTCGAAAAAGCGCGTGAGCGAGCGTGAATACTGGATGAAACGGCGCGGTCAGATGAAACTTGACCGTGAAAACGCAGCCCTGCTTGCCGCCGGACAGCAGCCCACACAAACGAAGTTTGAAACCGCAAAAGAAATTTTGCGGAAGCAGATCTCGGATGTGCTCAATGTCGCAATGAGCTTTGAAGATTTCTCGGACAGGCTCTTGCAGCAGTACGGCATTACCGTTAAGGAAAGCCGTGGACAGCTCAGCTACCTGCCTGCCGGAAGAAAGAAGTTTATCCGGCGCACAGCCTCGGTGACAAGTTTGAGAAAGAACTCGTGCTTGCCACCTTGAAAGAAAATGCCAAGAGCCAGCCCATTATCCTCCACAACAATCTTGAGGAAGAACCCGACCGAATCAAGAAACTGGTGGACATTCAGGCGAAGCTGAAGCAGGGCAAGGGCATCGGCTACGAGCGTTGGGCGAAGAAGCACAACCTCAAGACCATGGCACAGACCTTGATTCTCTTGCAGGATAAAGGTCTGCTCAACGAGGACGCACTCGACCAGAGAATCGCAGAGCTTGACACCAAGTTCCATGAATCGCTGGCCGTAGTGAAAGACCTCGAAACCCGCATGGCAGAAAACAAGACGCTGCGCAGCCACGCTGCTGCCTACAAGCAATACCGACCGCTTGCGCAGAAACGGAACGCTGCCAAATCCCCCGCAGCCTTTGAAGAACAACATCGTGTAGAGCTGACAGCATACCGGGCGGCAGCGGCCTATCTCAAGGCAAACAACATCACCAGCCTGCCCAGTCCGAACAAGCTGGAATCGGAATACTGCGCTCTTGCTTCCGAAAAGGCACAGTTCTATGAGCAGTACAAGGAAGCCAAGTCCGAGCTGCTCAAGCTGAAAGATGCAAAACAGAATGTTGCCCTGTTCTTCCGGGAGGAAAAACAGACGCAGCATCACGAGAGAGAAGGAGTGTGCGTATGATCAATCTGAAAATCGACCCGGAGTTCCAGAATCAGATTCCGCCGCTGACGGACGATGAATACAGGCAGCTTGAAGAAAACATCCTCAAGGAAGGCAAGCTGCTCTCTCCTTTGATCGTCTGGAACAACACCCTCGTTGACGGCCACAATCGTTATGCCATCCTCCAGAAGCACCCGGAGATTTGCTTTTCCACCATGCCGCTCCGATTTGAAAGCAGAGAAGAAGTCCTCGCATGGATCTGCAAGAATCAGTTGGGGCGGCGTAATCTTACCCCGGAGCAGAAGCTGTTCCTCATCGGAAAGCAATATGAAGCGGAAAAATCCTCTCATGGCGAAGCCCGCAAAGAATCGCATGATGAAAATGGCCGATTTCACCGGAGTTCTCAAACTGATAACTCCGGTGAAGCCATAAAAACCTGCGAACGAATCGCAGAGGAAAATGGTGTAAGCAAGGCAACTGTACTTCGTGCATCGAAGTACATGAAAGGCGTTGAAATTGCTGAATCCCTGATTCCCGGTATGCGGGAGAAGATTCTGAACAAACAGGTAAAAGTCAGCAAGTCTGATATGCACCGCCTTGCACGAGCCAACTATGATGCCCGCGCACAGACCTTGCAGGAAATCCTGCACCCGGAACTGAAGGTTGAACCGAAGCCGGATGCCGATGGCATCATCCGGGAACCGGGAAAGGCACCTGTGATGCCGTTTCAGAAAATCGAATCGGTTTACGACAGCGATGCTTACCCGGAAGAAGTGCGGCATGATTATGTCGCACTGGAACACGTTACAACACGTTTCCGCACAGAGTTTGACTATCTTCTGAGAACTATGCCAGACACAGCACAGCGAGAAGTCATTCTCGAAATCATCCACAAGCACAAGGAGTACCTTGATTCTCTGGAATCTGCGCTCGCAGAGGATGAGCAGACAGCATAACAAACAGGCCCATTGTATGCTGTCAACGGAAGTCCAAAGGAGTGTGCGTTTGAACAAAAAGAAAAAGTCCACAAACATTTCCCCGTATCCCGATGAAGCCATCGAACGTCTGGCACGGGCATTCTATCCGGCGATCCTTGCCTGCTGGAACAGCGAGGAAGGCCAGCGCGAGTTTGCTGCGTGGCAGGCGGAGCAGGCTCACATCTCCGGCAAAGAAAAACAGGAAGTTCCCGCTGGGGAACTCCCTGTCTTACTTATCGTGTGTGGATTTTTGCAGGGTGCGTCCTTCGGGGCGCACCCTGTTTTTGTTTTGTGATAATCTTTTTGCCCATATTACTTGAAGCCACCCACTAACTCTACATAGCAGAATCCAGTAGCCGGTTTTCCGAGATAGGTTCCTTTCACTTGGCTTGCAGCTTCATACTTGCTGATGTGCTCTGACACGATTTCCTGCTCTACCGGATACGGCGCGACATAAAGTTTTGCATCCAAGTCTTTGATTTCTACTGTAAATTCAATTGGATAATTCTGTCCGGAAGCCTGACTGTACCATTTTTTGGCCTTGAACTGTGTGAATGGGGTAACATCAACGACTTTATTCGTTCCATCCGCGTGAAGAACCGTTGCCCAAGCTCTTGTAATTTTAGCGATTTCAACACACCAGAGACTGAGTTTGTCTCCGTTGTCCATATTTAAGTCCATCCAATACCAGTGAATAGTTCCGCCCGTTACAGGGTCATCCGAACCTTCTCCGGTTTTGCTCTTTTGGGTGGGGACTTTTTGCCACTGACGGTCAAACCATGCATCCCCAGAGATTGGATACGTTTTTCCGTTTAAGACGAGTGTTCCAGTAGGCTTGATTCTTGCTTTGAATACTGCTTTACGCCAATGACAGCAATCGAAAATTCGCCGGCCCCACCGTTCATGATGATGCCATCTTCAAATTCAAGTTCCAGATCAAGTGATGCGTGTTCCATAAAAGCAGTAACGCGCATGTTGCGAAGATCTCCCTCCATCGAATCATTTGGTACGATGATGCCAAAATGGTCTTCTGCAAACTTTGTCTGATCCATCGGATAAAATTTATCTTCTCCCAAATATTCGCCGGTCGTTTCATCTGTAACTCCGATCACGGAATTCAACTTTAAGGAACCGTCCTTGTCTTGCCATACCATCTGGTGATATAAATAATTCAGTTTATGGCCTTCTGCTTCAAAGTGACCAATGACAAACCATGAGCTGGAATTGTAAGTTCTATCCCACATGAGTTCGTTCTCAGGATCATAGGCTGGCTTCCTGTTCTTGGTCAATCGGATCACGGCGTTATTCAACAGCTTCATAACAAGATCTCCTTTTATACGGGTCAGATTGAAAGATCTAACAGTGGTTTGATTTTCAACAGATGTTTGATAATATGATACTATCAAGAGCCGCAGCATTGTGCAATGGTTGATTTTAATCGAACTGATGAATATTGAACAGTTCAAGCTCTACTGTTGAAAAACAACTTCAGAAAATCGTTGAATTTCCAACAGGTGATTGATATAATACAATCGTGCAAAATAGAGGAGATGATCTGGTGAAAAAAGAGGATAGAAGAATCCAAAAAACAAAGGCGGCGATCTCTGCTGCGTTATTCGACCTACTGGAAGAAAAAGATTTTGACCAGATCTCAATCAACGACATCGCAGACAGAGCGAATGTGAACAGAGGGACAATCTACTTTCATTATGCGGACAAGTTTGATTTGTTAGATAAAATCATCGAAGATCGACTGGAAGACCTTCGGGCTGTATGCTCTCCGATTCACTGGGATTCTACGGAAAAAGAACTTAAACATTATTTCACTGCGGTGTATCAATTTTTTGAGGATAACTACAGGTTCTTCTCTGTCATGACCAAAAGGGGCGGTACCAGTCGCTTTCAAGATAGATTCAAACAGCTAATTTTACAGGAAATGACAAGGATTCCGGTAGCATCAACGAAGGATAGCAACGAAATATTCTTTTTACAATTCCGTGTGAGTGCTCTTGTTGGCGTCGTAGAATGGTGGATCAAAGAGGACCACAGTTTATCCGTGAAAGAAATGGCAGACAATACCGTAATTCTATTCATCAGAAATAAGTGACGCACACAAGAATCACGCTGTGTTTGGCCTTTTGTAACAAAGAAATCTTACTCATTATCGAATAAATTGAACCATCGCCGAATAGACCTTGGTCGCTGTGGAAGTGCAACTCCTAGCGAATTTCTGTTTTTACAGACTTCATCGCAAGGTGAATGTTATTCTTCTTTTGTTGTTACCCATTTCAAATATAACAAGAACGATTATGCGACCGAATTGGAAAAGAAATGCCAGGTTTCTTTTGGTACCCTTGCTTTGGTGATCTGCGTGGGACTGCAGGTTCTGTTCATCGTAGAATTTGGCGACCACAAGGCGGAGATCTATTCTGCCTATTTGCAGAATATTGCAATGTCCATCGCCTATCTCTACCTGCTGAACCGGCGGCGAAGCTCCAAAGGACAGACAAGGCTCATTGCGATCTGTAAGTGGATCGGGACCCTGACACCGACCCTGATCGGTGTCATCGAGCGGAATAGATTTATTGCTGCGACCGGAATCATCTGCTTTGTGCTGGACGGACTGTATTTCTTCTGCCTGTCCTATGTGCAAAAGAACGAGCAGAAATAATTGTCGATCCGGTGCGTAAAGGCCTAAATATTTTAGAAAAGGCAGGATGTTCTCATGGGAGCATCCTGCCTTTTCTATGTCTTTAATCTTCTAGCCCGTGGCACCCAGCCGCATTCTTCAGATACTCCTCTGGCTCACCGTTCAGGATCAGCTCAGCATACGCCAGTGGGTCATTATAGATGAGGTAGTCCAGTTCAGACCGCTGCGTCATGGTAACATCTAGTGCATCCTCGACCCCGGTGCAGTCGATGGAGATTTTTCTGCCATCTTGGAGCAGCAGCTCCACGCATCCGTTGTCCATGTTAAAGTGACAGGCTCTTACATCATACTTCATAATCATGCCCTTTCTGCCTTACGGCAATCTTACAGTTGTGACCTTCGTGATGCGGTCTTTCTTCTGATAAGGTTTCGGACACACAGCCGTCAGGGAAGAGCCGGAATTGTCATTTCCGAAGAAAACAAAAAATCCGAACCCTTCTCCTATCGAGAAAAGGTTCGGATTTTCATTGTTTGGTGCGACCGGGAGGATTCGAACCTCTGGCCTTCCGGGTCGGAGCCGAACGCTCTATCCAGCTGAGCTACGATCGCACATTACTGGCAAACCAGTGTAATGTAGTATAGCACAGCCGGAGGCAAAAATCAAGCCATCTGGCGGCTCTGTATCCGGATTCCGTGGCCGATCCCAGCGCCAGCAAGACACTGACGCATTCTGTTCTTCCTTTTTGAAAGATTCATCTTGCAAAAGTGTGCGCATCTCCTATAATAGGTGTTGTGCCCCGGTGTGCGCGGGCACGGTTTAGGACTGGAAAAGGAAAAAAGAGAACATGAAATCTAGCACAAGATCCCTGACAGAAGGCCCTCTGGCAAAGCAGATCCTTCTGGTCAGCCTGCCGCTGGCATTATCCAACCTGCTGCAGGTCTTATTCAACATGTCGGACGTGGCCGTGGTGGGGCGGTTTGCGGGCTCCACAGCGCTGGGCGCGGTGGGCTCCACCAGCATCTTTGTCACGTTGTTCACCGGCTTTCTCATCGGCCTGGGCAACGGCATCAATGTGCTGGTGGCCCGCTTCTACGGAGCCAGACACCCGAACGATGTCCACGACACCGTCCACTCGGCCTGATCGTCAGCCTGATCGCAGGCGTGATCCTGCTGGTTGTGGGCCTGCTGGGCTCCCCTGCCATGCTGCGGCTGCTGAACACCAAGGAGGACCTGCTGCCGGGTGCGATCCTCTACCTGCGGGTGTATTTTCTGGGTATGCCGGCACTGGCTCTGTACAATTTCGGCAACGCCGTGTTCAGCGCCATCGGTGAGACCAAAAAGCCGCTGTACATCCTGAGCTTTGCCGGTGTGCTGAATATCCTTCTGAATCTGTTCTTTGTCATCGTCTGCAACCTGGACGTGGCAGGCGTGGCGCTGGCCAGCGCCATTTCCCAGTGTGTTTCCGCCGGGCTCATCCTCCACGCCCTGACCAGGGTGCAAGACTGCTACGCCCTCCATTTCAAGGAGGCAAAGCTCGACCCCGCCATGACCAAAAGCATTCTGGCGCTGGGCCTGCCTGCCGGGTTCCAGAACGCCATTTTCGCCATCGCCAACCTGTTCATCCAGGCCGGTGTCAACTCCTTTGATTCCCTCATGGTCAAGGGCAACAGCGCCGCCGCAAACGCCGACCCGCTCATCTACGACTGCATGGCCGCCTTCTACATGGCCTGTGCCAGCTTTATGAGCCAGAACTACGGCGCAGGCAAGCCCGACCGTGTCAAGAAAAGCTACTTCATCTCGCTGGCCTATTCCTTCGGCGTGGGTCTGGCGCTGGGCGGCGGCCTGTTCCTGTTCGGGCGGCAGTTCCTCGCACTCTTCACCACCGAGAGCGCCGTCATCGATGCCGGTATGAAGCGTGTGGGTGTCATGGCGCTGGCCTACTGCATTTCCGCCTTTATGGACTGCACCATTGCCGCTTCCCGCGGTCTGGGCAAGACCGTGGTGCCCACTGTCATCGTCATCATGGGTTCCTGTGTGTTCCGGGTGATCTGGGTATACACCATCTTCGCCCACTTCCACACCATCCCCTCGCTCTACCTGCTCTACCCCTGCTCCTGGCTCTGACCGCCATTGCGGAGATCCTCTATTTCATCCACTGCTACAAGCAGGCCATGAAGATCTTCCGGGAGCCGATTCCCTCTTCGCTGTAAAACAAAAAAGATGGATGTCGTGCGGCATCCATCTTTTTTGTTTTCTCTGTTACACCTTGACTTCCCCGGCCAGGACCCGCTTATAGTCTCATAGTTGCGGGCCAGCAGGGCGGGCGTATCCAGCCCGTAGGGGCACTTGGCCTTGCACTGGTTGCAGTGCAGGCAGCCCTCGATCTTCTTCATTTTGGCCTGACCGGCAGGGCTCAGATGCTCTGCCGAAGGCGAGCGCCGGAGCAGCAGGCTCATGCGGGCGCAGTTGTTGATCTCGATGCCAGCCGGGCAGGGCATACAGTAACCGCAGCCACGGCAGAACTCACCGCACAGCTCCTCCCGGTCGTGGGCGATGACCGCAGACAGCTCTGCGTCCATCCGGGGCGGGTTATCAATGTAGGAGAGGAACTCGTCCAGCTCCTTTTCCCGCTGAACGCCCCAGATGGGCAGAACGCCCTCAAACTGCGCTTCAAAGGCATAGGCGGCGGCGCTGTTGGTAATGAGACCGCCGGACAGGCCCTTCATGGCGATAAAGCCCATCTCGTGCTCCTTGCACAGCTGCACCAGCTCCAGCTCCTGCTCACCGGAAATATAGCTGAACGGAAACTGCAGGGTCTCGTACAGGCCGCTCTCAATGGCTTCCTTGGCCACGGACAGGCGGTGGTTGGTGATACCGATGTGTCGGATCATCCCTTTTCCCTGGCCTCCAGCGCTGCTTCGTACAGGCCGGAGCCGTCACCGGGCTTGGGGCAGAAGGATGGGTTGTGGAACTGGTAGATGTCCACATAGTCGGTGCGCAAATTGTTCAGGGAGGTGTGCAGGTCCTTCCAGAACTCCTCCGCGTTCTGGGCAGCGGTCTTGGTGGCGATGTAGACCTCGGAGCGGATGCCGTCAAAGGCTTCGCCCAGCTTCACCTCGCTGTCGGTGTAGGCGCGGGCAGTATCAAAGAAGCGGATGCCCGCCTTGTAGGCCTTGCGGGCCAGAAAGACCGCGTCCTCCTGGGAAATGCGCTGGATGGGCAGGGCACCAAAGCCGTTTTTGTTCACGGTGATGCCGGTGCGCCCCAATGTGACCATATCCATAGGGAACCTCCTGTTTTTTTCCAAAAATACTCTCTGTGCTCATTATAAGACGAAGCGCCGCACAACGCAAGAAAAACCCTCTCCATCAAAGCGTGGCAGTGCACAGCGATGACAGAGAGGGTCAGTTTTATTGATAGTCGTGGTTCAGGAACAGCGCTTTGATGGCGACGATCTCGTCGTACTCCTCCTGCTCCACCTGCACATCCGCATTGACGGCCTGCAGGCGGGCCTTGACGGCATCCAGTGCCTCGGCGGTGGTCACGGCCTGACCTTCCTCCACGGCATCGATCATCCGCTTGAGGACGATCGGGTGGGCGTAACAGCTGGGCACCGGGAAGCTGCCGTTGGGGTAGTGCTTCACATACTCCGCCATGGCGGCATCGGCCTGATCGGCCCGCTTCATAATGGCGCTGTTGTTATTGTGCGCCGTGGGCAGCATGTTGTAGCTGGAAAAGAGGAAGATGGCTGCAAAGCCGAACAGTGCAAAGTACACGCCGTAGCTGCCGGTGTGGGTGAACACCGCGTACAGGCCGTAGGCCGCGGCGGCCGTGCCGAACAGGAAGATGGCAAGGGCCACATAGCGGTAGACCGGCTTGCTCTTGAGCTGGGCGCGCTTGCGGCGCTGGGCAGCACTGAGCTCATTGGAAAGCTCGGGCTTTGCGTCCAGATATTCCTTTGCCCTGCGCAGGACCGTCACGGTGTGTTTGGCATCGTCAGACAGCTCCGGCAGCTTGCGGGCGGCCTTTTCCTCAGCCTTTTTCTGCAGCGCCTGCTCCCCGGCGGCACTCAGCAGCCGGATCTGGGGCTGCTGCTTTGCCAGCAGCTCCAACAGGGCATCCACGTCCCGCTCGTCCTTGAAGTTGCACTGCTTCTGTTTGCCGCCGTCGTACTCCACCACAAGGTAGGCCATGGAGCAAACATTCCCTTGCCGGTAAAGCCGCCCGCACTCATGGCCACCCGCTTGAACACGCGGGTGATGCTGGTGTAGGGCAGGTAGTAGCGGCGGTCGATGTAAAAGCTGTTCAGATACAGGGCTTTTTTGCCCACGCCGCAGGGGCCGATCTTTTTGCAGGCCTTCCGGTCAGCCGCCAACTCGGCGGGGTCGAGCCTGGCAAGGCCCAATTGTGCAGGTTTGAAGAGCATAACGTTCATCCCTCTTTTGCGTTTTTGTTTGTACCCATTTTCCCACTCCGGCAATGAAAATGCAAGGCCCAGCCCGCACTCTTAGCCAAAAAACAGGAAACCGGCCGCTGAGCTGACAGCGGCCGGTTTGTTTTACTGAGAAATTGCCGCTATGAATGGGTTATGCGGCTTTCTTCTCGGTGTTCTTCTTGGTTGCATAGATGAACAGTGCCAGCATGGCAATTGCGAAGACGATACCGATGGGATATGCAACTGCGGTGTTGTAAGCCACCAGCTTGCCGTCTGCATAGGTGTTGATCATCTTGCCCAGGCACTCAGGAGCCAGCACGAAGTAGGTGCAGGACACAGCGCTCATAAAGGTAGCGGGCACGGCGGTGATCCAGAAGTTCTTCTTCTCCTTGAACAGGTACATGGAAGCAGCCACAGGACGATCATAGCCAGCGTCTGGTTGGTCCAGCTGAAGTAGCGCCAGATGACGGTGTAGTTGATGAAGCCCAGTGCATTGCCGATGCCCAGGAATGCGCCCACGCCCAGAACGGGAACGCAGAGCTTCAGGCGGTTTGCGTAGCTGTCCTGATCGATCTTGAGCCAGTCGGACAAGGTCAGACGAGCGGAACGGAACGCGGTATCACCAGAGGTGATGGGGCAGATAACGACACCGATCATAGCCAGTGCCACGCCAACCTTACCCATGGTCTTGAGGCAGACGTCGTAGATAGCGGCAGACTGACCGGCAGCCAGAGCCTCGGCCAGACCGACCATCTTGCCGTCGGTGATGGTGTACAGTGCGCAGCCGGCAGCGGCCCAGATCAGAGCGATAACGCCCTCGCTGACCATTGCACCGTAGAATACGAAGTGGCCCTGCTTCTCACTCTTCATGCAGCGAGCCATCAGAGGCGACTGGGTGGAGTGGAAGCCGGAGATAGCACCACAGGCAACGGTGATGAACATGAAGCTCCAGATGGGGGTGTTGGAGGGGTGCATATTGCTGAAGTTTGCCCAGATCTCGGGGATGGTGTAGGCGGGGTTGGTGAAGATACCAAAGATAACGCCCACTGCCATGATGATCAGGCAGATGCCGAACAGGGGGTAGATCTTACCGATGATGGCATCGATGGAAATAAAGGTTGCGATGAAGTAGTAGGCCAGAATGATGATCAGCCAGAACAGGGTGGTGGTCAGCAGACCGGACATACCGCCGTTCTTGCACAGGGTCACGATCAGCCTGCGGGACCCACTGCGAACACGGTACCGACCATGATCAGCAGCACCACAGAGAACACACGCATGATGTTCTGCATCACGGGGCCCAGATAGCGGCCGGTGACCTCAGCGATGGAAGCGCCGTCGTTGCGCTCGCTCATCATGCCGGAGAAGTAGTCATGCACGCCGCCGGCAAAGATGGTGCCGAAGGTGATCCACAGGAACACCACGGGCCCCACAGAGCACCCTGCAGTGCACCAAAGATGGTCCCAGACCTGCGATGTTCAGCAGCTGGACGAGGAACAGCTTCCACTGGGGCATCACAACGTAGTCAACGCCATCGTTGATGCGCACAGCAGGAGTTTCGCGGTCGTCCGGTCCGAACGTATTGTCAACGATCTTGCCATAGACAAAGTAGCCGATGATCAGGAGCGCCAGACAGAGTAAGAAACTAATCATACCAGAAACCTCCTTTTATTGTCCGTGCCCGGAGCCCCATTCTGCCCCGTCACGGCCATTCCTTGGCCCTATGTTAACACAATCTTCATAAATCTGGTAATATCCTTCCAGAATGGCCCTTATATCAAAAACTATATAAGTCAGCCGTTCCCGGGAATCCCGGCAAAAATTTTTTAACGTATCCTCGGCAAAACTTCTTTGCCGAAATCGTTTCAGCGGGTGTTTTTTCGTTTTCAGTGCACCCTGCCAAACTTTTTGGCATATTTTTGTGCATCTTGTCTGCATTCCTGTTCTTTTTGCCGCAATTCGTTGTTTCTCTGCACAAGCAAAAGCCGCCTGCCGGACGGCCCGGCAGGCGGCTTTTGCGGTTGTGAATGGGTATCGAGAAGGTTGAAGAGGGGGAAATGTCAATTATGCAGTCTTTTTCACCGTCTGCTTTTTGGTTGCATAGATGAACAGCGCCAGCATGGCGATCGCAAAGAGGATGCCCACCGGGTAAGCAACTGCGGTGTTATAGACGGCAGCGCCCTCAGCAGTCTTATGGTTCAGCAGGCCGCCCAGGCACTCGGGAGCCAGCACGAAGTAAGTAGCGGACACGGCGCTCATAAAGGTGGCGGGCACTGCGGTGATCCAGTAGTTCTTCTTCTCCTTGAACAGGTACATGGAAGCGGCCCACAGAACGATCATGGCCAGTGTCTGGTTGGTCCAGCTGAAGTAGCGCCAGATCACGGTGTAGTTGATGAAGCCCAGCGCGTTGCCGATGCCCAGGAAAGCGCCCACGCCCAGCACAGGGATGCAGAGCTTCAGGCGGTTGCCGTAGCTGTCCTGATCGATCTTGAACCAGTCGGCCAGAGTCAGGCGGGCAGAACGGAAGGCGGTATCGCCGGAGGTGATGGGGCAGACGACCACGCCGATCATGGCCAGTGCGATGCCCACGCCGCCCATGGTCTTGGAGCAGACATCATAGATGGCCTTGGACTGACCCATTGCCAGTGCCTGTGCCAGACCGGTGTTCAGGCCATCAGTGACCTCGTACAGAGAGCAGCCTGCAGCGGCCCAGATCAGGCAATGACACCCTCGCAGACCATAGCACCGTAGAACACAAAGTGGCCCTGCTTCTCACTCTTCATGCAGCGGGCCATCAGAGGCGACTGGGTGGAGTGGAAGCCGGAGATCGCGCCGCAGGCAACCGTGATGAACATGAAGCTCCAGATGGGCGTACCCGACGGGTGCATGCTGCCAAAGTGATCCCAGATCTCAGGGATGATATAAGCCGGGTTGGTGAAGATGCCAAAGATGACACCGATGGCCATGATGATGAGGCAGATGCCGAACACGGGGTAGATCTTGCCGATGACCGCATCAATGGAGATAAAGGTCGCGATGAAGTAGTAGGTCAGAATGATGACCAGCCAGAACAGCAGCGAGGTCATCACGCCGGATGCGCCGCTCTGGCTGCACAGCTCAACGATCAGACCGGCAGGGCCGACGGCGAACACGGTGCCCACCATGATCAGCAGCACAACAGAGAACACACGCATGATGTTCTGCATCACGGGGCCTAAGTATTTGCCGGTGATCTCCGCGATGGAAGCACCGTCGTTGCGCTCACTCATCATGCCGGAGAAGTAGTCATGCACGCCGCCGGCAAAGATGGTGCCGAAGGTGATCCACAGGAACACCACGGGGCCACAGAGCACCCTGCATGGCACCAAAGATGGGGCCAAGGCCCGCAATGTTCAGCAGCTGGACGAGGAACAGCTTCCACTGGGGCATCACGACATAGTCCACGCCGTCATTGATGCGCACAGCAGGCGTTTCACGGTCGTCCGGGCCGAAGGTATTGTCCACGATCTTGCCATAGACGAAGTATCCGCCCACCAGGATCGCAAGACAGAGCAGAAAACTAATCATACCAGAAACCTCCTTTTTGCCCCTGCCGGCCGCGGCCCCATTCTGCCGCATACCCGGGGCTCTTTTCTGGCCTCATGGTAGCACACTTTTTTCCAGCGGAGAAATATCTTTCTGGCATGGGGCCATATGGTTTCCGATATAGCTGCAAAGAATTTTTGCCGCTTTTCCGTTTATTTTTTGACCATTTATCAGCAAAAATAAAACCGGGCGCTCATTTTCGCCCGGTTTTGCATCCATTTATTGGTTTTTTTGTCAATTTCAAAAGAAGCAACCTTTGCCGTGCCTTAGCCGGAAAGCCCCTTTATTTTACGGTGGAAGCCGCTTCCTTGTGGAGCAGATCCACAAAGGCCTGCTCCTCGGGGCGCAGGCGGCCCTTGTCCGGGTAGACCAGCACATCCCGCATCTGCTGGCGCTGGGCCGGGCACTTCTTCAGCACCAGATGGTACTGCTCCAGTGCCCTGCGGGGCATGGGCGATGCCACATGTAGGCCGTGGGCAGCCGCTGCAGGATCGAGAACTGGCTGCACCGCTCATACACATGGATACGCGCTCCGGGTTGACATGCCAGCGCACACCGTCGCCGCCCTCCTCGCCGGGCAGCTGGAAATCATCGTGGAGGATCTCCATATACTTGTCCAGCTCAGCCAGGTCGCGGATCTCCTTCCGGGCCAGCGGGCCGTCCCGGTTGGTCAGCAGACTGTATTCAAAATCCATAATGGGTTCCATTTTCAGGCCCCGCCGGGCGCAGTAATGGGTATAGTGCTCGTCATCCTCCACGGCGTACCGCAGCAGAGCCAGATGATACCCCTGCCGCAGGACATGATCCAGTGCTCCATGGAGCCGCCCTCCCGGATGTGGATGTGGAGCCGCTCAATGGATGCTGCCCGCTCCAGATAATCCACCGCCGCATAGGAGGCATAGGTGGCGTGGGGATCATTACCCGCAGTTCGGCGCAGCGCTCCTGCTCCTCCTGCACGCTCCGGTCCAGCCTGTCCACCTCCCGCAGCACCCGCTCGGCCTGCTCGATGAAATGCCGCCCCTGCTCCGTGGGGATCATGCCGGTGGATGACCGCTCAAAAATGCGGAGATGGTATTCTTCTTCCAGATTTTTCAGCGCCTTGCTCACATTGGCTGAGCGGCATACAGCCGCTTTGCCGCCGCACTCACAGATCCGCATTCCATGATGGCGACGAGATACCGCAGTTCTGTAATGTTCAACTTTTTCTCTCCTTTTGGCGTTTTTATCCCTTGCGCCTAGTTTATCAGGCGGCACACGGGGCTGTCAAGCGTTGACGGAGCCCCGCTGCCGTTTTATAATGTAAGAAACAATCTGCCGAAAGAGGTCGAAGAGGATGGAAGAAAAAAACTACCGCGTTCTGCGCATTGAGGAGCAGCTTTATGGCTGCGAGGAGCTGCCCGAGGGCCAGCCCGTGCTCTGTGATGTCCTGCTGGAAGCTGCCGACGGCACGCAGCGGGTTCTCCCCTACCCGGATGCCGAGCTGACCCGGCTGGACATCAACGAGGGCAGCACTGTCACCCTGCGGGATCACAGGCTGGCCAAGGCGGTGCACAAGGTCTATTTCACCCGCCACGGCGAGACCGTGTGGAACGTGGAAAACAAGATCTGCGGCATGACCGACAGCCCCCTGACCGAAAAAGGCCGCGCCCAGGCCCGGGAGCTGGGCGAAAAGCTCCGGACCAGCGGCCTCCGCATCGATGAGATCCTGTACTCTCCCCTGTCCCGCGCTGCCGACACCGCCCGGGCCATTGCAGAGGCCACCGGCATTCCTGCCCGGTGTGAGCCCCGGCTCCGGGAGCAGTGCTTTGGCCGCTACGAGGGCACGCCCCGGGACGACGAAGAGTTCCGCATCTCCAAGACCCACTTTGCCGACCGCTACTCCGGCGGCGAGAGCATGATGCAGCTGGCCCAGCGCATCTACAACCTGCTGGACGAGCTCCGGGCCGACACCGACAAGACTTTCCTGCTGGTGGCCCACAACGGCATTGCCCGGGTGGTGCAGTCCTATTTTTACGATATGACCAACGAGGAGTACGCGGCGGCAGGCATCAAAAACTGTGAGTTCGTGGAATTTACTTTTAATAAATAAAGCACTTTCATCTCAACGCTCAGAAAATAGTAAATTTTTTATGCAGCTATTGACTTTTTTTCAAATTCGCATATACTGAAAGTGGACAATGGATTGGTTACGAGATTCATAATGTCACCAAAAGCGAACCCCTTCAGAGGTGGACACTCTGAAGGGGTTCTTTTGTGCTTGCTGACCCTTAGATCCAGTCGTCAAGCCACTTGCAGATGTAGCGGACAATTACACCTGCTGCGACGGCTACAACCAAATCGGTTACGAGATTATACATAATGTCACCTCCCATCTGTTGCCAGAATGGAAAGGGGCAGCGCAAACAGTATAACACATGTTTCGACAAAAACAAAGCGGCCTCCCGTATCTGTGCGGAAAGCCGCTTTGTTCTTCACTATCCTTATTCTGCCTTGCGGTAATGGAACTGCTGGTCTCTGGTGATGAACAGGCCGATGCTGACCAGCAGAGCGGCCAGCTCGGCGGCAGTCACGGCCAACCAGATGCCGTCAATGCCCAGCAGGAGCGGCAGCAGCAGAACCGCCGCCACCTGGAACAGCAGGGTGCGCAGGAACGAGATGAGCGCACTGGTCACGCCATCGCCCAGGGCCGTGAAGAAGGAGGACGCATAGACGTTGAAGCCCATGATGAGGAAGCTCAGGCCATAGAGCCGGAAGGCCCGGGTGGTCAGAATGAGCAGGTTTTCATCATAGCCCACAAAGAAGCGGGCCACATGGGGGATGATGAACATGGAGCCGATGGTCATTCCCACGGCAACCACGCCGATGAGCTTCAGGCTCTTGCGGTAGAGGTTGTTGACCTCTTTGCGGTTATTGGCACCATAGTGGTAGCTGACGATGGGCGCACTGCCCACGGCGTAGCCACAAACACTGCCACGAACAGGAAGGATGCGTACATGATCACACCATAGGCGGCCACGCCATCCTCGCCCGCAAAGCGGAGCAGCTGGTAGTTGTACAGGATATTCACCAGCGACATGGAAAGGTTGGTCATCAGCTCGGAGGAGCCGTTGATGCAGGCATTCAGCAGAACTTTGCCCTCAAAGCGGGGACGGCACAGGTGGATGCGGCTGGTGTTGTTCCGGTTGAGGAAGTAGAACACCGGCAGCAGGCCGCCCACCACCTGGCTGAGCATGGTGGCAATGGCGGCACCCTCCACGCTCCAGTGCAGGATGCCCACCAGCAGCACATCCAGCACCATGTTGGTGCAGCCCGCGCCCACCGTGAAGTAAAAGCCCAGATGCGGCTTTTCGGCGGTAACAAAAAAGCTCTGGAACATATTCTGCAGGATAAAGGTGGGCAGGCTGAGCATCAGGACCGGCCATAGCGCAGGGCGTAGTCCAGCATCTCGCCTTCGGCACCCAGCATCATGGCCACCGGCCGGAGCAGCAGCATCCCCAGCACGGACAGCACGATGCCGGCGATCAGCGCCGTTGACATGAACAGGCTGAAATAGCGGTCAGCTTTTGCATTGTCGCCCTCGCCCAGCGTGATGCCCACAATGGCGCTGCCGCCGGTGCCCAGCATGAAGCCCACGGTACCCACCAGCATGGGCACGGGCATGATGAGGTTGACTGCCGCAAAGGCCGTTTTGCCCACAAAGTTCGAGACGCACAGGCCGTCCACGATGCCGTAAATGGAGGTGAACAGCATAGTGCCGATGCAGGGCAGCACAAAACGGATCAGCCGGGAATAATCAAAGTGATCCGAAAGTTGGATTTTCTTTTTTGACATGGATTCTCCTTTTTGCAGGGGTGGCTCACATCATTCCGCCGGGCCGCCAGCCGGTGCAGTAGCGGGCATAATCCCGGTCGGCCTGTTTGACGTAAAGGAGGAACTGTTCCCTGCCTTCCTTGTCCGTGACCTGACGGACTTTGGTGGGCAGGCTCTGGCGCTGGAGCAGCTCCAGCTCATCGTTGAGCTCTTCCTCGGTATCAAAGGCATCCAGCTTGGTCCAGTGGGTGGCAAAGAGCCAGATGTTTGCAAGGGTGTTATTCATATTCAGTCTCCTTTTCCGGGGCATCGGCAAGGGTGCCGGCCCGGTAGAACGGCGCAATGGCGTTGGCATCGCCGTGGCGCACGATGGAATAGGTAATGTCGCAGTAGGGCTGGATGGCGGTGCTCTTTTCCACGGTGGAGATGAGCAGCACCTGCAGCTGCAGGCGGCGGAACAGCTCCATCATGGGGCGGATGCGGTCACTGGTCATCTTGCTGAAGGCCTCGTCCAGCAGGACAAGGCGGATGCTGTTCTCACTCTTCTGGTAGATCTGCAGCAGGCTGGCACAGATGGCCACATAGAAAGGAGCCTGGTTTTCGCCGCCGGAGGAATCGCGGCTGACGCGGGAAAGATAGGCTTGCTGGCCCGAGACGGTGTTGGTCACCTTGATGTCATAGTCCAGATAGGTGCGGTAGTCCACATAATCCGAGAGGGTGGCACCGGAGGCGGTGCGGCCCTCCTGCCGGGCCCGGGTGTTCTCGTCCACATCAGCCATGATCTTTTCCATCAGCGCGTCCACCTGCCGCTCGTAGACGGGGTCGGCGGTAGCGGCAAGGTTGTCCAGCGAGTCGCCGTCGGTCATCTGCTGGTTGCCCTTGTCCACAATGACCTGATAGAAGGCGGCCAGCTGGGGGTCACGGCTGGGTTCCAGCTCAAAGCGGTAGACTTCTTCGCCGTAGGTCAGCTGCTCCATCACCTTGTTCAGCTCCCGGAACTGGCGGCGGGCGTGAAGATATCGTCCTTCATCCGGAAGAGGATATCCTTGCGGAAGCGGTCCTTGCAGTCCCGCTGTGCCTGCTCCAGCCGGGCGGCGTAGCGTTCCAGATCAATCCGGACAAGGTTGTCGTGCTGGGCGCGGTACTGCTCCACCCCGGCCAGACCCAGCGGATAATCGCAGACATAGTGCTCGTTGTAATCCCTCTGGGCGGGCTCCAGCGTGGAAGTGAGATAAGATCGCAGGGCATCGTCCAGCCTGGTCTGTGCCTTTTCGGCAGTCTGTGCGGCGGCACGGGCCGTACGCCCGCCCGTCATCAGGCCCTTTTTGCGTTCCTGTGCCAGAGGCTCCAGCAGCGGGTGCTGTGCAAAGAATGCCTCTGCCGCCTCCCGGCTCTGTGCGGCGGTCTCCACCGCCTTACCCTGCTCTGCCTCGCAGGATGCGATCTGCTTTTCACAGACGCGGATATCGCCGCCAACCTGCTCCACGGCCTTGCGGGCAGTCTCCCACGCAGCTTCCCGGGCTTCTTCCTCGCGGTAGAGCTGCTGCAGCATGGGGTTCTCGCGGCAGTCGGCCAGCTTCTGCTCCTGCGCGGCGTAGTCGGCACGGGCGGCATCCAGCGCGGCCCGGCTGGCCCAGAAGTTCAGCCAGCTGTTCCAGCGCATGGCCCCGCAGGACGTTCTGGTACTGGTCGTAGGCAGATTTCAGGGTCTTTTCGGTCTGGGCGGCTTCGCGGCAGCGGTCGCCTGGGCGGCAGCTGTGCTTCCAGCGCTTCGGCACGCTCCCTGCGGCATCCAGGCCGATATAGCGCTGGGGCCTGCGCAGGCGTCCAGTCGGAAGGGATGGTGGCGCAGCAGGTCCCGGGTGGCGCTGTCGGGGAAATGCTCCAGCGTATCGGGGGTGTCGCAGCAGACGATGCGGCGCAGGATGGTGTCCGCATACTGTGCGGCCAGCGGGTTTTCGCTGGTGACCTGGGCGGCAAGGCTGTCGGCGGGGGCTGTCTCCGCGTGGCGGTCCGCCTTGCGGATGCCCGGGGTATCCAGCAGGCTGATGGGCCCCACCCGGTCGCCCAGCGCCACAAAGGCGCTCTTGGCGGCGGCGTAGTGGGCAGGCGGCACAAGGATATCGAACCGGCGGTCGCCCAGGCAGGCTTCCACACAGTCCTGCCAGCTCTCATCAGCACGGTCAGCAGCTCACAGAAGATCTTCGCATCCGCTGTCATGCCGCGGCTTTTCAGCTCGGCGTTCACGGCATCCCGCACTTTGGTGGCGGCATCGCCGTGGGGGTAGACCCACTTGCCGCCGGACACGGCGTTCAGCTCGGCCCGCAGGCCCTCCTGCTCTTTTGCCAGATCCGCCGAAGCCTGCCGGGCAGCAAAATATTGCTCCTCCAGCGGCTTTTCGATGCGGGCCAGGGCCTCGGTCAGGGCGGGGAGATGTTCCGCCGTCAGACGCTGGGGCCAGAGCTCCTTCTCCACCGCAAAGCCGCTGCGGTTCAGCTGGGTCAGCAGGCCGGTGATAGTATCTGCCGTCGCTTCCAGACTGTTCCTTGTCCGGGCCGCTGCATCCAGCGCGCTCTTTTTCCGGGCCAGCTCCTC
>ENA-OQAZ01000131-OQAZ01000131.1-human-gut-metagenome-genome-assembly--contig:-NODE-131-length-38431-cov-2.730211_pt1 | contig 38431 bp, 44 predicted proteins | sample MGYA00242737_ERZ504531 | MGnify/ENA primary metagenome ERZ504531 (study PRJEB26092, sample SAMD00036244) | human gut metagenome | host: Homo sapiens | study: EMG produced TPA metagenomics assembly of... | reverse complement strand
TCCGGACTGTCCGGCATTTTCTGTCTTCTGCTGATCGCCGTCCGTCTTTGCAGAATTCTTTCTGTTCTTTTACTTCATCTGTATATTCCAGGATTTTTCCATCCATGTAAATATATTCTCTTGAAGTCCTGAAGATGGTATTGCTTGATCCGACCTGGCTGACCGTAATGATGTCTCCATCCTTCAGCTTACTGTCCGGAAGTTCGATCCTTGTATTATTGAGGAAAGTAGATTCCTGCTTTTCATCATTGATGTAAACCTTGCTCCATTTAGTAAAGTTTGTTCCGTAGAGGCTGTAGGTCTCATCCAGATTTTCTACAAGATCCGTGAGCGTAACCTCCTTGATCCCCATCTGCATATGCCTTCTGTGATCGGCGGCTTACCATTGTATACATACTGGTCTCCATACAGAATATCATACTGTAACAGCTCCAGATCCTTCAGATAATCCTTTGTCTGGCGTCTCTGCTGGTGATAGTTGAATACCGTACCGGAATGTAATCCCAGGCGGTCCATCACATCCGCCATGATCTGGTAGGACGGAATGTTCCGGTCCTCTTTCTGAAGTCCAAGATTGTCCCAGATCACATAATTTGTATTGTACAGATAACGGTTCTTCATATCCTTTGCTTCCAGTCCCATTGTCGGCAGATGGTCACCATAGAATACGACCACAGTCGGCTCACCGCGTTCTTCCATCATTTTTACCAGATTACCGGCAAACTGATCCATCTCATATACCTGGTTCACATAGTATTCCCAGGCATTGTTCTTCTCTTCTGTCGGTGCTCCTGTTACGGTGATCTTCGGGTTCTCAATCACCTTTTCTGTCGGATAATTTCCATGTCCCTGTACACTGACTGTAAATACAAAATCCTCCTGCTCGGTAGAGTCCAGAGCGTCTTTGATGTGTGTCAGAAGAATATCATCCTTCGACCATCCATTCTCTGTTGTCTGGAGAATATTCATAAACTCTTTACTTGTAAAGCTGTCAAAACCAATATTGTTAAATACCTTCGCACGGCTGTAGAAATTACCACCGTTGTTGTGAATCGCATGGGTTCCGTAACCGAATGCAGAAAATGCAGTTGCTGCACTTTCACATACCTGATTCTTAAGCTTTGTCTTATAAGGATACTCGCCCGGTCCGAAATAACGCAGGTTCATACCTGTCAGCACTTCAAATTCTGTATTGGCTGTTCCGGCCCCTACCGAAGGAACCTTAAAATATCCGGAAGAATAATTTTCAAACATCTTGCGCAGATTCGGAATCGGATCCTCTGACATCTGCAGATCCTCATATTCAATAGGATCAAAGAAAGATTCCAGCTGTACAAACAAGACATTCGGTCTCACACCATTGTCGGATGTGCTCTCTGTCATCTCTCTATTATCCGTGATCTTCTCGATCGTGTCTTTGTTATAATCATTCGGTTCTGAAATACCTGTATTAAAAAGGCTGGCCGAGAAACAATACGGAAGTCCGTAATCCTGATAAGCAAATGCGATATTTCCAAAGTAAGTAGAAATAATCCTCTTATCTACAGCAACATTTGTCAGTACAGAATATCCAAAAAACGCTGCAACAACAATAATCAGCATCGGGATCCTGTGCATCTTTCCTTCATACTGTCCGGCACGTCTCCACATGGCAACCAGCCAGATGAGCAGTGCCGGAACACCAATTCCCATCATCACAAGCTCTGCCACCGAGAAATAGTTTGTAAACAGTGACAGTCCTTCTGTAAATGTCTTTAGATCCTGTGCATTAAACGGCGTAACACGCTTTGCCAGCATCACTCCGTTGACAACACCCAGAAAGAGCCACAATGCACTGATGATCAGTCGTGTAAACACCCGGCGCCGCACCAGATAAGCGATTAAAAGTGTAACGAAAATCATTCCGGCATTGTACAAAAATACCAGCGGTGTTCCTGTCATATACTGCCAAGCTGCAATTGCAGAATGTCTGGACAGTGCTTCAATGATAAAGTTAATGATACAAGCCCACAGTGCCTGAAGCGGCAAAGAGAACCGGTTCATTATCTTATAGTACGGTGCCATCTTTTTTGCGAATTTGCTGTTTCGCCGCTTTTCAAGAATCTGCTGTCTTCGCTCATGCTGCTTTTTTAAATGCGCCTTTATATCTCCTGGCTTCATATTCTTCAGCTTCTGCCATTTTCCTTTCAGATCCGGTTTTTTCCACTGAATCTTTTTAAAATGAATTTCCTTCATCGTCTTTTAACCCCTTACGTGTTTCTGTACCGTCAAGGCGCAGTTTATGCTGCGCCTGAGTATATCCGGCTAAAAAAGAATATGCCTTAGTACTTTCCTGCAGTGATTATCTTCCTGCCTTTAAAGCCTCCAGACGTTCTTTCACCTGTTCCATCATCTGTGTATACTTTTCAAGCTTTGCTTTTTCTTCATCAACCTTTGCCTGTGGTGCTTTGCTGACGAATTTTTCATTTGAAAGCATTCCCTTTGCACGGTTGATTTCTTTTGTAAGCTTTTCTTCTTCTTTTGTCAGACGCTCGATTTCCTGTTCGAAGTCAATCAGCTCTTCCAGTGGTACATATACAGAAGCATCCGGTACTACGATCGATACGGCATCATCGCAATACCTGCCTTATCAGCCTGGACAGCAAGTTCAGAAGCACTCATAAGCGGGCATGCGCATGTTGTCAGCTCTTCGAATCCTTCACAGAGCTTCTCATCTTCGCATACTACATAAACCTTTGCTTTACGGCTCGGCGGTACATTCATTTCTGCCCGCGCATTTCTGACACCACGGATAACTTCTTTCATATGATCTGTTATATTTTCAGCGTCTGCATAGCACCAGTCTTCGCTAAACTGCGGCCAGTCTGACATCATCAGAGATTTTTCCTCCGGTACCAGTGCGCTGTAGATTTCTTCTGTTACAAATGGCATAAATGGATGTAACATCTTCAGTGCATTACCAAGAACCGTCTTCAGTGTCCAAAGTGCTGCATTGGCGCTCTTATAATTTTCATCAGAATGGTAGATCCTGTATTTTACAAGCTCGATGTACCAGTCACAGATTCATCCCAGATAAAGTCATATACTTTCTGTACTGCAATACCCAGTTCAAATTTATCCATGTTCTCAGTTACATCTTTTGCAAGTGTATTTACCTTGGATAAAATCCATTTATCGGTTACTTCAAAGTCTGCCTCATCCGGTTTGGAAATTACCTTATCTTCCATGTTCATCATGATAAATCTGGATGCATTCCATACCTTATTGGCAAAGTTACGGCTGGATTCTACACGTTCGTTGTAGAAACGCATATCATTTCCTGGTGCATTTCCTGTGATCAGAGTCAGACGGAGTGCATCTGCACCGTACTCATCAATGACCTCCAGCGGATCGATACCATTTCCAAGAGATTTACTCATCTTACGTCCCTGGGAATCCCTTACCAGTCCATGGATCAGAACAGTATGGAACGGTGCTTTTCCAGTATGTGCATATCCGGAGAATACCATACGGATTACCCAGAAGAAAATAATATCATAACCGGTTACCAGTACATCTGTCGGATAGAAATACTTGAAGTCCTCTGTCTCTTCCGGCCATCCAAGTGTTGAGAACGGCCACAGTGCTGAACTGAACCAGGTATCCAGTGTATCTTCATCCTGTGTCAGATGTGTGCATCCGCAATGCGGGCATTTTTCCGGCATCTCACGTGCAACAACCACTTCTCCACATTCATCACAATAGTAGGCCGGAATTCTGTGTCCCCACCAGATCTGACGTGAAATACACCAGTCACGGATATTTTCCAGCCAGTTCAGGTAGATCTTACCAAAACGTTCCGGTACGAATTTTAATTCGCCGGTCTTGATCGCATTGATCGCCGGTTTGGCAAGCTCATCCATCTTAACAAACCACTGTGGTTTAATCATCGGTTCAACGGTTGTCTTACATCTGTCATGTGTTCCAACGTTGTGTACATGTTCTTCGATGCTTACAAGGTATCCTTCTTTTTCCAGATCTTCTACGATTGCTTTTCTTGCTTCGTAGCGATCCATTCCGGAATATCTTCCGTATCCTTCTACGATGGTAGCATCATCATTCAGGATGTTGATTTCCGGAAGATTATGTCTCTTTCCTACTTCAAAGTCATTCGGGTCATGTGCCGGTGTGATCTTAACCGCACCTGTTCCGAATTCTTTATCAACGTAAGCGTCTGCCACGATCGGAATTTCTCTTCCAACTAACGGAAGGATGGCATTCTTTCCTACGATATCTTTGTACCTGTCGTCGTCCGGGTGTACGGCGATTGCTGTATCTCCAAGCAGAGTTTCCGGACGTGTAGTTGCGATCTCAAGGAAACGTTCTGTTCCTACGATCGGGTACTTGATGTGCCAGAAATGTCCTGCCTGTTCCTCATGCTCAACTTCTGCGTCAGAAAGGGAAGTCTTACATACCGGACACCAGTTGATGATTCTGGAACCTTTGTAGATAAATCCTTTTTCGTGAAGACGAAGGAATACTTCTTTGACCGCATTCGAGCATCCTTCATCCATGGTGAAACGTTCTCTGTCCCAGTCACAGGATACACCAAGCTTTTTCAGCTGACCTTCGATGGTTCCTGCGTACTCTTCTTTCCACTGCCAGGTTCTCTTAAGGAATCCTTCTCTTCCGAGTTCTTTCTTATCAATTCCCTCTGCCTTTAACTGGTTTGTAACCTTTACTTCTGTTGAAATTGCAGCGTGGTCTGTTCCCGGGATCCACAGTGCATTATATCCCTGCATTCTCTTGTAACGGATCAGGATATCCTGAAGCGTATTATCGAGAGCATGTCCCATATGCAGCTTACCGGTGATATTCGGTGGCGGCATTACCGTTGTAAATGGTTTCTTACTTCTGTCAACTTCAGCGTGAAAATACTTTTCTTCACACCATTTTTCATAAAGTTTCGCTTCAATCTCTTTCGGATTGTAGGTCTTTTCAAGATTCTTACTCATTGTTTCCTCCTCTTATAAGTCCACCGCGCACTTTTGCTCTCTCTATAAAGAATAAAAAAAGCCCTTTACAATATGTAAAGGGCGTGTATAAACGCGGTACCACCTTTGTTCCACGAAATAAATCCATCTCGTATCTCTCACAGTTCTATAACGGAAACCACCCCGTGATATCCTACTCGCCCTTTTTCAGATACCCGGCTCCAAAGCTACCTTCTGCAACCACTTCCCGTAAACCGTCTCTCAGCCTGTGAACGGTTCTCTCTTCTTCGGACCAGTCTGCATACTCCTCTTTCTCATTGCCTTTTCCCATAACTATTGATAATCATAGTATTCAAAGTCCGATTTGTCAAGAAGTTCATGAAATCTTTAGAACTTCTTAAAGATTAAATTTTTCACTTAACTCAAAAAAGGCGAAATCCCTCTGAATAAGAAAGATCCCGCCCTAAATTCCTAAGCCTCGTCAATCGCTTTTCCGATATCGTGGCGCATATATTTGTTATCAAATTTAACCCATTCGGTTGCTTTGTAAGCATTGGCACGGGCCTCTTTGAGCGTTGCTCCTTTGGCTGTCACACCGAGGACACGTCCTCCGTTTGTCACGATCTGTCTCCGTCGAATTTGGTTCCGGCATGGAAGCAATAGTATCCTTCATGCTTCTTGAACTCGTCAAGACCTGTGATCGGAAGTCCTTTTTCATAAGCGACCGGATAACCGTCAGATGCAAGTACCACACAGACTGCTGCATTATCTTCAAACTGAAGATCTACCTGATCCAGTGTTCCGTCGATACAGGCTTCGATCACATCGATCAGATCATTCTTCATACGCGGAAGAACAACCTGTGCCTCAGGATCTCCGAATCTGGCATTGTATTCCAGAACCTTCGGTCCGTCTTCGGTAAGCATCAGTCCGAAGAAGATGATCCCCTTGAACTCTCTTCCTCTGCTGCCATTGCATCTACCGTCTTCTGGTACACATATTTCCGGCAGAATTCGTCAACTTCTTTTGTATAGAAAGGACTCGGTGAGAAAGTTCCCATACCACCGGTATTCAATCCCTGATCTCCGTCTTTGGCTCTCTTGTGATCCTGCGCGCTTGTCATAGTCTTGATGGTCTTTCCATCTACAAAGGAAAGAACAGAAACCTCTCGTCCTGTCATGAATTCTTCTACAACCATGGTATTACCGGATGCACCGAATTTCTTGTCCAGCATGATCTCTTTCACGCCGGCTTTTGCTTCTTCCAACGTATTACAGATCAGTACACCTTTTCCAAGTGCCAGACCATCTGCCTTCAGAACGATCGGAAATTTGGCTGTCTCCAGATAAGCCAGCGCTTCGTCTGCATTGTCAAAATTCTCATATGCTGCAGTCGGAATGTCATATTTTTCATCAGATCTTTTGAAAATGCCTTGCTTCCCTCCAGGATTGCTGCATTTTTTCTTGGTCCGAATGCGCGGATCCCGGCTTTTTCAAATTCATCTATAAGGCCGCCAACCAACGGATCATCCATTCCTACGATTGCCAGATCGATCTCTTTTTCCTTTGCAAATGTAACCAGCTTGTCAAATTCCATCGCACCAATCGGTACGCATTCTGCAAGCTCTGCAATCCCGGCATTTCCCGGTGCACAGTACATCTTCTCTACCTTGCTGCTCTTTGCTACACAATATGCAATTGCGTGTTCTCTTCCGCCACCGCCTACGATCAATACTTTCATTGGTGCTCCTCCTTCTCTAACGGGCAATTGACACTCTGCCATCTTTTACTGTTACTTTTCCATTTGCGATCAGGTCGATCGCATGTGGAAGGATCTTCCACTCCGCCTGCTCCATCACACGTCTCTGCAGAACCTCCGGTGTATCACCTTCTTCTACTTCAACAGCCTTCTGGAGAATGATCGGACCGGTATCCGTTCCTTCGTCTACAAAATGTACGGTTGCTCCAACCACCTTTACCCCTCTGGCAAGTGCTGCCTCATGAACCTTCAGTCCATAATATCCCGTTCCGCAGAACGACGGAATCAGAGATGGATGGATATTGATGATCTTATTCCGGTATCTGCTGATCATTTCTTCCGGGATCACAACCAAAAATCCCGCCAGAACGATCAGATCCGGTTTCAGTTCGTCTACCTTTTCAAGAAAAACTTTGTTAAACTCTTCTCTTGTCTCAAAATCCTTCGGCGAAACGCACTGTGCCGGGATCTGATGATTCCCGGCTCTTGTGAGTGCATATGCGTTCTTATTATTGCTGATGACACCGACCAGCTCTGTATTGGTGATCGTGCCATTTTCCACTGCATCAATGATTGCCTGCAGATTGGTTCCGCCTCCGGATACAAATACAGCAACTCTTAACATAAAGTAACTCCTTTTTCTCCTGCTTCTACATAACCAACCACAAATGCTTCATCTCCAGCTTCTTTCATTGCCTTAATTGTAGCATCTACATCCTTTTCATCGACAGCGACAACCATACCGATACCCATATTGAAGGTATTGTACATCATCTCTTCTGCAATGTTGCCAGTCTTTGCAATCAGGTTGAAGATTGCAGGGATTTCATAGCTGTCCTTCTTTACCACTGCACGGATTCCTTCCGGAAGCATTCTCGGAATATTTTCATAGAATCCACCGCCTGTGATATGGCTGCATCCTTTGACTCTTACACCGGCTTCTTTTACGTTCTTCAGTGCTTTTACATAAATTCTGGTCGGAGCAAGAAGTGCTTCGCCAAGTGTCTTTCCTAATTCATCATAGTATGTATTTAAGGATTCTTCTGTAATGTCGAATACCTTACGAACCAGTGAAAATCCATTACTGTGAACCCCTGTAGACGGCATTGCAACAAGTACATCACCTGGCTTAATATCAGAACCGTCGATAATGTCTTTCTTATCTACAACTCCGACTGCAAAACCTGCAAGGTCGTAATCATTCTCTGGCATCAGCCGGATGTTCTGCTGTCTCTCCACCTACAAGTGCACATCCTGACTGCTTACAGCCTCTGCCACACCGCTTACGATCGTAGCGATCTTTTCCGGGTAATTCTTGCCACAGGCAATATAATCCAGGAAGAATAACGGTTCTCCACCAGAGCATGCGATATCATTCACACACATGGCAACGGCATCAATACCGATCGTATCATGCTTGTCCATTACAAATGCAAGCTTCACCTTTGTTCCACATCCATCTGTTCCGGAAAGAAGTACTGGTTCTTCCATATTCTTGATTCCACTTAAATCAAATGCACCTGCAAAACCGCCAAGCCCTCCTAACACTTCCGGTCTCATGGTTTCTTTTACATGCTTTTTCATAAGTTCTACTGATTTATATCCTGCCTCGATATCTACGCCGGCTGTCTTATAATCCAACATTTTCTATATCCTCCTGGTATTTTCACTGACATCTGTATGCCTACATCTGCTTGATATATTCTTTGTGTTCCGATTTTTTCAAGCTTTTCTGCTTTTTTCTGGACGGTTTCTTTCATTTCTGCAGTGTAATCCTTCAATTTCTGAAGAAGCTCAGGATCTGAGGTTGCAAGAATCTTTGCAGCCAGAATAGCTGCGTTTGCTCCGCCATCGATCGCAACTGTGGCAACCGGGATTCCAGGCGGCATCTGAACGATTGAATAGAGTGCGTCGACACCCTCCAGATTCTTCCCTGACATTGGGATTCCGATAACCGGCATCGGGAAAATTGCTGCACACATTCCTGGAAGATGTGCTGCCATACCTGCACCTGCAATAATTACTTTGAAGTCTTTTGCTTCTGCAGACTTCGCATATTCATAGAATACATCAGGCTCACGGTGTGCCGAGATGATCGTCATCTCATAATCGATTCCAAACTTTTCCAGCATGTCGCAGCTTTTCCCATTACTTTCATATCTGAGTCGCTGCCCATTACGATTCCAACTTTTGGCATAATGATCTCCTTTTCTTTTATCTATAAGTATTTTAATAAATAGCTAACCACTTATAAGTTATTTTACTAAGTCTGTTGCGGTATGTCAACCGTTACTTATCTGACCATTATTTAATTTTACTTATTGGTATTATTGAAATCCATAACTAATACTAATTCAGAGGTTCATTGAGGATCTCTGTTCCCGGAAGAACAAACCGTCCATCACGGATAATTTCTGTCTCTGTTCCGTCTTTCGCCACTACAACAATGCTTCCCAGCTCATCATAAGGGATGGTGATATCGGTATGGCACTGGAAATATGCTTTCGACGGATCCTCTTTTCTCAAGATCGATATGCTGTTGTCTCTTGCAATAATCTCTTTTCCATCCGGATTGTAAACCTTTACATCCTCTGCCCAGCTGTAGCAGGTATCCCCTACTGCAAAATGCGGTCCCGTCTTTTCAGCGATCAGAATCGTATATTTATCTGCAATATCATATTTCTTCGCAACCGCATAAGCTGTGGTATTGGTTCCGATCGCAAACTCGCCAATCGGAAGTGTCTGATGATTGTGCAGAATGTTATCGAAAATATATTTTTTATTTTCTTCTTCTGAATCAAAATTGGTGCAGGTATACTCTGTGATCTTTCCTTCTTTAAAACTGATCTTCAGATTGTAATACGGAAGTCCGTGAAGGAATACCTTGCTCACAAAAAGGGTACCTTCTGTTCCTTCCAGTACCGGGGAAGTGAACACCTCACCTACTGGGATATTGACATCGGCAACACAGTTTTCAAAGATCGTCTCTTTTGCCGGATCGGCAAGCGGATGAAGCATCACTTTCAGATCCGTCTGGTTTTCGCCTGAGCCTGTTACTTTTACATACTCTCCTTTATCCAGTGCATCGATCATTGTCTGCTGCACCTTCTGGTAAAGCTTGTAATCCAGAGTATTGATCTTGATCGTTTCATCAAAGATCTCATGATACTGCTCTCCGATTTCCGGAACCGGCCAGGAAATGATCGTAAAACTTCTCTCATCTCCCGGAAGATATTCATTGGTCAGACGTCCGGCCCTTCCATTCATCGCAACCAGAAGTTCTTCCTGCTTTTCGCTTAATTTAACTGCCTCTGGTTTAGCCTGCGGAACAAAAGTCTTTTCTCCGAAAATGTCGATCACTGCCGGTCCTGCATAGCCTGCTGCAATCTCTTTATTCTGCTCGTAAGTGGTACGCATCACTTCCAGCTTTCGCTCTACATACTGTTTATCCATCACAAGCCCGATATCATCTCTGTGGTCATAGACATACTGCTTGTTGCCGGAAATATTGAAAAATCCGATCTGGCTGTTGCGTCCTCTTGTGATCACGCTGTGACTTGTCCGGAAAATACTCGGCTTTAATCCCATTTTGGCAAAATTCTCAATGGCTTTTTTTACGATCCGTTCAAATCCCATTGCATAGTAAATGTTGACTACAGATTTTTTTGACAGGTCTTTTCCGGTATTTACAAAACCAATCCTGTATCCTTCACTGAAGGTATCTGCCATCTTATCAATCTTCTCCTGTGAAAGTGAATTTAAGTATGCGGCTGTCTCTCTTTCATTTACCCCCACATATTCTCCCATACGGTAGAGATAACGCAGATCAGAAAGATCTTCATCCATGATCATATTCACAATGAAGCATCCTCTTTCCGGATCGATCTGGTCTTTGATGCGGTCTGCCGCAAATACATCGCAGTAATCACTTGCATACCAGTAAAAGATTTCCTTCAGGCTTTCCGGCTGCGGCTGCTTTTCTTCTTCAAATTTGTTGTAGATTTCAATCAAAAGCTCTGCTCCGATCACAACATACTCCATACGCTGTTCCTGAACATAAGAAATGCCTCCGCGGATCTCGGTGTAAACCGCAGACAAAAAGCTTCCCAGTTCTCCTCCCAGCACCGAAACCGCATAAGCCGGATTTGCATAAGATTTCTCATAGTTTGCTTCCAGTTCGTCTGCATAAAGATCCTTCATCTCTTCCTGCAGCTCTTCTTCTGACATCTCTTTCTGCTTTCCGCTTTCCACATTCTGTTTCAGCTCATCAAGCTTTAAAATAAACCGAGCCACATGCTGGAAATACTCCCGATATGGCTCTGCTACTGTTTTTTCTTCTATTATTGCTTTCATTCTGTCAATTGCCAGATTATATCTTTCTTCCATTTATACACATCCTCTTATAAATACTAAGATCAGGGCAAGTAAAATAAGTCCGTTTACAACGATTCCGATCTTGCAGGTCAGATAATTTTTATCTCTTTCTTTAAATCCTTTTACACCAGTTACAATACCGATGCAGGCAAGAATCATATTGAAAACCCCAAAGCTTCCTACCATCGCTGCTGATTTCCCTTTATTCATAAATGCCATTACAATCAATCCCGCTATCACTGCCGTAACAAGTACTGCCATCACACAGGACCAGATTCCCTTGCGGGAATGCTTTCTTTTTATCTGACCATACTTCCGGTTTCTTTTATTTCTGTCTCTTTCACGTGCTCTTTTTTTATCTCTCCTGCTTCGCATCGTGCCATCTCCTTATCATATTACAAATCGCGAAGACGATATACCCGATCACACCGCCAAGGGTGTTGAGCAGCATATCATCCACATCAAAACTCCCCACTCTTGTTACCAGCTGAAAGCACTCCACAAAGAAGCTCACTCCAAAACTGTAGAAAAGGGTAAGAAAAAAGCTGCGATAACGGCTTGCCATCGGCATAAAAAATCCAAATGGCACGAAAATCAGGACATTTCCGAACAGATTTGCATAAGCTACCCATCCCAAAACATCTCGATACAGCCAAAATCTTTTTATTTCACAGAAAAGAACCAGGTTATAATGATATTCCCCGGTTCCTTCCCGTCCATACCAGTCAGAAAAAATCAGAAAGTAAAATAAAAATCCAATATACAGGACAAATAAAATCTTCCCAAGAACCCGAAGTCTTTTTCTGTTCTTTGCTTTCAACTTAAAGCGCCCTTCCTAAAATGTCAGTCCCTTTTTCGCACCAAGCAGCTTTCCACCGCTGACAAGCAAAATGATCCCGGTTGTCACACCAACAACAATAGAAATAATTCCGATCGCAATATTGGCACCGCCGGCAAGTCCCATCACCTTATATGTCTTTTCTGTCACTTGTAACTCCTCCTTATTTTGCACCATACTGCTCATAGTATGCGTCGATTGCACCTTGATCTTGTCATCGATAACAATTTCACCATTGCATGGTTTGTTTGTACAGATGCTCTACTACATCCTTCATGGTTACGATTGCATTAGTTTCAAATCCGTAAAGATCCTTTACTTCATCGAGTGCGCATTTCACACCGCCTTTTCCTACTTCCATACGGTCAAGGGATACCATCAGTCCAACAATTGTTACATCAGCGGCTCCTCTTACCTTCGGTACAGTCTCTTCCATGGATTTGCCGGATGTGGTAACATCTTCGATCATAACCACGCGGTCTCCGTCCTGAAGCTTACTTCCGAGGAAGCTTCCCTTATCTGCTCCGTGATCTTTTTCTTCTTTACGGTCTGAGCAGTAACGGATCTCTTTTCCGTATAATTCACTGTAAGCGATCGCGGTTACAACTCCAAGCGGGATTCCTTTGTAAGCAGGTCCGAATAATACATCAAAATCATCCCCGTATTTGTCATGGATTGCTTTTGCGTAATATTCACCGAGTCTTTTGAGCTGTGATCCTGTCACATAAGCTCCTGCATTCATGAAGAAAGGGGACTTTCTTCCGCTTTTCAGTGTAAATTCTCCAAATTTAAGCACGTGGCTTTCTACCATAAAATCAATAAATTCCTGTTTGTAGCTTTCCATTTTATTTATCCTCCATCTCTTATATGTTCTTTATTTTACAATTCCAACCATATCTTTCACAGACTCAAAGCCATTCTTCTTCATGTAGGCTTCAATTCCATCGATCACTTCCATCGTCACTGCCGGATTGTGAAAGTTGGCTGTTCCTACGGATACGGCACTTGCTCCTGCAAGAAGGAACTCGATCGCATCTTCTGCGCAGGAAATACCGCCCATCCCGATGATTGGGATGTTCACTGCCTGTGCTACCTGATATACCATGCGGACAGCGATCGGTTTGACGATCGGTCCTGATACACCTCCGGTCTTATTTGCCACCGCAAATGTCTTACGATTGATATCAATCTTCATACCGGTCAGTGTATTGATCAGGGAAACTGCGTCCGCACCGCCTGCTTCTGCCGCTTTTGCTATCTCAGTATATCGGTTACATTCGGTGTCAGCTTCATGATGATCGGCTGCTTTGCGATCTTCTTGATCTGTCCGGTCAGCTCTTCTACATGCTTTGCATCCCTGTCCGAAAGCAAGGAATCCTGCATTGACATTCGGGCAGGAAATGTTGATCTCCATCATATCGATCGGTTCATCCGCAAGGCGTTCTACCACTTCAAGATACTCTTCCGGTGCATGTCCGCAGACATTCACAATGATCTTGGTATCATAGTTTTTCAGATACGGAATATCTCTTTTACAGAACAGATCGATTCCCGGATTCTGAAGTCCTATGGCGTTCATCATTCCGCCGTAAACCTCGGCTACACGCGGAGTCGGATTGCCCGGCCACGGTACATTTGCCACACCTTTTGTTGTCACAGCTCCAAGCTTGTTCAGATCTACAAATTCAGAAACTCTTCTCCTGATCCGAAGGTTCCTGATGCCACTGTTACCGGATTCTTCCATTCTACTCCGGCAATATTTACACACATATCCATTAGATTTCCACCTCCATAGAAAGAAATACCGGTCCGTCTTTACAGATACGTTTGTTGTGCACATTGCTGTGCGCATCCTTTTCCTTTGACTTGCACACGCACGCAAGACAGGCACCGATTCCACATGCCATTCTCTCTTCCAGAGAAATATAGCATTCGATTCCGTTTGTTTCTGCATACTGTTTGATCGCACGGAGCATCGGAGTTGGTCCACAGGCATAGATCATATCTGCTTCCAGCGCATTCTCACGGATTGCATCCATAACATTTCCTTTTGTTCCGACACTGCCATCTTCGGTTGAAATATAAAGCTCTCCTGCCTGTTCAAATTCTTCTTTCAGGAAGGTATGTGCATCACGGTATCCAACCACAATCTGCTTTTTCTCACATTCCATCTGTTTTGCAAGCTCCAGGATCGGCGGCACACCGATTCCTCCTCCCATCAGAAATACCTTCTTTCCTTCGGCCTTCTCAAATGGGAATCCATTACCAAGTGGTCCGATTACCGGAATTGTATCTCCTGCCTTCATCTGTGAAAATTCTTCTGTTCCGGTTTTTTCCCCTGTTACACGGTAAACCACACGAAGTTTTCCACCTTCTTTATCGATCTCACAGATACTGATCGGGCGTGGAAGAAGCTTGCTTCCATCATTGGTATACATGGAAATAAACTGCCCCGGTCTTGCACTCCCTGCTGCTTCTGTCTGGATCCACATACTGAAGATTCCATCTGCAAGCTGCTCCTGCGATACAACCTTTGCCTGTTCTTTTTTCTTTGTAGTCATCTTCTATTCTCCTATAATCCGGATTTGCCGGTATGTCAGAAGCTTCTGTCACACCGGCTCATTCTTTTCTCTTATCTGTTCTCAAGCGCGCCTTTGATATCTGCTACCATGGCTTCTACTGCTGCACGGGATGCATCTCCAAAGTTCTCTGCACCGTATTTTGCATAAGCTTCCTGCTTATATGCTGCAATGATTCCTCTGGATGAGTTTACGATTGCTCCAAGTCCATCTTCATTGAAGAAATGAACCAGATCTTTTCCTTTTCCACCTTGTGCACCGTATCCCGGAACCAGAATGTAGGATTTCGGCATTACTTTACGAAGGACTTTTCCCATCTCCGGATAAGTAGCTCCCACAACTGCTCCGATGTAGCTATAATCATCACCCATGCAGTCTGCTCCCCACTCGGCAACCTTTTCTCCGACCAGTTCATAAAGCGGACGGCCATCGATCAGCCGATCCTGGAATTCTCCACTGGATGGATTGGATGTCTTAACAAGGATAAAAAGACCTTTCTTCTCTTCTTTACATACTTCGATAAATGGCTTTACTCCGTCAGATCCAAGATACGGATTCACAGTAGCGAAATCTTCATCGAACGGTACATAGGATTTGCTTCCTACCTGAACTCTTCCAAGATGTCCAACAGCATATGCTGCTGAAGTAGAACCGATATCACCTCTCTTGATATCTCCGATAACAACAAGTCCCTTTTCTTTACAGTAGTCTACCGTCTTCTTGAATGCCTGAAGTCCCGGAATTCCAAACTGTTCGTACATAGCGATCTGCGGTTTAACTGCCGGAATCAGATCATAAGTCTTATCCACGATCTCTTTGTTGAACTGCCAGATAGCTTCTGCTGCTCCTTCCAAAGTCTCTCCATACTCTGCAAATGCCTTTTTCTGTACCTGCTCTGGTACATAGGAAAGCATCGGATCCAGTCCGACAACGATAGGTGCTCCTGTTTTTTTAATGTTAGCGACTAATTTGTTAATCATCTTATTCCCTCCAGTTTTCTATTTATATTTTTGCTGTAACAGAAAGTATTGTCCTTTTGTTACCTGAAAAAAAAATATTCTTTACTTATGATATCATATTAAAAACTAAAAGGGAATGCCGTTTTCGGCATTCCTCCGGATTTCTGTTATTGATTGATTTTATTTCTCACCTGTTCCAATGCTGCATCAAGCTGATTATCTGCATTCGGATTATTCTCATCCTGCTGATATTCAACTTCTACATCCGGCGTAATTCCTTTTTTGTGAATATTTCTTCCATTCGGAGTATAGTACTCAGCCATTGTCAGCTTCACACAGGTTCCGTCTCCAAGATCAAAAATCTGCTGAACGATTCCTTTTCCGTAAGTTGTTGTTCCGACGATCGATCCAAGTCCGTAGTCCTGGATCGCTCCGGCAAAAATCTCGGAAGCACTTGCACTGTTGCCGTCAACAACAACCGACATCGGCTTCGTAAACTGGTGTTCATCATCCGATGAGATCACCTCTTCGTGACCACTCTTGTCTTTTGTTGACACGATCGTACCTTTTGGCAGTAACAGATCCAGCATCTGTGTGACTGTCGCAAGATTGCCTCCCGGATTCGCCCGAAGATCAACCACAAGTCCTTTCATCCCCTGGTCCTCCAGACTGCCGAGTGCACTCTTGAACTGGTCATAGGTCACACTGTCAAATTCCGTAACCCGGATATAACCGATCTGGTCATCCTTCATTTCAGACTTGACTGTCTCCACCTGGATTTTTCTCCGGGTAACCGTCATTGTCACTTCCTTCGCATCATCCCCACGCAGGACTGTGATATCAACAGTCGTATTCTCTACACCGCGGATCAGCTGTACAACATCGGAAAGATCCGTTCCACTTACATCCTTATCTCCGACCTTATACAGAATATCATTTGCCTGGATACCTGCTTCATTCGCCGGGCTGTTCTCATAAACCTGAACTGCAGTGATCACCTTAGTTTCCTGATTCTGCGAAAAAACAACTCCGATTCCCGAATACTCTCCCGAAGTTGATTCCTGCAGGGATCTGGTCTGTTCTTCATCATAATATACAGAATACGGATCTCCCAGTGCATTAATGTATCCACTGTAAAGTCCGTTCTCCAGATTTTCTTCTTTCAAATCATCTGTATAAAGATAATTTTCATCAATCAGCTTTTTCAGTTTATTCAGTTTTTTCTCTTCCTGCGCATTTACGACCTTTTCCTGACTGGTCCCAAGGTCTACACCTGCAACATTCATAATTCCAAGTGCCGCAGCACCTACCATAAACATGGCGAGGGCGCCTGCAAGCGCCCCCTTCCAAAAATTCTTTTTATTATTTTCCATCATTTACTCTTTCATACCTGTTATGTATTATCTTACAGATAGTTCAATGGATTGACCGGTACACCATTTACATGAACTTCAAAGTGAAGATGTGGTCCTGTGGAAATTCCGGTCGTACCGACATTTCCGATCACCTGACCTCTTGCCACCGTCTGTCCCACGGTAACATTCATCGAACTCAGATGCTGATACCATGTCTGCATTCCATTACCGTGATTGATTACGATGTAATTTCCACGTGCACTATTGTACTGTGCGGTAATAACGGTTCCAGAATCAGCCGCATAAACTGCTGCTCCGTATCCTGCACCATAATCGATTCCGTCATGACCGGTTGTTGCACCTGCAGTCGGTGCCACACGTCCGCCAAAGCCACTGGTAATCGCTGCTCCCGGTACCGGATGTGTAAGTGATCCGGTTCCCGTTGCACTTGCATTGCTGCTCGTATTGCCTGAGCTGCTTGTGCCTGACGAAGCTGCTGCCGCTGCCTGTGCAGCCTGAGCGGCTGCCGTTGCTTCTGCTTCTTTTCTGCGGGCTTCTGCCGCCTCTGCTTCTGCAATCAGCTGCTTCAGCTTGTCAGCATTACTACTGATCTCAGATGTCAGGTTATTGATCTGAATGTTCTTATCAGCAAGAAGCTTTTCTACATTTGCCTGTTCTCCCGCAAGTTCATCCTGCAGGCTTTCCAGCTCTGCATACTCTTTTTTAAGTGCATTTTCTCTGTTCTCGACATCTTTTCTTGTATCTTCGTATTCTACAAGAAGTTCACGGTCACATTGGGAAATCTTGTTGATGTATTCTGCTTTGTTCAGCAGATCTGCAATACTGTTAGCTTCCATCAGGATCTCCAGGAATTCATTGCTCCCGTTCTCATACATATACTTGATACGTAGCTTCATCGTCTGGTACTGGTCATCTTCGTTGGCTTTCGCAGTTACTAGCTCTGTCTCTGCATCATTGATCTCCGTCTCTTTTGCAGTCAGATCTGACTGTGTCTTCTCCATCTTTGATACAATGGAATCCAGTTCAGAAGAAAGTTCCGACTTCTCCGCCTCAGCCGTATTCTTCTGCTGTTCCAGCTCCTGCTGCTTCTTTTTCGCATCCGAAATATCATCAGCCTGTGCCGGAATTACCATACTGAAGCAAAGTGTAAACGCCAGTAACGCCCCAAGTATCTTTTTCCCTCTTATCATATTCGTCTCCCTTAAATATTATGCGACTAGACTCTTAAGTGCTTTCTAATCGTAAAGAAACTTCCCACAAAACCAATTCCGATTCCCAGTAAAAGTCCGACCGGAAGCAGTGTCTTGTATACCTGCCCCACAGGAAGGAAATCCAGAATATTATTCAGCAGGCTGAATTTTGTAAGAATATAAGTAATTGCTTTATTATAAAGTACATAAAAGATACCAAGCGGAATTGCCGCACCGACAAGACCGATCAGGATACCTTCAATGATGAACGGTGCCCGTACAAAACCATCCTTCGCACCGATATATTTCATAATTGCAATCTCTTCCCTTCGGACAGTAATACCCATTGTGACCGTATTGCTGATCAGGAAAATGGATACTGCCAGAAGAATCGCAATGATAACAACCGATACATACCATACCAGCTTGTTCACACTGTTCAGTGTATTGGCTACGGTATCTGATTTGTTAACCTTGCGAACCCCGTCAAGGCTTTCCGCAAAGGAAACCAGCTTCTTCTGTGAAGCCACATCTGTCATATATACTTCATAGTTGTCAGATCCTGCCAGAGGGTTATCATTTTTAAATCCTTCTGCAAGGTCACTTGATTCGCCAAAATACTGATCTTTAAATGTCTCCCATGCTTCGTCTGCAGACACATACTTGATCTCTTTTACACCATCCTGCTTTTTAAGCTGTACGCCAATATTATCAATCTGCTCCTGCGTTGCATCATCATTAAAAAATACAGTGATTGCCACGCCTTCTTCTGCTTTGTGTACAATATACTGGAAGTTCATAATAATTGAGAAAAACAGTCCGAACACAAAGATACATGCAGCCATAGTTGCAACAGATGCCAGTGAAAACATCTTATTTCTTCCAATATTCTTAACTCCCTGTTTCACGGAGTATCCAACTGTACTAATCCTCATGCTTATACCCACCTTCTTGTTCGTCGCTGACAATGACACCCTTCTTCATCGTAATAACGCGCTTTTTCATCTCGTTTACAATTTCCTGGTTGTGAGTAACTACCAGAACTGTAGTTCCTCTCTCGTTCGCTTCTTCAAGAAGTTTCATGATCTCCCATGAGTTGGTTGGATCCAGGTTTCCTGTCGGCTCATCAGCCAGCAAAATAGCAGGCTCATTTACAACAGCTCTGGCAATTGCAACTCTCTGCTGTTCCCCACCGGACAATTCCTTCGGGAACGCTTTGTACTTCTGTGCCAGTCCGACAAGTGACAGAGCCGCCGGCACTTTCTTTTTGATGACACGGTTGATTTTTCTGTAACCCGCTGTGCAAATGCAATATTCTCATAAATATTGCGGTCTTTCAGAAGTCTGAAATCCTGGAATACAACGCCGATTCCTCTTCTGTACTGCGGAATCTGGCGATGTTTCATACGATTCAGATTCTGACCGTTGACAATAATCGTACCTGACGTTGGTTCGATCTCCTTCATCAGAAGACGTATCAACGTAGACTTTCCGGAACCGCTGTCTCCAACTACGAATACGAACTCTCCCTGTTCGATCCGAAGGTTGATACCATTGAGTGCAGCAATACCCTTCGAGTATTCCTTGGTAACTTCTTTAAGTTCTATCATATGCTCCTCCTAATTATCCATACTCCGATATAACTTAATACTCCAGTGTTTCCATGTATTTCATATATTTGACTACCATCAGCGCGATCTTAAATGTGATTGCGTCCTCAAATACGCGCAGATCCAGTCCTGTGCTCTTCTGCAGTTTGTCAAGACGGTACACCAGTGTATTTCTGTGAATATACAGCTGTCTTGATGTCTCGGAAACATTCAGGCTGTTCTCAAAGAACTTATTGATGGTCGTGAGCGTCTCTTCATCAAATTCGTCCGGAGATTTCCCCTCAAAAATTTCGCGGATAAACATCTTGCAGAGTGGAATTGGGAGCTGATAGATCAGTCGTCCGATTCCAAGCGCACTATATGCAATAACTTCCTTCTCGTCGAAGAAGATCTTTCCTACATCGAGCGCAAGCTTCGCTTCTTTGTAAGACTTGGATACTTCTTTGATGTCATTGACGATCGTACCATATGCGATACGGATATTCTCTTCTCCTTCTGCTTTCAGAAGATCAAGAATCTCATGCGCAGTCTTGTCCATCTCCGGATATCCATCGCCAGGACCTAATTCTTTTACTACGATGATGTTCTTCTCATCAACAGCTGTAATAAAGTCCTTGCCCTTTCCACCCAGAACAGAACGGAGACTGTCAAGCGCACTGACATCTCTCTCCCGAGAAGTCTCAACTATAAAGATATCACGTTTTACCTCTGTGTCAATATGTAATTTTTTGGCGCGATTATAAATATCCACCAGAAGAAGGTTGTCAAGAAGGAGGTTTTTGATGAAATTATCCTTGTCAAAACGCTCCTTATATGCTACCAGAAGATTCTGGATCTGGAAGGCTGCAATCTTGCCAACCATATAAACATCTTCACTGCCGCCATTGGCGATCAGAATGTACTCCAGCTGGTGTTCATCATAAATTTTGAAAAACTGATACCCCTGAATCACCTGGCTTTCTGCCGGAGATTCTACAAACGAAAGAACGGCATTCTCATAATCTCCAGGCTCCGGAAATGTTGTCGCCAAAGTCTTTCCATCTGTATCCATCACTCCAAGATCAATCCTTGTAATTGATTTCAACCCTTCAATCGTATTCTGCAGTATCTGATTTGATATCATATTCTCTCTCCTCCATCCTCCGTGGTTCTATACACTTTGTACAATCTTCATCCCCCGCCAACTGTGGACTTAGCCATATACATATAATACTTTAATACATATTACCAAAAAAATAAAGAGGAAATCACATTTTTTTATGCATTCCTTCCAATTGAGTTTATTATAAAATTTATTCTATCAAAAAAGATTTTTTGATTTTTTTATTATTTTCAGTCTTTTGTCGCTTCAATTATACTTCTTTTCTTTTTTGCTCTTTTTTGATCTCCCGTTTTAAATCCTTTACCGTATAAAATTTTCAGGTTGATCTGCCCAGTTCTCACCATTTGCAAAGGAAGCAATACTATGTCCTGTTCCAAACCACATTCTGGTATTCATGCTGCTCTTTGCACCGGTAAACAAACTGTTCCTGCCAAGGGAAATCCATGCTGGCAATCACACAGTCTACTTCTCCGCCGTTGACCAGATTGGTGATCCTGTCATCCTCACTTTCGTCTACCGGTACTGCTTTCATACCGACAACCTGAATCCCACTGTATGCCTCATGCAGATAGCCCTGCAGTCTGTCTCCTTCTTCCTCAGATCCTGCCAGTATAAATATCTTACAGCGGTTCTTATGAAAATAATGGAATACCATCTTCAGCATCGTCTGATCCTCCATCTCCTGGATCCGCTTTCTATCTGTGATCTTTGCAGCTTCAAGAATCGCCATATCTCCCGGAAGCAGAAGATCCAGTTTCTCCAGCTCTTCTTTCATACCGTCAAGCTGTGTCGCTCTCATCAGGTATCCACCGTAACAATATCTACTGTGTTAAGTTCTTCTGTCTGCATATATTCTGCAATGATCTTCATCGCATCTTTTGCCGTACAGTTATCAAGCTGTACGTCCAGTACGTTCATTTTTTCATTCATTTGCCTCACCCGTTCTATTTTCTCGGTTTTTGCGGTCAAGCGATTATATCAAACATACAGTGCTTTTTCAACAAACGTTGCAAAATATTCACATTTTTTAAAATTTGTAATATTATTGTAAATTCCCAGTCTCATTCTTCCTGGATTTTTTTGAAATGATTCCTCCGATCCGCCCGGTTTCTTTTGATGACAGACTCTTCCAGCCATCTTCCAGAACCTTATCGAGAAGTCCAAGCTCCTCCGCAATCTCGTATTTTACCCGCTCACTTGTTTCCAGATTGGGGATATCTTCGCGTCTGATTTTCTTTGTCTTTGTGCTTTTCATACCTTTCAACTCCTTTTTCAGAGTGTTTCCCCAATTACGGATTTTATACATTTATACCTGATTATTATAAAAGAAGCCGAAAACATTACTTCCGACTTCTTCTCCTTCTGCCTTTTCTTTATCGGCAAAGCTCTCTTATTTTTTATTCCGGATCCGGAATGATAACTGCTGCAACAAAATAGGCAACCACGGCAGTCCCACAGCTTACGCAAGCCAGCAAAACACCTCCAAGCCGGATCAATGTAGGATCGATATTAAAATATTCTCCAAGGCCTCCACATACACCGCAGATCTTACGGTTTGTTACGGATCTGTATAATCTTTTCTGTTCCATAAAAATTCCTCCTAAAAGTTTCTCCTATTTTTGTGTTTCTTCTATTATATATGTGTTTCATCTGATACATTTTTCTGTCTATGTTAATTCTAATGGAAACAGATCTCCACGCTGCCTGCTCCGTTCGATATCTCAATCGTGCGTTTACTGCCATTATCGATTGACTTCTCTGTGCTTAAGCCGCCAAGATCTATATCTTCTCCAATTTCTACCGAACCGGCACTGCTATCCAGTTCATAATTATAATCCTCCACTTTTCCTTCCAGATTCAGTGTGACGCTTCCAGCACCACAGTCAATGTCCACTTCTTTTTCCACTGTTCCATAAAAATCCAGACTTCCGGCACCTGTTTCTACATCTAACTCCTCTATATCTGCATTTTTTATTGTACAGCCTGATGCCCCGCTTTCAATCTTAAGGCTTTTCGCATTTAGTCCATCGATCTCTGCTGTTACTGCACCATATTCCATGTCCACCTGATCGAACTTGTAATCTCTTGGAAAATAGATCACAAGTGTTCCCTTTACGTTTCTCACATTTTTGAAATCGAAACTGCTACGCTTTTTCGTTGTTATTTCCAGAGTTTTCCTGTCATCGGACAGTCTTTTCTGCACTACATTTTCCGTTTTCATCCTAGAATCATCCACATGGATCTTATCATCCGTCCCCGTCTTGATCTGTACCTCACTTGCACCGATATCAAGCTTCAGATTCTCTACGTTCGAAAATGTCTCCTCTGATACAACATTTTCTGTCTCTTCCGGCTCATCATCGTCGTCATCATCATCCCAATCTTCCTCGAAAGAAACGTAATCCTTTCTTATAATACCAATTCCATTCGGATATGCTTTTTCAAACTGTGAAAATGTGACTCCAAGACATAACGCAATGATACAAAATACAACTCCTGCCCCTGTCAGGCTTATAATAACTGTCCAGAAAATCTTCCATCCTTTTTCATCTGCATTCACCTCTCTTTTTCTGAAATGGTATGCGACAAAGATTTACAAGTCCACGGAACATCATTGGAATCAGTTTGATGCATCCCCATCCGATCAATACTGTAAATACTGCCCCCAAGTGCCAGCAGCAGGCAGCCGACACCAAGCATTCCGATTCCAAGAGCCGGGGAATAAAACAGCTGACCAAATCCGTGAATCCCCAACAGAATCCCTACGGCTGCGGTTGCAACTGCTGCCACCCAGATCGCTATTGCTGATATTGCAAGTACGACCAGAACTCCAAATGCCGCTAAAAGAAGACCAAGTGCTGTCGGAACTACAATTGGAAGCCCAATCACAAGGATACAGATGATCAGAATGATCTTGCCGGCACTGGATTTCTTCCGTGGCATTTCTGTCATCTGACCCGCACCATATCCCTGATTTCCCGCATATGTATATCCCTGATTAGAATTAGCTGTATAAGAATACTGTCTTTCCGAAAATGGATTCCTGTCATTCTGTGACTGGCTTTCTCCATATGTCTCCGAATAGCTATCTTTATAATAGTCATCTCTTCCTGCCGGATACTCACTGCTGTCAAAACGCCTGTCCTGATATCCTCGCTCTCCGTACTCTCCATAACTTTCCGCCTCATCGGTATTGCCATTTATCCCGGCACGGATCGTTTCGGCAAGCTTTGCAGGACTTCCCAGCTCTTCGATTACTTTTTCTTCATTCTCGCTTCCGGCGTCATCAAAATAATCATTGTAATACTGCATTGCTTCTTCTCTTTCTTCTTTCGAAATTCCATGAAGCAGTGCATCTAATTCCCTCATATACTCTGTACGGCTCATTCGGCTGCACCTCCCTCGAACATCTCTGTAATCTTCCTTGTGTAGTTCTTCCATTCGACTTTATATAAATTCAGCTGTGCCATTCCTTTTTCTGTAACTTTATAGTATCTGCGGTTTCTTCCGTCAAACTGCATATCATAGACCTCCAGACATTCATCTTTCTGAAGTCTTCTGAGTACCGGATACATTGTTGACTCTGATACATTCAGAACTTTCCGGACATCCTGGGTAATCTTATATCCATAGGTTCCTTCCTGCTCCCGCGACACAACAGCAAGCACGATCGCATCAAGGAGGGCAGCTCCGGTGTTAAATACCATATGATTCACATCCTTTTATTGTTTGTTATATTGTTTTGTTAAGTATATTATACGTTATATAATATAGTGAGTCAATATAATATTGTATAAGACTTTCTGAAGATTTCCTAAAGAAATGGGTGGGAGACGGATGGTGGGAGGAAGGTTGTGACAGCTTGCGGATAGAAATAAAGTCCACCGCTTCCCACGGGGCGAAGGCATTCCGATGAGCCTCTGAATGCGAACATTGTGTCAGCAATGGCTTCCACAATGTTTGAGTCTCATCTCCATTGCCCCTCAAGGGAAGTGGTGGACTTTATTTCTATCTGCAAGCCGCTCAAGGTTATCGAATGACCAGCCATCCGCTTGGGCGGGCTGCCAGGGCTGATGCTGGGGCGAAATTTGAAGGATTGTGAAAGGGGACGCACAGCGCCTGTAAGGCGACTGTGCTGGGGAATCAAATATTTTAAATATTTGGGTAAAGAAAAAATGTGATTATTATTTGAATGATTAGAATAATAGGGATTCCTAATTTGAATTTCAGGTGGCGGGTTTTGTGGTGGTAGTGTTTCATGCGAGGAGGGCGGCGGGGGAGCCGCCCAGAAGGGCCAGGAGGATGAGGTTCGTTCGGGGATTCTCCATTTGTTTTGGCGGGCTTTGGTTTTATCGGCGGCGTAGGTGAAGTAGGTGATGATGTTGATCAATAGCAGGTATGCAGGAGTATTATTTTAATCATTTTTGTAGCCCTCCAGGTGGATTTCTTTGCAAAGGGTGAAGGAGTAGATGATCTGTTCTTTTACTTTTTTCCGGGTGATCTGTTCGAGGGCTTTGGTGTAAAGGCGGAGCTGTTCCTGGTAGCGGTCTTTTAGTTCTGCTTCGGTTTGTACACGGTCGGTTTTATAATCGAGTACGATGATTCCTCCGTCTTCTTCAAAGTAAGCATCAATAATTCCCTGGATCAGTACCATTTCACCCTTTTTCTGATCCGGATAAAATTCTTTTGCATCTACACCGAGAACAAACGGCTGCTCGCGGTAAAGTGTTTTTGCCCTGGCTGCATTTTGCATTCTTTTTCCCACATTCGTATTAAGAAACTCCATAATTTCTTTTTTTTGAATACACCCGGCTGTTCCCGCATCCAGGTATCCTTCGTTTTTCAAATTCTCTATGTTTTCCCGCAGTAAATCCATCGTATATATTTTCGTAAAATCAAGAAGTTCCATTACTTTATGATAAGCTGTTCCTTTTGTTACTCCTTTTACCTCTTCTTCCTCTTTCATAAAATTCGGAAGGATTGGAACAATCTCCTCTTCCGGAATCAGTATTTCTCCATCTTCTTCTTCCGAAGCTGCCGCATATTTTTTTCAGCTCTGACACGGTGTACTTCATTTTCATCTGATCTTCACCCTGATACGGATATCTGTAGGAAAATGCTTCCTCGATTTTTGCCCGAAAACGTTCATCCGTCACAGCCATCGGATGTTCTTCTGCTTCTATTTTTTCAAGGAACACCTCTTTTTCCAGATAATCTGCTGCTTCCTTATCCACTTCACCTTCTACAAGCGTATCAACACCAATCACTTTTAATTCGATTGGAACTTCTTCTGTTTTACGCACTGCCGCCGGAAGGATCCAGTCATAATAAGACGTTGCACGTGCAAGTTTTGTAAAGTCCAGTGTTTCTTTCTGACTGTTTTCCTGTTCCAGCTGACAGGCTTCCAGCTTGTCTGCCGCATGTGGAACCGTTCCGATAAGAATCAGCTTTTCCTTTGCACGTGTAAGTGCTACATAAAGCACACGAAGCTCCTCACCAAGATTTTCCAGACCGATTTCATTTTGAATAACTTTCTTTAATAGTGTCGGAGATTTGGTTCGCCGCTCCAGATCGATCGCATCGATTCCAAGCCCCAGATCCGGATGGATCACAACGCTTGCCGTGGTATCCTGAATGTTGAACCTCTTTCCCATTCCGGTCACGATCACAACCGGGAATTCCAATCCTTTACTCTTATGGATACTCATCAGACGAACTGCATCCGTCTGCTCATCGTAAAGCCCGGCTTCCCCAAAGTCTACATTATATTTCTTGAGCTGATCAATATAACGAACAAAATGATACAGTCCCTTATAGCTGGTTGCCTCAAATGCCTTTGCCCTGGTGATCAGCATATCAAGATTCGCGCGCCTTCCTTTTCCTCCCGGCATTGCCGCGATATAATCCCTGTATCCTGTCTTTTTCATGATCTCCCACAGGAGATCATGGATTGCCGTGTACGGTATCCGCTCCCGGAAATAAAAAAGCCATCCAAATACATCGCGCACTTTTTTCAGAATGCCCGCCGGAAGATCTGTCTTTTTTTCCGGATCCGCTGTTTCCAGTACATTCTGATAAAATGGTACTTCTGCATTCAATTCTCTGATCTGTGCCAATTCCTCATTTGTCATTCTTCCAAACGGAGATTTCAGCACCGCAACGAGTGGGATGTCCTGACGAAAATTGTCAAGTACACGCAGATAGTCCATCATCCATCCAATTTCCAGAGTTTCAAAATACCCATCTGCTGATTCAGCCAGAATCGGTAATCCCTCCTCCTGCAAAATTCGTGTAACAGTATCGGTCCATCCTGCAGGGCTTCTTGTCAGGATTACAATATCCTGATAGCGTACCGGTCGCAACATTCCCGTTTCTTTATCTACAATCTGCTGACTTTCCATCAGCTCTCCAATTCTTTGTGCGATCAGACGGACTTCCAGCTCTTTTGCCGTCTGGCTTCCGCTTCGCACAGAAAGCCCGGTATCCTCTTCCTCACTTTTTGTATCCAGAAGAAGGATTTCTGTCTCATTCTTTTCGGATTCCGGGTAAGAAGCTCCCACATAAAGTGCAGCATTCTCATCGTATGTGATCCTTCCAAGCTCTTCGGTCATGATCTGCCGGAAAATGAAGTTTACCGCATCCAGCACTTCTGCCCGGCTTCGGAAATTTTTGTGCAGATCGATTCGCCTGTTTCCTCCGTCCGTCAGACTGTAGGTATTGAATTTTTCCATGAAAAGCTCCGGCCTTGACAAACGGAAACGGTAAATACTCTGCTTCACATCTCCTACCATGAAGAGATTATTTTCCCCTCTGCTGATCCGGGATACACTGGTCAGGATCGCCTCCTGGATCAGGTTACTGTCCTGATATTCATCGATCATTACTTCCTCAAATGTATTCTGATACTCCTTGGCTGCCTCAGAAGGCACTCTTTTTCCGTTTTCTTTTCTTGTCAGGATCTGCAAGGCAAACTGTTCCATATCCCGGAAATCGATCAGATTTTTTTCTGCCTTCTTAGCTGCAAGTACCCTCTGGTATTCTTTTACCAGACTGACCAGCTCATGCATCACCGGAATGCAGATTTTCCGGTCTGCTTCCATCTCAGATGGCGGCTGGAAAAAATAATTGTTTCGAATGTCATCGATAAGTTTCTTCCAGGTATCCCGATAGGCTCTTACCTGCTCTCTTTTTGTCGAATCTACTGCATCATCTTTCTTTCTGGACAGAGTTTTCCATGCCGGCTTTTCTTTCAGTGCCTCATACATTTCTTCATAGCTCTTTGCCGCAAAAAGCTTTCTCAGAACTTTCTGATCCGCTTCCAGTATTTCTCCATACATGTACGGTCCGTCCGGTTCCATGCAGATCTGGTCCGCTTTTTCCATCAGCATCTGCATATCCGCAACTGTTCTCCGGATATACTCCATCACCTTTTCAATATAAATGGCTTTTTCCCCGCTCTCTTCGTACATCCTTGCACAGTCATCCAGCCACTCCTCCGGATCCGGATAACTTCCGGCAAATTCATACAGTCTGCTGATGATTTCTTCCACCTGCAGATCTTCCCTTCCGGTTGCAAAAGTCTCCACAAAACGCAGGAAATCCTCGTTTCCTTCTTCATATTTTGCTTCCAGAAGCTCTTTCATCACGTCCTGCTTCAAAAGCTTTAATTCTCCTTCTTCCGCAATACGGAATCCCGGATCCAGATCGATCGTGTGAAAATACTCCCGGATCACAGACAGGCAGAAGCTGTGGATCGTTGTAATCTTTGCTGTATGGATCAGGCAGACTGCCGCTTCAGATGTTCACTTGACGGATCCTCCTCCAGCTCCTTCTCAATCGCAGCACCGATCCTTTCTTTCATCTCAGCCGCCGCCGCCTCAGTGTAGGTCACGATCAGCATATGGTCGACATCCACCGGATTTGCATCCCTTGTCAGCCTCGCAATAATCCGCTCCACCAGAACAGCAGTTTTCCCGGATCCAGCGGCTGCTGACACCAGAATATTATGATCGCGCAGGTCGATCACCTGCTGCTGTTCTTCGGTCCATTTTACTCCCATGTCTGCTTCTCCTCTTCCAGCTTCGCCATAATTTTCTCCATTACAATTTCCTTCGGAAGCTTCTCAAGCTTCCGGTATTCATATCCTTCGATCTGCTCATCAAATCCGCAGATATCCCGATATGGGCAATACGTACAGCCATTTTGTGTACCCATCTCATACGGCAGTGCCTCCGCCTTTCCACGGTACATTGCTCCCTGAAGATCAGTCCGCCTTTTCTGTGCATAAGTCAGCACTGCATCAAATTCTTCCGGCAGGAGCATTTTGGATGCTTTGGAATAGCCGCTTTTCGTCTTTCCTGCCGGAATCACAAGCGAATTCCCCGAAAAATCCGCATCCAATCTCTGAATCACGGCATCCTCCTGACGGATGATTCCATCCAGCCGAAGCTCCTTTAAAATTGCCTCTTCCAGTTTTTCTTCATCCAGCTCTTTCCCGACGATCGGATCCTTCATCCGATAGTAGAAAATGCCTGCCGGCACAATCTTTTTACCTGGATATTTTCTTTCCTCCAGCCGGACTGCTTCTTCCATATACACCACCAGCTGCATCTGCAGACCATGATAAAAAGCTGCCATATCAAAACTCTTTGCCCCGGTTTTATAATCCAGGATCTTCACATAGACCTGATCTTCCGTCTCACAGGTATCGATCCTGTCAATCTTTCCGCTTCCAAAGCTTACCTCATAGCCCTCCGGTTTAAAGCTTCCCTTCCGAAGCTGCTTTGTCATCGCCCAGACCGTCCGGTTCATCATACGTTTCATACGTGGCACGATATACACGTTCCGCGCACTGCTGTAGATTACGGTATTGCTGTAATCTACGATACTCTCATCCACGCTTTCCGATGCAAACTGTTCCTGCTGCTCCTTTGTAACCTCAGTCCATTCCAGGCCTTCCCGTTCTACCCGTCGGCATATTTTTCCAGTGCTTTATGAAAAATATTTCCAAAATCAAGAGCAGCAAATTCATAGACCTCTCTCTCCTTAAGGCGAAGTCCATAGGTCAGAAAATGCGCACAGGCACAGGCAGCAAATTTCTCCAGTCTTGAAATGCTTGGTGCCCAGTCTCCATAAAGCTTCTGTGCGGTCTGCAAAGTCAGATTGTCCTCCGGCCTGCGGTATCTGCTGATCCTTGCCAGATCGTGCACCTTTTCGCTCCAGTCCTCCTGCGCGCAATACCAACGGTACAGCTCCTGCCAGCTGCCTTCCTCCATCTTTTTCGGGTTCTGTAATCCTTCGATCAATGACCCCATCCCGGTCTGTGGAAGCATTTCTTTTGTCTCCATCCCATACTGATCCATATTAAATACAGGAAGCTTTGTATACATCCGCTTCAGATCCCCGATCAGATATGCCGCCCTCCTGCTCTTTCCATCGGCCGATACTTTACTGTAGGTCAGCATCAATTCTTCCGTCGGTTTTGTCATGTGCAGATACAGATAAAATTTCTGGATGTAACTTTTTTCTCTTGTTCCCGGTGCAAGCGCAATTCCTCTTTCTTCAAAACGTTCCCGGTCTCTGTCTGAAATCAGTCCACCTGCGGATGCTTTCCCGGAATCAGAGAATCATTGACTCCCAGAAGGATCAGCGCCGGATATCTTTCAGTCTCGTTCGCTCAATATCTCCTGCCATCACTTCATCCAGACTTGGCGGAATTACACCGATCCTTGCCTCTTCCATTCCGGCATCCAGAAGCTCCCTGTACTCTTTGAGCGCAATCCGCTCATCTCCAAGAAGACTTACAAACTTGTCAAACAGCTCCATCACCACACGATAGATCTGTGCATATTCTTTTGCAAGTGCAAGCTCTCCTGCTTCTGTAAATTGATTCTCCAATACTTTTACCTGCTTCTGGATTTCTTCTTTTTCCAAAAATTCACAGATTGCAAACGTCACATCCCGCACTGTCTTCTGACGCTGCTTTAAGACAAACACCAGATCTTCTGTTTTTTCCACAAAGCATACCCGGAGATGATTCAGTACCTCCAACTCTTCCTCGGTCGTATCCTTCGCTCTGCGGATCCATTTTTCCTGCCATTTTTTGTAACCACGGATGCCCAGCGCAAGTACATAATTTTCCAGAAGATCCAATTCCTCACCGGTAAATCCGACCAGATCCGTTCTTAAGAAACGGAACACACTTCTGCAGAAAAATTCTGTTCTGCCATCGCAAGAAGACTCCGGATATACTCCACAAAAGAATTTAAAAGTACATTCCGCTTATAATCCATGAAAACCGGAATCTCATACTCCCGGAAAGTCTTCTCGATCTCATCCGCATAGAGATTCATGTCACTTGCGATCACCGCGATATCCCGGTAACGATATTCTTTCTTACGAATTAAAAAACGTATCCTCTGGGCAGCGCATTCTACTTCCATCCTGGATTTGCCGCTGCATAAACCCGCACATTTGACTGCTTTTCCCTGTAAGTCCTGCCACTGTAACGGAACAGTTCCTTCTCCAGAAATGCAAGTGCCGGCGCATTTCTAAAACGCCAGACCGGCTCCTGGTACAGACAGACCGGCTCTTCGACCAGCACCTTTTCCTCCCCTGCAATCTTCACAAGAGACGTCACCATCTGCTTACTCAGCGCAAACAGCTGATACTTGTCTTTCATCACGTAAGGATCTTCCCTCTTATCCATCGTGACAGTAATCATTACCTTCTGACAATGATGCAGCATTTCCCCCAGCACCTTGTTCTGAAGCGGCGTAAATCCGGTAAACCCATCCAGCGCGATCACACTGTCCTTCAGCATTCTCGATTTGTCCATCACATTGCAGAGAATGTCCAGAATTTCTTCTTTTGTAATATATTTATCTGCAAGATATTCTTCAAATGCCTGATACATCACCTGGATATCCTTCAATTTCCAGGCAAGATACGAAGACTCATCTGCCTCCGTGATCATATCATCCATGCCATCCGGGGAAATGTTGTACTGCGTCAGCTCGGAAATAACGGATTTCACCTCACTAATGTAACCTGGCTTTTTGATATTTCCTTTTAAAACCTTTAGCGAATCTTCTTTTTTCCCCGCGAGTCGCCTGAGGATCAGATTCTTTCCTTCATCATCCAGAATCTCCCTGCTTCCATTCCCTGTTTCTTCCAGAACACGAAAAGCAAGACGTGCAAAACTCAGCACGTCTATGTTCATAATTCCATGTCTCGGATGCCGCAGGACCAGTTCCTTCTGCGTCTGCATCGTGAACTGTTCCGGCACCAGAATAATATAATTAGTATCAGGATGTTTCATTGATTCCCGAATGATATGTTCATATAGATAATGTGACTTGCCCGAACCCGGATTTCCAAAAATAAACTGTAAAGCCATCTGTTATACCTCCCGTCAAGCTCTTTCGGCACGTATGCAGATACATGGATTCCATCTTCTTTGTATTCTTCCTCCAGCAGTTCTCCATACTTCCGGATGAGCTGGATTTTCCCGGATTCCTGATAGGAATAACTCGTTCGATATAAATTTTCTGCTCCCGCAGGATCTCTTCTATTGCCTGAAGAAGCGCCTCCAGACCTTCTCCGGTCTTTGCAGACACCTGTACGATCCGGTCTGCCTTAAAGTCCCGTACCGTCAGGCTCTCCCCGATCCTGTCCATCTTGTTAAATGCCGTGACCACCGGTTTGTCCATTGCCTCCAGACGCTGCAATGTCTCATACACCACATACATCTGCTCGTCCATCTGTGGATTGGATGCATCGACTACATGCAAGATCAGATCCGCATACTTCGCTTCTTCCAGCGTACTTTTAAATGCATCGATCAGATGATGCGGCAGCTTCCGGATAAAGCCTACCGTATCTGTCAGAAGAATCTCCTGTCCGCTTGGCAGCTTCCGGCTTCTTGTCGTCGGATCAAGAGTTGCAAAAAGCTGATCCTCCTGCAGCACACCTGCTCCGGTCAGTGTGTTGAGAAGCGTGGACTTTCCGGCATTGGTATAACCAACAATTGCCACAACAGGGATCCTGTTCTTCGTCCGCTGCTCACGTGTCAATTCACGGTGTCTCTTCACCTCCCTGAGTTCACGGTTCAGCTGTGCGATCCGGTTCTTGATGAGTCTCCGGTCCATCTCCAGCTTCTTTTCTCCCGGTCCTCTGGTTCCGATTCCGCCTCCCAGACGTGACATCGCCCTTCCTGCCCCGGTAAGCTGTGACTGCCGGTACTTAAGCTGTGCCAGTTCTACCTGGATCTTTCCTTCACTTGTAGAAGCCCGTCCTGCAAAAATATCCAGAATGACCATCGTCCGGTCCATTACCTTCACATCCAGAATATCCGTCAGATTGTTCATCTGTGCCGGAGACAGCTCATCATCACAGACGATCCCGGTTGCGTCAAGCTCCCACAAAAGCTCCCGGATCTCCTCAATCTTGCCTTTTCCGACATAAGTTCCCGGATGGACAAGCTCTCTTTTCTGGATTACCCGTCCGACCGCTTCCGCACCTGCCGTCTTCACCAGATCCTTTAACTCATCCAGAGAATCTTCCGTGTCATCGTTCTCCCTTGTACTGACACCGACCAGAATTACCCTTTCCTTTTCTTCTTTTATTTCATAAAGTGCCATATTATTCTCCCCTGCCAGATTTCTTTCCGTCCCGGATCAAATCTGCTCATCCAATCCGCTCTACTGCTGATCTCCTTCCGAAATCTGTGTATTTAAAAATTCCTGCTCTTTCAGCGCTTTTTTTGTCATCTGGATTTGCTTTCAGATAACTGTCCAGCTTCTCTTTTGCAGACTGGTAATCCCCTGCTTTTTCATAGGCAACTACCAGATTATATGCCATTTCTTTTAGCAGCTCTTTTCCTGCGCCTGAAAGCTCCTGCCCATTTTCAAAATAATACACTGCCTTTTCCGGTTTATCCAGTTCCAGATCGCAGATTCCCAGAATATTATAAAGAGTTGCCGTCTCTTCCGTTCCATTCTTCAATGCTTTTTCCAACGCCTTCTCTGCCTTTTCATACTTTTTCTGTTCCCAGTAGCAGAGTCCGAGTCCGCGATAAGCCTCTCCCAGATTCTTCTTTTTGTCTATCGCATCCTGGAATTCCACCTCTGCATTTTTATAGTCTTTTTCTTCCAGATACTTCGTTCCTTTTTTTACAGAACCGGCGCATCCCGTTACTGTCATACAAAGCGCTACAAGGATCCCTATGATTACCTTTTTCTTTCTTCCTGCTGTCACTGTTATCGTTTCCTTCCTTCTATATTGATATATCATCTGTTATTCCAGAATATGCTCCATTCCCTGGTTCATGATGGTCTGGATATGATCATCAGCAAGGGAATAGAACACCGTTTTTCCTTCCCGTCTGTTCTTCACAAGCTTCATCTGCTTGAGCATCCGGAGCTGATGGGAAATCGCGGACTGCGTCATTCCAAGAACTTCCGCCAGATCACAAACACACATCTCAGACTGAAAAAGAACACATAAAATCCGGATCCGTGTGGTATCTGCAAATACCTTGAAAAAATCAGCAAGATCCTTCAAAACTTCTTCATCCGGTATATGCCCCTCTGCCTTATGTACAAGTTCTTCGTGTATACAAAATGTATCACAACATTCTACTTCTGTCTTTTTCATAGTTACCCCTTTCATATGAACAAGTATTCATATATCTATTATGCCAAATGATCTCTTTACGGTCAACTGTTTCCATTGATTCCGACATGTAAAGGAAAAACAGACGTTACTGTTCACAGTACCTGTGACCAGCAACGCATCTCGCCATTTTAAATCGCCTTTGGCGATGGGCGAGATGCCATTCAAGATAAAAGTGCATCCTCGTGCCAATCAGCGTAGTGATTGACACGGGAGTGAACAGAAACAAACAGACTGCAAATAAATCTTCACAGTCTGCCCGAAATCTCTATTTTTTATTCTTTACAGTTCATCAATCTGCCAGTCGATCGGCTCTACACCATGCGCCTCAAGGAATTTGTTGGTCTGGCTGAACGGTTTGCTTCCGAAAAATCCACGATACGCAGAAAGTGGACTCGGATGTGGTGCTTCCAGGATCAGATGGTTCGGATTGGTCAGCATTCTCTTTTTCATCTGTGCCGGTCTTCCCCACAGGATAAATACGATCGGCCTGTCCTGGGTATTGAGTACACGGATTGCTGCATCTGTAAATTCTTCCCAGCCAATTCCACGATGTGAATTAGCCTGATGCGCTCTTACCGTAAGAACCGTGTTGAGAAGAAGTACTCCCTGCTTCGCCCATTTCACCAGATTGCCGTGGCTTGGGATCGTACATCCCAGATCATCATGCAGTTCCTGATAAATATTCACCAGTGACGGTGGAATATCAACCCTGGTTTCACAGAAAAGCTTAACCCTTCTGCCTGTCCATCTCCATGATATGGATCCTGACCAAGGATCACAACCTTGACATCCTTAAGCGGTGTCAGATGAAATGCATTGAAAATGTCATCTGCCGGAGGATATATCCGGTGTGTCCGGTATTCCTGATTCACTGTCTCAAATAGTTTCTTATAGTATGGCTTGGAAAATTCACCTTTCAGTACATCCAGCCAGTCATTGTTAATTGCTGCCATATTCCCCACCTTTTCTCTACAGACGTACCGATACGCCTTTTTCTCTCAAATATTCTTTTACTTCTCTGATCTCCAGCTCTTTATAGTGGAACAGGGATGCCGCAAGTGCCGCGTCTGCCTTCCCCTCTTCACCGAGTGCTTCGTAGAAATGCTCCAGATTACCTGCTCCTCCAGATGCGATTACTGGAATTGATACATTTTCTGCGATCGTCCTTGTCAGCTCCAGATCGTATCCGGTCTTCGTGCCGTCACAGTCCATACTGGTCAAAAGAATCTCTCCTGCACCAAGCGCTTCTACTTTCTTCGCCCACTCGACCGCATCAATCCCCATATCAATGCGTCCGCCATTTTTATAAATATTCCAACCGCTGCCGTCTGCCCTTCTTTTCGCATCAATCGCGACAACCACGCACTGGCTTCCAAACTTCTCAGCTGCTTCCCGGATCAGTTCCGGTCGATTGATTGCAGAAGAATTGATGGAAATCTTGTCTGCACCTTCCCGGAGCAATGCCTTAAAATCGTCAACGGTCCGGATTCCACCACCTACCGTAAATGGAATAAACACACACTCAGCAACTTTACGCACCATGTCAATCACCGTGCTTCTGTCGTCCGAAGATGCCGTGATATCCAGAAATACCAGTTCATCCGCACCTGCCTTATCATAAGCCTTCGCAATCTCAACCGGATCTCCTGCATCTTTGAGATCCACAAAATTCACACCTTTTACAACCCGTCCGTTCTTCACATCAAGACATGGGATAATTCTCTTTGTAAACACTGTCTGCCCTCCTACAATTCTACAAAATTTTTCAGTATCTGAAGTCCTGTATCACTGCTCTTTTCCGGATGGAACTGGCAGGCAAATACATTTCCCTGTTCAACCGAAGCATGAATGTGCGTGCTGTACTCGGTTGTCGCTTTTACAATACTTTCATCTGTTGCTTTCAAATAGTAGGAATGAACAAAATATACATACGGCTCTTCAGGTAAATCTTTAAACAATCTGCCGTCATTCTGAAGCTTCAGAGAGTTCCATCCCATATGCGGATCTTAGTCCCGGACAGTCCGGAATTCTAAGAATCTCTCCTTTTAGAATACCAAGCCCCTCCACACCTGGCGTCTCGTCACTTCTTTCAAACAAAAGCTGAAGCCCAAGACAGATTCCAAGAAGCGGGATTTGTCTCTTTGCTACTTCACGAAGCACTTCATCCAATCCATATTTTTTCAAATTGTACATGGCATCGCCAAATGCACCGACTCCCGGAAGGATCACTTTATCGGCAGAAAGTATCTCTTCTCTGTCTCTTGTGATAACCGCATCCTCACCAAGATATTTTAACGCTTTTTCTACACTTTTAATGTTTCCTGCATCATAATCAATAATCGCTATCATCCGCATATCCTCACGATTTTTATATTCTTATAGTTATTCAAAAGAACTTTTTCCGCTCATGTCACAATCTTCTTCCCTGTGTCAATCAGTAATAAGCTCTTTTATAATGTACCACGTTACAGTGCGAATTGCAAGATTCGCGTTTATTTCATGTCCAGTTCAAACCAGAACTCAACACCATTGGTATGATTGATCGCACCGTATCCTTTTCCAAAGGAGTCCATGATCGCCTTCACAATGGAAAGCCCGATACCATTTCCACCGTATTCTCTGGTCCTTGCCTTATCAACCTTATAGAATTTCTCCCAGATATGTGGCAGATCTTCCTCCGGAATCGGCGTTCCGGTATTGAATACGGTAATTTTTGCCATATCATTTTCCTGGGTGATCTTGATCTCGATCACCTTCTCACCATCGACATGGTTCAGTGCATTGTTGACATAGTTCCGGACAACCTGCTCAACCTTAAACTCATCTGCCAGACATAAACAGGGTTCTTGTGGCGGAAAATCACTTGTGCTTCTTTCTGCTCAATCAGAATATCCAGACTCTGCAGGACACCCGAAATCAATGAAGTAATATCAAACCGTTCAAACTGTACATCATCCTGACCAAATTCCAGCTGGTTCAAGGCAAGTAGATTCTTCACCATCCGGTTCATCTTTCCTGCCTCGTCCATAATGACTTCACAGTAGAACTCCCGGCTCTCCGGATCATCATTAACTCCTTCTTTCAGGCCTTCTGCATATCCCTGGATCAGGGCAATCGGCGTCTTCAGTTCATGGGAAACATTCCCCAGGAATTCGCTTCGCATATTTTCTCGTTTTTCTTTCTGCTCAATGTCTTTCTGCAATTTATAGTTGGCTTCTTTCAGATTGGAAATCGTCTGCTCAAGTCTTTCTGACATCCGGTTAAAGTTCTCTCCCAGTTCTCCGATCTCATTGCTTCCGCCGCTGGTGTATTTTGCATCAAAATCAAGATCTGCCATCCGGTCGGATAATCTCGCAAGCTCCCGGATCGGATCTGTGATTCTTTTTGAGAAATACCAGATCAGAAGAATGGATACAACGATCAGAACACTTCCTATATATAATAAGAAACGATTGGATATCGACGCACTTTCACGCATACTTTCTACCGGACTTCGAAGCAGGAACTGACTGCCGTCATCCAGACTTCCCCACATATCAACATAATAACTCTGATTCCACGGATCCCATGACTGGTTGATCTGATAGACATCCGTAGAATCCAGTGTCCGGCTTTCTTTTTGTGCCTGATTCAGAAAATATCCCATCATCTGATTCTTCAACATATTCTTGTCATGCACATTCGTATGCACATCATTATCCTTTTCAATTACCAAATAAGAAATATTATTCTTTTCAGCGAAATGAATGAGTGAATTATTCTTCTTTGTGCTGTCCCATTTATCTTCATTTGATACGTCATTTAATTTCTCATAAAGTTCTATGAAACGAGATTCCTTCTTACTTATATAATACGGCTCCAGAAATTTTCCGTTGATGAACATCAATGTCACGACCAGACAGATCAAACAATCCTACAAAGGATGTGATCATCTGCGTCTTAATCGAATGATGTACACTTTTTTTATCTTTCTGTTTTCTTTATCTTTACTTATG
>ENA-OQAZ01000130-OQAZ01000130.1-human-gut-metagenome-genome-assembly--contig:-NODE-130-length-38470-cov-2.578280_pt1 | contig 38470 bp, 47 predicted proteins | sample MGYA00242737_ERZ504531 | MGnify/ENA primary metagenome ERZ504531 (study PRJEB26092, sample SAMD00036244) | human gut metagenome | host: Homo sapiens | study: EMG produced TPA metagenomics assembly of... | reverse complement strand
GGTGTCGCGGGTTCGAATCCCGCGTGTCTCACGATTTTATACCTGAGAAGCAGATGATGCTCCTCAGGTTTTTTTGTTGCAAAAATCAGAAGAAATGCTGATATTTATAAGTTTTTATTTTTCGAAAAGGATAAAAGTATTTTCTTGAGTTTACAATATGCTTGCACATAATAAAAAAAACATGTACAATGAGATTGTACTGAACTGTGAAACGGAATGTTTGATAAAATTTGTGACTTTAGAGAGGAGAAAATGACAGTGAAAAGAAAAATTCAGGTAAAAGAAAGACAGCCACAGTTTTGTGTAGTAACAGGAATCACATTCACACAGGTGGATGCCTGGTTTGGAAACACGATGAGAGATTTAAAGATGGATCTCATCTATCCAAAGGATGCTGGTAAAAAGTATCCATGTGTTGTGTGGATCTGCGGAGGAGCATGGATTCAGATGGATCGCTCTGCACATTTGGCTTATTTGTCCAGCCTTGCACAGCAGGGATTTGTTGTTGCATCGGTAGAATATCGCACAAGCAATGAGGCAAAGTATCCGGCACCATTGCAGGATGTAAAGGCAGGAATTAGATATTTGCGCGCACATGCAGAACGTTTTTGCATTGATCCAGATCGTATAGGTGTGATGGGAGAGTCGGCAGGCGGCTATTTGACATGTATGGCAGCCCTAGCAGATGATCCGATTTATGATGTTGGAGAAAATTTAGAATATTCAAGTGCAGTACAGGCTGCATGCCCATGGTATCCGCCTACAGATTTTTCGCGGATTTTTGTACAGTGATACAGAGCAGTGCGCAGCATCACCAGAATCACTTCTTTTAGGAAAAAAATGTGATGAGACATCCAGAAGAAGCCTTAGCGTGCTGCCCAGTCAGCTTTGTAACAAAAGATGCGCCGCCATTTTTAATTATTCACGGAGATAATGATCATACTGTGCCGTTTGGACAGGGAGAAGAACTTCACGATGAGCTTGAAAAGGCAGGCTGTGATGTGACGCTGCTTTCCATTGAAAATGCAGATCATGCAGATATCCATTTCTTCCAAAAGCAGATATGGGATGAGATTTGTTCTTTCTTTAAGACAAAGCTGTAAACAAAGAAAAAGAGGACTGCTTTTCTTTCGAAAAGCAATCCTCTCGCCCCTGCCAAGGAGTGCAGTTGAGGGAGCTTGAACCCCTACCCAAGTACATGGACATGAACCTGAATCATGCGCGTATGCCAATTCCGCCACAACTGCAAATACACTTGTCTGCATTGGTTATTATGAAAACAGTGCGGGCGACAGGACTTGAACCTGCACGTCATTGACACTAGAACCTAAATCTAGCGCGTCTGCCAATTCCGCCACGCCCGCTTGCTATTATTCACAATCTGACATCGTGACGTTTGCCCCAATGCATGGAGTATAATATCATAACAATATCGTTTTGTCAACAAGAATTTTCAAAACTTTCAAAAAGTTGATAAAAATAGCAATAAGACTTGCAGTTTTACGCATTTCCTGTTACAATAAACTACAGTTATGCCGATGAAAACAAAATTGGACACAATATATAGTGGTACTGTATATTGTGCTTCGTACAAAACAACAGCAGGCAGAATGAGAGGTAGCACAGCATGATAGAAAAAGAACGTCAAAGTGAATTAATTAGAAAGTTCGTCGTATCACAGGAAATGCCAGATGACGAGATTGCAGATCTGAGCCTGGACGAGCTTACTTATATTTACTTCAACACAGAGATTGCAAAAAAAGATGAGAAATACAAGGCAATTCATTTCCCGATTAAGCAGCAGATTATATATTGGGGCGTTGTCGATGCGATTAAGAAAGCAGAGACATTGTATGTTGCATTTACAGAAAGACCGAAGTATCCGTATCTTGATCCGGGCAGGAATGTATGGCTGTTTTCAACAGAGGATAACCTGACTAGAGCACTTAAGAAACTTGAGGAAGATCGTGGAATGCATCTGATTTATCAGAAGCTGCCAAATCAGGTAATTGTTCCGTTTTTTGCTCAGCTGTATTATTGGGGCATTGAGCAGGTGATTGTTGACAACATGAATCATCCGATGATCGTAAAGCGTTCTGATGTGATGCCAGAGATGGATCAGAAGAAGGATGAGAAGAAGCAGGATCTTTGTAATGGAAAGCTGCAGGCGGCATTAATTCAGCATGCACAGTTTATGGCACAGAATCCTGATGCATCTGTATTTAAGGATGATAAAGAAAAGTTAAAGGTTTATACGATTTTAGCTAACAATGTATTCTTTGAAGTATGTGACGCTAAATTTATGGCACCGACAGTTATGGAGAAGGATGGAAAGACCTTCCGTGCGGGAGAGGAGATTCCAGAGGGTGCACGCCCTGCAATTGTGTTTATGGGAAAGAAGGATTCTGATCAGAAGGCACTTCCGCTGTTCACTGATATTACAGAGTTCATGAGAGTATATAAGCCGCATGAGATGGGTATTTCAGTTCTGACTTACGAGGCAGCTGAGAAGATGGCAAAGGCAAACAATGCCGAGATTGTAATCAACAGAAATGGAACTGGACTTACTGTAAACGAGCATGTAATGGGTCTGATTGATAAGATCCGTGCAAAGAAGGAAGAAGTAAAGGCGAAAGCTGCTGAGGCAGCAGAAAATGGTGAGGAGTCCGCAAGTGAGCCAACACCTGCACCAGTTTCAAATGTACCAAAGACAGTAATGCCGACTGAGACAAAGACAGAGAGCGCATCTAATGAAGCGCAGGGTGAAGTCACATATGGAGATCTTGTTGATGAACCAGATATGCTGATTGGCGCCTTAAAGAGAACTGCAAAGGCAACAAGACAGGTAAAGCGTATGTGGTTAGCACAGCGTGTACAGGGAAGCAAGGAAGGTTATCTGTTGGTAGCAGAGACTACAAGCAGCTCTGATACCGTTCTTGAGCAGTTAAAGCTTGCTGCAAAGGATTACTTAAACGGAAAAGAAATTGAATGCCGCAGAGCAGATCCGGCAGCGTTAGCAATCGTAGATAATATTAAACCATTTTATAAAAAAGGTATTTTTGGCTAATGCTAAGAATAACGGGCCATTCTGAATCAGGCAGAGTGGCCTTTCCTTTTGATTAATAGGAGGAGCAATGAATATTCTTGATATTATTGGACCAGTTATGGTCGGCCCGTCAAGCTCCCATACAGCGGGAGCTGTTCGAATTGGCCTGGTAGCAGGAAAGCTTTTGGCAGAACCGATCAAAGAGGCACAGATTCATCTGCATGGTTCCTTCTGGGCGACTGGAAGCGGCCATGGCACAGATCGTGCAATTGTCGCCGGACTTTTGGGACTTGCAGTAGATGATGCAAGGATTCCACACAGCTTTGAGTTGGCAGATGAGGCTGGAATGAAATTTTCATTTGACCATGTGGAGCTAGTCGATGCACATCCCAATACTGTCAAGCTAAATCTTACAGGTGTAAATGGAAGTGTGCTTGAGGTAGTAGCAGCTTCCATAGGCGGCGGACGCATTCGCGTCTGTGAAATTGATGGCCTTCCAGCTAATTTTGAGGGTGATTATCCGACATTGATCGTGAGAAATATTGACCAGCCAGGACATGTGATGGAGGTTACGGCAATGCTTGGTCACAAGGGTGTCAATATCGCTACGCTTCAGCTGTTTCGTCAGAGCAGAGGAGGACAGGCTGCGATGGTCATTGAGTGTGATCAGGAGGTTCCGGCAGAGTCAATCAAGTGGCTGTCCAGACAGGAAGGAATTGTCAAAGTCACATATTTGAGTCAGGCACAAAGGGAAGATTAAAATGATGCAGTGCGAAAGGATTGAGATATGTATAAATCATTAGAAGAAATTGCGCAGGTGTCAAAACAAAAAAATATACCGTTTTGGCAGGTGATCCTTGAGGATGACTGTAAGGAGCGCATGGTGAGTCCCGAGCAGTCAAAAAAAGAATTGATGGCAATGTATCAGGCGATGAAAGAGGCAGATGCAGCCTATGATGCCAAACAAAAGTCAAGAAGCGGTATGGTAGGCGGAAATGGACAATTGTTTCATGATGCAGTCGTATCTGGAAAAACAATTTGCGGTCCAGTAATTGCATCGGCAATTGAAAAAGCACTGAAGATGGGTGAGTCAAACGCCTGTATGAAACGTATTGTGGCAGCACCTACGGCTGGTGCCTGTGGTGTGGTTCCAGCTGTATATCTAACGCTTCAGGAACAGCGCCAGATTGATGATGAGCGTATGCTTGAGGCAATGTATATTGCATCAGGTGTGGGCGGTGTCATTGCAAACCGTGCATTTCTTGCGGGTGCGGCAGGAGGTTGTCAGGCAGAGATTGGTTCTGCAAGTTCAATGGCAGCAGCAGGAGCTGTTTACCTTGCAGGAGGAGACACCGAGCAATCATCCATGCAGCAGCTATGGCAATGAAAAATCTGCTTGGCCTTGCATGTGATCCTGTAGCCGGTCTTGTGGAGGTGCCTTGTGTGAAGCGAAATGTTGTAGGTGCAGTTAATGCGCTTTCAGCAGCTGATATGGCACTGGCTGGTGTTCGAAGCATCATTCCGCCAGACGAAGTGTTTGATGCGATGAGAAGTGTTGGAATCAGTCTTCCTGAGGCTATTCGTGAGACAGGAAAGGGAGGACTGGCTGCAACAACAACAGGACAAAAGATTGCGCAGGGGCTTCAGCATGAGTAATCAAGTCCATTGCAGACGACCTGTCAGAAACTTAACTTTGACAGGTTGTTTTGCCGCAGTATTAGGCGGGCTCATTTTATTTTTGTGCCTTGTCTGTGTAAGTGTAACTGTTACGCTGAATTTTCGCCCACTCTACTATTTAGATATGAAGCTGCTTCATATCTCAGACAGCAGCGGTTACAGTAATGACGTGATCAGAAAAACTTTGATGCGTTGATTCGTTACAATAATATCTGGCATACGGGGATACTTAATTTCCCAGATTTTCCAATGTCAGAATCTGGGCGTATTCACTTTGAGGAAGTGAAAAAAGTATTTAGTGTTTTCGAGTATGGCGCATTGATTTTAATTCCATTGTCAGCTGCTGAAATTATAGCGGCAAAGAAAAAGCGTTTTGGAAGTCTTTTTGCAGCAGCGGGAATTATTAGTGTTGGTATACCGGCATCACTTGGTCTTTTGATTGCAGCAAACTGGGAATGGGTATTTATTACATTTCATAAGCTTGTGTTTCAAAATGATTATTGGCTATTTGATCCATATACGGATCCAGTTATTACGATTTTGCCAGATGAATTTTTTATGCACTGTGCAGCACTTATTATGATTCTTGTGCTGGCAGGAAGTCTTGCTTTTTTTGCAGTATGGAAAAAACTGGCAAAGAAAAAAGTAAAATAAGTATGTGCCATAGGGCATCAAAGCAAAGGAGAAAAATGGAAACAATTAAGGAAGCAACAGGTGCGGCAATTCGCCCTCACGATCTTTCATATGAAACAATTCTTTACGCATCCGATTTTGGAGCAGCGCCTAAAAAAAGTGCTGTAGAAAATACTCAGGCGATCAACCAAGCAATTCTGGCAGCATCAAAGCAGGGCGGTGCAACTGTTGTAATTGCAAAAGGAGAGTATCGTACCTATACTATTGAATTAAAAAGTCATGTGCATCTTCATTTCGAGGAAGGCGCAGTAATTCGTGCAGCGAGAACTGATATTAAGCATTCTTATGTCAATCAGGATGGCGAGGGTGGCAATTACCTTGAGCCGGAAATCAATCGTTTTGCAGGTCTGCAGGATCATGGTCACAGCTATTTTGCAAACAGTTTGTTTTATGGTGCAGATCTGTGTGATATCATGATTTCTGGTGATGGACTGATTGATGGAAGCAGCTGGAATGAAGAAGAAAAGTGCCGTGAATATGTGCTTTTAGGCGGTGATCCGTCTGAGCCGGCTTTTAGAAATGAGAAAGGCCATAACGGTGAGTGGTTTGGAAATAAGGCAATTGCACTTGTGCGCTGTAAAAATGTTGTACTGACAGATTTCTCACTTGTAATCGGCGGCCATTTTGCCATTATTGCAGAAGGTGTTGAAAACATGTATGTTGACGGCATTTTTGATTGATACAAATAGAGATGCATTTGATGTAGACTGCTGTAAAGATGTGACGGTTAGAAATAGTGTATTCAATTCACTTACAGATGATGGTCTTGTTATGAAAAGCTCCTATGGTGCTGGTATTTTTATGCCGCTTGAAAATGTGCTTATCGAGGATTGCAAGGTATCTGGCTACGATGCAGGAAGCGTCTATGCAAAGACCTACACAAACGAAAAGCTTGTGGCTGAGGATCGCTGTGGCCCGACAGGCCGTGTAAAGCTTGGAACCGAGTCTTCATGTGGCTATCATCAGGTAACAGTGCGCCGTGTTGATTTTGAGCATTCAAGAGGTTTTGCATTAGAAGCAGTAGACGGAAGTGATCTGACAGATATTATTTTTGAAGACAGCCATATGAAGTATATTAGCAGCTCTCCAATTTTTATCCGCGTTGGTGATCGCTGTCGCTTCCCTGTGACAGGTATGCAGATGAGTGAGGAGATTCAGGCTAAGGCACCTAATATTCGTCTGGACAACAGGGGCTTTGTTATTCCTGATAATGAGCATTATCCAGTAATTCCGGCAGTGCGTTATACACCGTCCTACAATAAAACAAAGCTTGTAAGTGTGGACGGACGTTCCTTCTTCACAGTTGTGGATGAAGAAAATCCAGTTACGCTGAATCAGGCAAATTTAGTCAAAGAAGATGGTGTAACTTATGGCAAGATATATGTGGCAGGAGAAGGCTATGTGGCAGACCGCACGAAAGCTCTTGACGCACCAGAGGCAGCATCAAGGGCAAATGGATGCTCAAGACCACTTGCAAAGGTAAAAAATATTAGAATTGCACGTGTCAGCGCAGAGAGTGTTGATCCAAGATACCCGATTCTTCTTGCCGGTCTTGATGGCAGCAACATTGAAAATGTACAGCTGGAAGATATTAAGGTAACTTACCGCGGCGGATTAACGATGGAGCATGCGACAGAGCAGCGTCAGTTAAATACGAACTGGGAGTATACACAGTATCAGACAAAGCCGTCCATTCAGAGCCTTCCTTGGCTTGTGAATACATTTTTCCTGAAAAACGAGGGCTTGCTTCCAAGAGTCGATTGGGACGAAAAAACAAAGAGCTGGAAGGATGATCCTTATAATGTGCCAGAGCTTCCAACTTCTTATCCAGAGCCAAGTATTTTTGGTATCTTGCCGGCATACGGATTTTATGCCCGTCATGTAAAAGGATTAGAGGTAAAGGGTCTATCAATTGGTTTTGAGAAAGAAGATACGCGTCATGCAATTGTTCTTGATGATGTGGCAGATGCAAGCTTTGAAGATCTTTCTCTTCAGACAGCAAAAGAAACGCAGGAAGTAGCTTTTGTAACAAGTATGTATAAGCGTCCGGCAAATCTCGAATATGTACCAGATCAGCCATATCATATGACAACGATTACAAATGTAACACTGCCAGAAAATATTTCTGTTAAGCTGGCAACAGTTGAGGCACCAGCGCCGGGAACACCAAGAGATTCCTTCTATAGCTGCCCAACACTGCCAATTCCGGAAAATGGATACCGCTATCAGAAAGAGACAGATGTATATCCATTACCGCTTACTGTTTTTCCACCGTTTGAAAATCGTACAACTGGAAAGACAAGAAATCCGGCAGAGGAGACGAGCCGTAAAGAGGTGCCGGGCATGATTTATAATGAAGGCCTTGCACAGCGTGAGTACACTGTTTATCGTGATCATGGCAAGCATGTATCTGTTACTATGAAGAAAATGACAAAAGAGCAGGTTGGAGAGATTGCAGCAGTTGAACGTGCATGCTTCCTTCCGGCAGAGGCTGCATCCGAGAAAGATTTTGAGGAGCGTTTTTCAAGTCCGGCGTTTGTTTGCTATGGTGCATACAATGAAGAAGGAGAGCTGATTGGCTTTATTGATGGTGCTTCCTATGATAAACCAGAGCTTCCTGATGAGCTTTATCATGATACTACAAAGCTTGTAGAAAATGGTCCATGGCAGACTGTATTTGGTGTTAATGTGATTGCACGTTACCGCAGAATGGGTGTTGCAGGCCAGATGGTACGTCACTATGTTGAGGAGAGCCGTAAGCGCGGACAAGACGGTGTTGTGCTAACATGTAAGGATCATCTGCGTCCTCTTTATGAAAAAGCCGGATTTATCTGGCAGGGTGTATCAGCTTCCACACACGGCGGTGTGAAGTGGAATGATATGCTACTTCGCTTCCGAAAAGGAGAATAAAAGAAATGAAGAAACTGTTGATTTATTTAAAGACATACCGTAAGGAGCATGTCTGGCACCAATTTTTAAGATGCTTGAGCTGTCTTTGAGCTGTTTGTTCCGCTTGTTATCAAGGGAATTATCGACTACGGTATTGCAGCAGAAGACCGCGCATATTGTCTTCGCATGGGACTGCTGCTTTTACTGCTTGCCGTAATCGGTCTTACAATGGCCACCACAGCACAGTGGTTTTCTGCAAGAGCAGCGGCAGGATTTGCAGCTAAGATTAAGCAGGTATTAATGGAGCATATTCAGAAGCTTTCATATACAGAGCTGGATACTATTGGTACCTCTACTCTGATCACTCGTATGACAAGTGATGTTAATCAGGTTCAGACAGGAACCAACTTAGTGCTTCGTCTGTTCATGCGTTCTCCATTCATCGTATTTGGTTCGATGATCATGGCATTTACAATCGACTTTAAGGCGGCACTGATTTTTGTAGTTACGATTCCGCTACTGTCAATTGTTGTATTTGGTATCATGCTTTCGAGTATTCCTCTGTACAAGAAGGTTCAGGCACAGCTTGACCGCGTACTTGGAATTACCAGAGAGAACTTAACTGGTGTCAGGGTTATTCGTGCCTTCAACAAAGAGGAAGAGGAGATTGGTCATTTCAAAGCAGAAAATGAGCAGTTTACCAAGCTTCAGATGTTTGTCGGAAAGATTTCTGCTTTGATGAATCCGCTGACCTTCGTAATTGTAAACTCTGCAATTCTGGTACTGGTATGGACTGGTGCCTGGAGAGTAGAGGGTGGCATTTTGACACAGGGTGCTGTTGTAGCTCTTGTCAACTATATGTCTCAGATCTTAGTCGAGCTGATTAAATTAGCAGATTTGATTATTAATATTACAAAGGCAGTTGCATGTGGAAACCGTATCCAGAAGGTGCTTGATGTAAAGCCGTCCATGGAAAATGGAAGCGATAAGGAAATTGCAGAGAAAGCGACTGTACCTGCAGTTGATTTTGATCATGTATCCTTAACATATGCTGGTGCCGGTGCACCGTCTCTTACTGATATTGATCTTCATGTAAAGACAGGTCAGACAGTCGGAATCATCGGAGGAACTGGTTCTGGTAAGACTTCTGTTGTCAATCTGATTCCACGTTTCTACGATGCGACAGAGGGAACTGTTCGCGTATTTGGAAGTCAGTGAAGGATCAAGATATCGAGTCACTTAGAAGCCAGATTGCGGTTGTTCCACAGAAGGCAGTCTTGTTTGCAGGAACGATCCGCGAGAATATGAAGTGGGGCAAGGAGGATGCAACCGATGAGGAGATCATGGAAGCACTTGCCATTGCTCAGGCAACTGAAGTCGTAGAAAAGAAGGAAGGCGGTCTTGATGCTTTTGTTGAGCAGGGTGGAAAGAATCTTTCTGGTGGTCAGAGACAGCGACTGACTATTGCGCGTGCCCTAGTCAGACAGCCACGTATTTTAATTTTAGACGACAGTGCATCTGCACTTGACTTTGCAACTGATGCAGCTCTTAGAAAGGCAATTCGAGAGATGAAAAATGCACCAACTGTATTTATTGTATCGCAGAGAACTTCCTCTATCAGATTTGCTGATCAGATTTTAGTGCTTGATGATGGAAAGAGCGTTGGTGTTGGAACGCATGATGAGCTTCTTGCAAGCTGCAGCGTATACAAAGAGATCTATGATTCTCAATATAAAAAGACAACCACAGGCAATCAAAAATCAGGAAAGGAGGCATAAAAATGGCAGCAAAGAAAAAATATGATCGTACCAAGCAGAAAGAAACATTAAAAAAGGTACTAGAATATATCGAACAATATCGTGCCGTGCTTGTGTTCTCTTTGATTTTGGCGGCAGTGACAGTTGCATGTACTTTGTATCTTCCAATTTTAACAGGAGATGCAATCAACCTGATTTTGGCACCAGGAAAGGTTGACTTTGATGGCATCAAGCCAATTTTATTTAAAGGTGCTATTGTTATTATCATCGGTGCAGTGGCTCAGTGGGTTATGAATATCTGCAATAACCGCATTACCTATGCAGTTGTGCGTGATATTCGCCAAGAGGCTTTTGAAAAGATTGAAAGACTTCCATTAAAATATATCGACAGTCATCCATACGGTGATATAGTAAGCCGTATTATTGCCGATGCTGATCAGTTTTCTGATGGTCTGTTAATGGGATTTACTCAGCTTTTTAGCGGTGTTCTTACAATTGCAGGTACACTGATTTTCATGCTTACAATTAATATTCCAATGACAGCAGCAGTTGTTGTTCTGACACCAATTTCATTTTTTGTGGCAGGCTTCATTGCTAAGAAGACATTTCATCTGTTCAAGAAGCAGTCCGAGACTAGAGGTGAGCAGACTACGCTTATTGATGAGATGATTAATAATCAGAAGGTCGTTAAGGCATTTGGTCAGGAAGAAAAGGTAATGGATCGCTTCAATGAGGTCAATGAACGCCTTCGTGACTGTTCTGTAAAGGCTACATTCTTTTCATCTATCACAAACCCGGCAACACGTTTTGTAAACTCTCTTGTATATGCAGCTGTTGCTGTATTTGGAAGCTTTTTCTCTATTGGCGGCGGAATAAATGTCGGTCAGCTGTATAGCTTTTTAAATTATGCAAACCAGTATACAAAGCCGTTTAATTCTATTTCAAGCGTTGTCACCGAGCTTCAGAACGCGCTAGCATGTGCAGGAAGACTTCTTGATCTGATTTATGAAGAGACAGAAGTACCAGATGCAGATAATGCAGAGGTTTTGCAGAATGTTGACGGAGCTGTAAAACTGTCTCACGTAAACTTCTCTTATGATCCTAAACAGAAGCTGATTGAAGATTTAAATCTGTCTGTAAAGCCAGGACAGAGAGTAGCTATTGTTGGTCCGACTGGATGTGGAAAAACTACATTGATAAATCTTCTTATGCGTTTTTATGATACAAATGCTGGTACAATTGAAGTTGATGGTCATAATATTCGCAATGTGACAAGAAAGAGCTTACGAGAAAATTATGGTATGGTACTTCAGGAGACATGGCTTAAAAGTGGTACTATCCGTGAAAATCTGATGATGGGACGCCCAGACGCAACAGAGGAAGAAATGATTCAGGCAGCAAAGGCAGCTCATGCACACAGCTTTATTAAGAGAATGCCAAAGGGCTATGACACCGAAATCGGTCAGGATGGCGGTTCGTTATCACAGGGACAAAAACAGCTTCTTTGTATTACACGAGTTATGCTTTGTTTACCTCCGATGCTTATTCTTGATGAGGCAACCTCATCAATCGATACCCGTACCGAGATCAAGATTCAGGAAGCATTTAACCGCATGATGCAGGGACGAACAAGCTTTATCGTGGCACATCGTCTTTCAACTATTCAGGAAGCAGATGTGATTCTTGTCATGAAGGATGGTCACATAATCGAGCAGGGCAACCATGAATCATTGCTTGCAAAGAATGGGTTCTATGCAAAGCTGTATAATAGTCAGTTTGCTTTATAATTGCAAAAAAAGTGTTACAACTGCAAAATAATCTGTCAGTTAGTTCATTCGAACGGTATTGACAAATTTTATCATCAATGGTATACTTTCGAAAGTTCCAAGAGGGAGTAGTCGGCGTACAAGATGTACGCAGTATTATCGACAAAATGGTGTAAGCACCCGGTATTACTTGAAATGATGAGACTCAGGGACAGCTTCGGCTGTCTCTGGGTCTTTTTTTACGGCAAAACCAAAACTATAAAAAATGAAGAGAGGGAAAAACGAATGAGTTTAGTGGAGTTATTTATTCTGGCGGTGGGTCTGTCTATGGATGCGTTTGCTGTATCAATCTGTAAGGGCTTGTCTTTGGGGAAAATTACAAAGAAGCATATGGCAATCGCAGGTGCATGGTTTGGAGGCTTTCAGGCACTGATGCCGCTTATCGGATATTTCCTTGGAAGTTTTTTTGCTGATATGATTACAAAGTATGCGCACTGGATTGCGTTTGTGCTGCTTATTATTATCGGTGGAAACATGATTAAGGAAGCGATGGGAGAAGAAGAAAAAGTTGATGCCTGTATGGATGCCAAAGAGATGTTCATTTTGGCGATTGCCACTAGCATTGATGCACTTGCCGTTGGTGTAACCTTTGCATTCTTAAAGGTACAGATAGTTCCAGCTGTAAGCTTTATTGGCTGTGTAACTTTTGTCTGTTCTGCAATTGGCGTTAAGATTGGAAGTATATTTGGATCTAAATACCGCTCAAAATCAGAATTTTGCGGAGGCATGATTCTTATTTTGATTGGACTGAAGATTTTACTTAATGGTTTAGGAATTATATAAAAAAGAGAGCAATCACCCAGATGTTAAATGTCTGGATGATTGCTCATTTTTATTCTTAAGTTTCGTCTTGATTGTCAAGCAGCGCAAACCCTGCAACCTGCGTAGTAGGAAGTGAGAATACAATCGTTCCGGCTTTGCTGTCAGGACCTGCTTTTTTTAGGATAGACTGCATTATAGCTGTCTTTTGGGAAGCTGCTGCAACGATCAGGATCATCTCTTTTTCCTGCGCAATTGTGATGTTATAAAATTTTGGTGCGCCATTTGCACCAGTTCCTTTTCCGTGAAGGACGGTGCCGCCTCGTGCGCCAGCTGCACGTGCCGCATTCATAACCATATCGGTGCAGCCTTGGCTGCAGACGGCAACGATGAGCTCATGCGCATAATTAAGCGAAGGCGTGTAAGCTGCGTTATCTGTTTCTCCATTTAAAAAGGCCACTGTTTTTCCTCCTCCAACACTTTTAATAGGGACAGCAATCACGATTCCATGACCAGGAACCCCAATGTGCATATGGCGTTTTTGCGCCTGAATCAGTTTTTTTGTTTTTCTTCACTGGCCACGGTAAACACAATACGTCGTTCATTAGATTCTATGCCAAGAAGATCAAGCATACTTTGCACTGCTGTGCCGCGGCCTGCCATTGTAATACTAAGCGGCAGATCAAGCTGATTGCAAAGATCCATCAGAATGGAAAGTGAGTCCGGGTTTATGATTGAGATTATGTAATTCATTTAGCATGTTCTCCTTCCCACAATTCAACAATATCGTAGTCGCCATAGACAACAGTAGTTTCTTTGGTACATTTTTGCTTGCGCTCATAGAAAAGACCGACAAGCTGAATGGAGACGAGAGGCATCATAGCGACGAGTGCAACAACGCCAAATGCATCTTGGAGTACATTACCGCCAAGTGCGATGCTCGCACCCATAAAAAACTGAAGCATAAATGTTGCTGTCATCGGACCAGATGCAACACCACCAGAGTCAAATGCAATAGCTGTGTAGATATCTGGAACGAAGAAGGTCAAAATTAATGCAGTTGTATATCCTGGAATTAAAAACCAGAAAAGAGAAATTCCAGTGAGAACGCGAATCATGGAAAGTCCCATTGCAAGTGCAATTGCAATGGAGAGACTGCGCTTGATTACCCGGCCAGGTATAGCACCGGCACTGACTGTTTCAATTTGTTTTTCAAGAACTGCAACAGCCGGCTCAGCTGATATGATAAACCAGCCGATTGCCATGCAAGAGGAACGAGCCACCAGACACTTTTTCCAGAGGAAAGTGCTGCACCAAGTTCTGCGCCAAGAGCAGAAAATCCGATGTTAACGCCGGTCAAAAAGAGTACAAGACCAATATACGTATAAAGTAAGCCAATCATAATCTTTCCGAGATTTCTGCTGTCAAGATGAAGCAGTGTAAACTGAAACAGAAAGAAGATCACGATAATTGGCAGCATAGCAATGGCAGTTTCCTTTAGATAATGTGGAATAGCATGAAGAAAGGCATATCCAATATCTGTGGTCGTGCCATAAGAAGCAGTGCTAAGATCTGCAACGGCGGCATTGTCCTTGTAGAAAAATCCAAGAATCAAAACTGCAAGAACAGGACCAATCGAGCAAAGCGCAACAAGACCAAAGCTGTCGGCTTCAGCATTTTTATCGCTTCGTACATTAGACACACCAAGTCCAAGTGCAAGGATAAAAGGAACAGTCATTGGTCCAGTTGTAACGCCACCAGAATCAAAAGCGATGTCAATAAAATTTTTGTCAGCAAAAAAAGCAAGCAAAAAGATTATGGCATAAAAGAAGATCAGCAGCAGGCGAAGGTGCATTCCTGTTAGAATACGCAGCATACATACGCTCATAAAAAAGCCTACTCCAGCACCAACTGTGATAAGCAGTACTGTGTTGCTGATATGAGGGACGGTCTGGGCAAGGACCTGGAGGTCCGGTTCAGCGATTGTGATAGCAAAGCCCAGAAGAAAACTGACAGCAAGGATCAGCGGGAGATTTTTTGTACGTGTGAGCGCTGTTCCAATTTGATTTCCAATTGGTGTCATGGACTGCTCAGCTCCCAGCGAGAAAAGGCCCATACCGATAATCAGCATCAGGGCTCCGACAAGAAATGTCAGGAGAAGATCCGGCTGCATAGGGGAAATGTACAGGCACAGAAGAAAGACGATAATAACGATTGGTAAAACCGAAAATAATGATTCTACCACCTTTTCTGTGACTGCGGTGCGTGTTTCTCTCAGATGAATCTGTCTGATAATGATACCTCCTTTAATGTGTTTTCTTTAGTATACCAGATGACATTTGATCGCGCAACCCGCAAAAACAATTGACAGAAAGTTAACAGATGAGTATAGTTGGGAGTGGACAAAAAATGAAAAAATATATGAAAACAGAGGAGATAAATTTGATGGAAAATAAAATTTTGACAACAAATTTTCATACGCATACAACTCGATGCAACCATGCAGCTGGTGAGGACCGTCAGTATGTAGAGGAGGCAATAAAGGGTGGGCTTAAGGTTCTTGGCTTTTCAGACATTCACCATATTTCTTTTCAGGAGATTATTACTCTACATTCCGTATGAAAAGAGAGCAGGTGCCAGGATATGTAGATTCTATTTTGGCGCTGAAGAAGGAATATAAGGATGATATCAAGATCAAGCTTGGATTCGAGACAGAGTATTATCCGAAGTATTTTGACAAGCTGTTGGAATTTTACAGTCAGTATCCGGTTGATTACATCATTATGGGGCAGCATTTTGTATTAAATGAGGAAGAACATATTTATAGTGGTGAGCTGCATCATGAGGAAGATATGATGATGCGCTATGTGGATCAGGTTATTGAAGGTCTTGAGACAGGATGCTTTACTTATCTGGCGCATCCTGATCTGCTTAATTTTGGCGGTTCTAAGGAAAACTATGAAAAGGCAGCAGATAAACTGTGTGCTTATGCAGCAAAGAATAAGGTTCCGCTTGAAATTAATATGCTAGGTATGAGAGAGCATCGTCATTATCCTAATTTTGAATTTTTTAAGATTGCAGCCAGACATAACTGCGATATTATTTTAGGATGTGATGCGCATGAACCAAAGGATGTGTGTGATCTTGAATCAGCAAAGACTGCGCTTGAGTGGTGCCGCGAGCTTGGACTAAATAGGATTGAATATCCTGAGCTAAAGAAGCCATGCAGAAAGTAGGATGATAAAAACAAAAAGAGCCTGTCAGTGAATTGCGCAAAATAGTGCGTAATCCACTGATCAGGCTTTTATTTGTTGCCAAATGAAAGATTAAAGTGCAAGTGATCCCATTGGATCCCACGGCTCAAGCATGATTGGCTCAGAATCATACTCTGCAATGTAAGAATCAGGCAGATATTTTTTATTGACAACGATCTGGTACATATATTCGTCAAACCATTCGTCGCTCATGACATAATAGCCTTTTTGCCAGGTGCATCGCCCCAGCTATTTTCTACGCGCCAGCGGTTTGGCTTGCCTTCTTCATCAAGGTTTACACCCTGAAATACCATTGCATGCGTCATTAAACTTTCACCATAATCAAGACGCTCAGCCTTATTCATGCCAAATGTAACACCAAGAAGTTTGTCAGTCTGATATGTATTAGTATCAAGAAGTCCCTCATCACGAGAGGAATCCTTGCCGACATCACAGCCAAACCATACAGGAGAACCATCCTTCATCTGTGCGATTGCAGCTTTTTTAAGTTCCTCAATCGGAAGATTTAAGTAGCGAACAGGGCAGCCTTCCTTTACATTTCCGAGGAATTTCACGCTGTAGCTTCTGTGATAAGGCTTATCAGCAGTAGGAGCGTTGATTAAGCTGACATAATCATCAAGATTTAAGCCAACATATTTTTCAAAGAACGCAGTCCGGTAAGATTAGTGTCGCGTATAAATTTATCATCTTTATCAGTAACCTCAAGATCAAAAGTCTTTGGAGGTTCGCCAAGGCAGATGCAAAGAATTCGATAAATTTCTTCCATCATAGCTTCCTTCTTTTTGCGAAGCTCGTCTAAAGTGGAACCGTCAGCATAGGCCTTGCGCAGACGGCATGCATCCTCACGAAGCTTTCTTGTCAGGGCAGCTGTCATTTCGCGCGTAGCAGAGGAGCAACCGTCTCAGGCATAGCTTCCTTTGGAACAACACCATATTTGCGAACAAGATTGCATAACATATCCCACTGTCCACCATCACCAAGCGGAGCAGATAAAAGGAATGAGATAAGACGTCCCTGTGTTGGCTCATCGAGTGTTTCAAGAATGCTTTCAAGGAAATAGTTGGATTTTTCCAGCTTGTCGTAGAAAAGCGTATAGTTTTGAGATAGCTCAAAAGTCTTTAAATTTAAATTTTTCATTACCTCAAAGCGAAACGTGTTAAGTGCTGCAAACATCCAACAGCGGCCGCTTTGCTTCTGGTTTGTAATTTCACCCTGCTCAAGAGAAATGGAGTAGGAGTGACGGCTTTCGCGCTGTGCCATTGGATTTTTAGATGCTGCTAGTAGTCCGGCAGAGGTAACGGCATTCATAGCAATGTGATTAACTGGATTCGACGAAAATGCAGTGGAAAATTCAGTAAGAACTTCGTTTGTAATATCATGATTCATAATAAAACCCTTCTTTCTGCGTATTGTATACTGCTGTGTTTTGATTGTAGCACCGTACATGATTTTTGTAAAGTATGACAAAAAAGAGTAATTTTTTCAACAACGCGATTGCATTTTTTTATGATGCACTTTATAATGAAGAGCAAGAAACAATAATAAATATGAATATGCAAGTTTTTGATTAGGAGGAGAGAAATGATGAGGAAAACAAAAAGAAATTGGACAGCAGCAGTGTGTGTGCTTACAGCAGCACTTTCTACAACACCTGTGTTGCAGCGAAGGAAAAAGAGGGGAGTACTTCAAAAGCAAACACAGAGAGCATTTCGACAGATGCATCAGCGAAAGACAATGGCGAGCGTACAATCATTGATCATGCAGGCAATGAGGTTACACTTCCAGAGGAAATAAACAGAATTGTTGTGACTGATACGCTTCCGCTGCCATCTGTATTGTCACTATATTTAGACAGTGCAGAAAAGCTTGTTGGAATCAGTCCAGTCAGCATGAGCGCAGCAAAAGCTGGACTTCTTGGTGAGCTGTATCCAGAGATTTTGGATGCGGATACGTCCTTCTTTGAAAACAGTGAGTTAAATATTGAAAGCTTACTGGCATTAGAGCCGGATCTAGTATTCTACAATGCGCAAAATACTGAACTTGGAGAGTCTTTGACATCTGCCGGTCTGACAGCAGTAGCGGTATCCGTTACGAAGTGGGATTACAATGCAGCAGATACGTTTGATGTGTGGATGGATTTGTTGGCAGATATCTTCCCAGAGGAAGAAGAAAAGGCAGAGGCAGCAAAGGAGTACTGCGAAAAGGTAGAAGATCAGATTGAAGAAAAGACGAAAGATATAACTGATGACGAGAAAAAGAATGTTTTCTTCCTATTTAATTACAGTGACACAGCACTTGTTACCTCAGGAAAAAATTTCTGGGGGCAGTATTGGTGTGATGCAATAAATGCAGTAAATGTAGGTGAGGAAATTGAGGCAGAGCGTTCAAATGCATCTGTCAATATGGAACAGGTTTACAGCTGGGATCCAGACATCATCTTTATCAGTAACTTCACAAAGCAATGCCAGAGGATCTTTACAACAATACCATCGGTGACAATGACTGGAGCAGCGTTAGTGCTGTAAAAAATGAGCAGGTTTACAAGATGCCGCTTGGCGCCTACAGAAGCTTCACACCGGGAGCAGATACTCCGATGACACTGATGTGGCTTGCAAAGACAGTTTATCCTGATCTGTTTGAGGATGTTGATATGACTGAGGAAGTCGAGAATTATTATAAGGAAGTGTATAACATTGAGTTGACTGATGATCGGGTTGCACAAATGTATACACCGTCAGCAGATGCGGCAAATGGATATGGAATCAGCAAATAAAAAAAGAAAATGGAATACAAGGCGCAGTCTTGCGGCAGGGGTGATAACCCTTGTCGCATGTGCTGTTTCTTTGGGAATGGGGCGTTATGCAATTGCACCATATGATGTGCTTCGTGCCATTTGTGATTTGTTTACTGGTTCTGATACAGTGAGCGATACTATGCGTCATGTGGTTTGCTTTGTGCGTGTACCACGTATATTTGGTGCTCTTTTGTGCGGAGCAGGTCTTGCGGCAGCAGGAGCAGGGTTTCAGGCAGTATTTGCCAATCCACTTGCTACACCTGATACGCTTGGCGTTGGAAATGCAGCATCATTTGGTGCGGTGGCAGCCATTTTAATGGGAGCTGGGAGGACAGGAATACAAAGCAGTGCACTTTTTTTGCGGACTATTTTCTGTATGTCTTGTTTATTTATTTGCAGGAACTGGCGGTGAGAACAGAACACTTCGTCTTGTGCTTTCTGGTATGATTATTGGTTCATTTTTCTCATCAATGGTATCATTTGCAAAGTATGTGGCAGATCCACAGGATGAGCTTCCGTCAATTACATATTGGCTTTTGGGTAGCTTGAAAAATATGAGTTGGCCATTACTTTTATCTGGTGCAGGCTGGATTTTAGCAGGAATTGTGATTCTTCTGCTTTTCAGGTGGAAGCTGGATGCATTGATGCTAAGCGAGGAAGAGGTGAAAAGTTTTGGAATATCAGTGCACGGTTTTCGCTTTATGACGGTGGCAGCTTCATCAGCAATCACAGCAGCAGTCGTCTCTATGTGCGGACAGATTGGCTGGATTGGTCTTTTGATTCCACATTTTTGCCGAATGATTTATGGCGGAAGCAACAAAGACGTAATTCCGTCTTCGATAGTATATGGTGCATTGTTTTTACTTATTACGGACACGGCATCGCGCTGTATTACAGCATCAGAAATTCCGGCAGCGATCCTTACAAGTTTGATTGGAGCGCCACTTTTTTTAATTCTGCTTGCTAAAAATGGAGGGCTTCGCGGATGAAGTTAGAGGTAAAAGATGCTTCAATTGGCTACAAAAAACAAGTGTTGTCATCAAATATAAATATGGCGAGTGAGCCGGGAATGGTTACAGCTATTCTCGGACAAAATGGCTGCGGTAAAACAACATTTGTAAAGAGTCTGATGAAGCTTATACCATGGTGCGGCGGAGGCGCATTTTTAGATGGTGTTGATATGAGAAATATTAAAGACAGACAGCTGTGGAGAAAAATGGCATATGTGCCTCAAAAATCGACAAGTGTGCCATATTCTGTGTTAGATATGGTGCTTATTGGACGCAATCCATACAAATCACTTTTTTGCGCAGCCAGATAGTAATGATAGAAAAATGGCAGAGGCAGCATTAGAGCGTGTTGGAATGCTTGAATTTTCTGAATACTCGTATGATAAACTTAGTGCAGGACAGCAGCAGCTTGTAAAGCTTGCACGAGCACTTGTCGCATCGCCATCAATTTTAATTATGGATGAGCCTGAGAGTGGACTTGATTTACGTCACATAGCACAGCTGATAAAGCTGATAAAGGAATTATGCAAGACAGACAATAAACAGGTTTTATTTATCACGCACAGACCAGAGCATGCGCTTATGATAGCAGATAAGACACTTTTATTTTTGCCAGATAATGAGCTTTTACATACTTCTTTTGTTTTGTGGGGAGATACGAAAAATATTTTGTGTCAGGAAAATTTAGAACAAGCTTATGGGATATCGTTTGCTATTGGAGAATACGGTAGAAAGGAGAACATATGCCAAGAAAAAAGACAGCCGTATTTGTGACTGTGATCACAGCACTTCTTGTTGTAATGGTGCTGTCAGTTGCAATGAGCGTGCATCACTATGAGAAAACTGTTTTAATTACGCTGGATGCTGCAGGTGAACAGGCAGCAGAAAATGAGACTGGATTAGCAGAAATTCGCCGACAGCTAGAGGCTGATAAGGCAGATGCTTCAACGGGAACCATGTTTTGGAATGGTTCTGTTTGTGTTACAAAGTATCGCGCCTGGGGCGGCAGGACAACAACATATTATGTATGCCCTTATTTAAGTGCAGTATCGACAGAAACAATAGGTGATACACCAAAGGAGTGGACAGTTTCGCTTTCATTTGCCATGTGTGCAACACAGGGAGAGGAACTTGTTAATTTTAATAAAAAATTTGCTGTGCGAGATATCGAATTAAATTGCCGTGCAGGAAGGATGCAGCAATCTTGTCAGCGGCATATAATGATATGGATATGACAGATATTAATGGAGATCTTCTTTCGTATACATTCCGTGACAAGGAAGAGCTGACAACTGATACAAGTGTTTATGCGAAGCTGATGATGGTATCAAAAAAATCGCTGAATCAAATTGAGGCGGAAGCTAAGGAAGGAACAGATGAGAAAGATAGTGTTATGGTAAACTGGGCATTTCGTCTTGAGGAAGATGGCCGCCTAGTCAATAATTTTGATGGCGTTCAGGTGGAAATTCCGTATACAATGGAGGAAACAAATGATTGATCATGGAACATTACTGTCCATTCCGTTTTTGAAGAAAAGTCGATTTACTGGGTCAGACAGAGGAATGCGATACAGCATCTATAAAGTAGAAGAAACGCGTGTAATACCAAACGAGGATGCTTCAAACGATGCATCTGAGGAAGCGCCAAAGGAAGAAAAAGTAACGCTTCTCGAGCAGCCGCCTGCCCAGGACCATTTTCCGTAGATTTTACAAAGCCAGAGCTGTTTACAAAAAAGCGTTTTTCATTTGATGATGAAGGACGTGCAGCCGCAGTTGACTGGCTCAATGAGCTCTACGAAGAAAAGCGCGAGTTCTTTGAGGATGTTTATAATCATCCAGATAAATATTATAAAGAGCATCATAAAACGGATGAATAAAAAGGTTTGTATGGCAAGACACTTGCATATTTATCAAAATGTGGTATGATAGCAAAGGCAAACATTGCAGCTTTTGTTGTTAAGAATTGCAAAGAAAGGGAAAAATTATGAGCAAGCAGAATCTGGCGGTTATTTTTGGAGGACAGTCCTCTGAGCATGAGATTTCATGTATGTCCGCATCTAATATTATTCAGTGCATTGATGCACAGCGTTACAATATCATTTTAGTAGGAATTACAAAGGAAGGTCATTGGGTAGAGGCCGCTGATCTTAATGCAGTTTCGGATGGATCCTGGAGACAGTCAAAGACAAGTATTGTATTGTCACCAGATGCAACTAGAAAAGGTCTTTATCGTATGAGCGAGGACGAAAAGGCACAGTTTGTTCATCTTGATGTGATTTTCCCGGTACTGCATGGTTTATACGGAGAGGACGGAACTGTTCAGGGCTTATTTAAGCTTGCAGGTATTCCGTTTGTTGGATGTGGTCTCTTTGCATCAGCTGCTGGTATGGATAAGCTTTACACAAAGATTATAGTCGATACCCTTGGCATACGTCAGGCAAAGTATGTTCCTGTTTACAAGGAAGAGCTGCCTAAAATGGATGAGGTAGTTGCAAGAGTAGAGAGTGCACTGGAATACCCAGTATTTGTAAAGCCATCAAGAGCAGGATCTTCTAAGGGTGTAAATAAGGCAGCAAACAGAGAGCAGCTTAAGAGTGCATTGGTTGAAGCAGCAGATAACGACAGAAAAATTCTGGTAGAAGAGACTATTATCGGCCGTGAGGTTGAGTGTGCAGTTCTCGGAAATCTTGATGTAAAGGCATCTGGTGTTGGTGAGATTCTTTCAGCAGATGAGTTCTACGATTTTGATGCAAAGTATTACAATTCCGAGTCTAAAACACTTGTTGATCCGCCGATGCCAGAAAATATGCGTGAGCAGATTCGTGAGGATGCTGTAAAAATCTTTATGGCACTTGATGGAAGAGGACTTTCAAGAGTTGATTTCTTCTTAACTGAGAGCGGTGTTGTGTTTAACGAAATCAATACCCTTCCTGGATTTACAGCAATTAGTATGTATCCGATGCTTTGGGAAGCACAGGGCATCCCGAAGAAAGAGCTTGTTCAGAAGCTGATTGATCTTGCATTCGAGCGCTGATTATAGTTGTGCAGGCAGGTCTATATATAGAAAGGCAAGTGAAAAACATGACAAAGGACGTACTTGTAACGGTGCGCGGACTTCAGATGACACCGGACGGAGACGACACTATCGAAGTGACAACGACTGGAAAGTATTATGAAAAGGATGGAAAACGCTATCTTTTCTATGATGAGATTGGCGATGATACCAACCTAATTGTAAAAAATTCGATCCAGATTACAGAAGAACATGTATCTGTCAGCAAAAAAGGCTGATCAATGCGCAGATGAATTTCGAGAAGGAAAACAAGCTTGTCAGTGTATATGAGACGCCTTATGGACAGATGGAGATGGGTGTGTATACGACTGGCATCTGTCTTGATGAACGCGATGATTTTTTAGAACTGAAGCTTGAATACTTGTTGGAGATAAACAATCAGCATGTCAGCGATAGTGAAATTTTGCTTCAGATTCGCCCACAGCAAAACTGATCAGAAGATAGTAAAATAAAAAGCCATGTATCAATGCGATACACGGCTTTTTGTTTGTTGCTTTATTTGTTTTTCTTTCCCTTAGACTCTGTTTTCTCAGCAGTTGTATTCTTTACGCTCTTATCTTTTTTGAAGCGTGCAAAGAAACCTTTCTTCTTCGGCGGTGCCGGGATTGCTCCGCCGCGTACACTCTTAATTTCAGTGATGTAAATACCGCTGACAACAGCCTTGACTTCTTTTTTTACCGGGATGATTTCATACACCTTCGGGTCAGCAATAAGAGTCATGATTCTAGGACCAACCTTTGCTTTTACAAAAGGCATCTTCATGCGGCGCATGTACTTTGGAGTCTGTTGCAAAACCATATCCGGAAGATTTGCATCCTTAAGTTTCATTTTCTTTTTGTCGATAATTAACATGGATAGCGTTTGTTTCATCGCATCCATCTGCTCTTGAGAAACGGCCTGTTTTCTCTGCATTTTGGAGCCTACAAAATAAAGCACTACCAAAAGCACAAGAATTACGGCAAGAATAATGAGCAAAATTTGCCACCAAGTCATTTGGCTTCCTCCTATCTGTCGTTCTGCCTTCTGCAGAACATTATCAGAAATATTATAACATCTTAACAAATAGGTTGCAACACAAATTTGCCATGAAATGTAGGAGAAAAACATCTAATTGATTCTATTTTTATTTGTTCCGTTATAAAATATTCATACTTGCGAGAGAAACTGAATAGAATAGATAGGAATAGGTGGGGCAAGTAGATTTGCTTAGGAAAGGCGGTGCTATAATGAAGGGAAAGATCGTGACATTAGTATTATTATTTTTGGCATCGCTTTTGTTTCCATATACTATGACGATTCTTTGTTTTGATACTGGTCTTATGTCTTATCAGCCAGAAGATTTGTATAGCGTGGTTCTTGAAAATGAAAAAACAGTTTCAGCAGAACAGTATCTTGTTGGCATTTTAGCGCAGGAGATAGATCCTTCAATGGAGCAGGAAACATTGAAGGCACAGGCTATTTTAGCAAGAACGTGGCTGTATCGTGCTATGGGAACAAAAACTTCTGTCTCAGAGAGTGAGCTTGCCATTCATGCGATGACGCTTTCGCAGATGAAAGCAGTGTGGGGCGATGATGAATATCTATATTATGAAAAATTATATGCAGCAGTGATTGAAACTGCCGGGCAGTGCCTTTATTATGGTGATGGGCTTGCAGCACCGCTTTTTCATAAGATCAGCGCCGGGATGACGCGCTATGACCAGACAGGAGATTGTCCGTATCTTGTTGGTGTCGATTGTGTGTATGATGCTGAATCACCGGGATATCAGACGGTAAAACAATTTACAAAAGAAGAATTTGCAGGTAAGCTTAACCAGATTGATGATACGAGACAGCTTTCGGCACCGGTGAATGCAGCGGATGTGGCGCTGACACTTGATGCACAGGGTTATGTTATGAATTTACAAGTGTCAGAGATTAGTTTTTCAGCAGAGGAAGCAGCGTTGGCACTAGGTATTCCGTCACTTTGGTTTCGACTTGAAGATTACGCAGATACGATTAGAGTAATCGCAAAGGGTATTGGACATGGATATGGAATGAGTCAGTATGGAGCAGACAGGTATGCAGGGGAGGGACGAGATTATAAATGGATTTTACAGCATTATTTTCAGGGATGTGAGGTAAAGGACAGTTCAAGCAGATAAAAGCTTTAAATATTTCTTTGTTTCTTCGTATAACCGCACAAATATTGGCAAGAATAGGACTAAAGGGAGCAGGAGAAAGTTCCTGATCGCCTAATATACATTGTGCAGTTGTAATCGCACAGAAATGGAGATCATTATGAGAAAGTGGTATGCGTTTTTATCGGGGAAGAAGATGCTTGGCATTGGACTTGGCGCAGTCGTAGCACTTACTGCACTTTTGGCAGTGAATTTTTATCGTGAGCAAAATGACAGGTATGTGACAACAAATGGGAGTGAAGCGCTGACACAAGCAGAACAGGCTAATAAAACACAATCAGATGGGATGCCGTCTGAGGCAAATCAGGTGCAGAGGAGATGAACCATGAGCTTCCAGTTGGAAGTGAAGTTGGCGAGCAGCAGCTCGCAGAGCAGTCAGGGGAAAGTGAGGAGCTTGCCGCAAATGATGCGTCTGGACAGAATGCAAATCAGGACAGTATCCAGAATACAGAACAGGCAGCATCAGATGAAGTGGCAGAGGTTGCAGGTCAGACAAGCCTTGTATCCATGAATTTAAATTTTGACTCATCAAAGAAGCTTCAGTGGCCAGTTGCAGGAAGAGAGCTTATCAAGTCTTTCTCAATGGACGGACTTGTATATTATCCAACATTAGAGGAATATAAGGTGTGCCCAGCAATTATGGTACAGGCAAAACCAGGTGATGCCGTTTTAGCGCCGGCAGACGGCGTTATCTCAAAAATCGCAGCAAATGAGGAGATTGGAACATATCTTTGCGTAACGCTTGGCGATGAATATCAGGCGATTATCGGAAATATGGACAATGTTTCAGTGGCAGAAGGTGATTATGTATTAAAGGGAACTGTGCTTGGCGGACTGGCAGAGCGACTAAATATTATGTCACAGAAGGACCTAATTTATATTTTGAACTGCAAAAAAATGGAGAGCCGGTTGATCCGCTTGATTATCTTGAGTGACAGAGCTTTGATACCAGATTGCAGGCAAGCTTGTACCGATTTTGGCTTTATGCTCTTTTAACCCAGGTATCTTCAAAAATAAATCATGAAAAAACGCGCAGGACCTAAATTCTGCGCGTTAAAATTATGGCAGCAATATAAAGCCGCATCTCGATGTTAGATTGTTTCATGTAATTACGGCCGAATGCCCTTTGACATGTTGCTGTTGTGGTAGCGCGGATCAAGAGTTACATCCTCGCCAAACCATTTTGGAGGAATAAAGCTTCTGGCAGCAGATTCATCAGGAAACTCAACCTCAACGAGCAGTACACCGTTTAAAGCACCGTCAAAAATATCTAGCTCGGCAGTCAGATCGTTACCAATCGGGATGCGGTAGCGTGTCTTTGAAATTACAGTGCCGTCAGCTTTTACAATAAGATGCTCATAGGCTTCTTTTGTAAGCGGCAGGTTATATTCCTCACGAACCATCATGCCAGCGCCTTTGTATGTCATATAATAAGAATCACCGTCTCTTCGCACGCGCACGACAGGGGCAGTACACAGATATCCCTGTTCGATGCGTGTGTGTGGATATGATTCTAAATTGTCAGGAAGCTTAACTGGGACAAATTTACGTTCAATTTCCATAATAAATACCAGACCTTTCTATTGTTTATTGAAGTTCACGAGAAAAGTTTGCGAACCGTGAACGCCTATAATGATTTTCAGAAATCAGTATATCCCATGTTGACATATTCATCAAGATTTTTTTATACTGAGGTCAAAAAAAGAAAGGCAGGAAAAAAAATATGGTTTACGCATTTATGGCAGATGGCTGTGAAGAGGTTGAGGCATTAGCAGTGATTGATCTTCTTAGAAGAGCAGGAGAAGAGGTAGAGCTTGTTTCTATACATAATAAAGATATGACACAGGGCTCTCATGGAATTGGAATTAAAAATGATGTCATGCTAAAAGATATTTTTGTTGATGCAGCAGATACTTTATTTTTGCCGGGCGGCGGTGTTGGAACTAAGAACTTAAAAGCGTGCGAAGAGCTTTCTAAGCTGCTTGTTTCACACAATGCAAAGGGCGGACGTATTGCAGCAATCTGTGCAGCACCGAGTGCACTTGGCATTTTAGGCATTTTGGAAGGAAAGAATGCAACATGTTATCCAGGCTTTGAAGACAGTTAAAGGGAGCTAAGTTTAAGGCCGTTCCAGTTGTTACCGATGGAAATATTACAACAAGCCGCGGCATGGGTACATCTATATTGCTCGGACTTGAGTTAGTAAAGCTGCTAAAAGATGAGGAAACATCAAAGAAGCTCGCAGAAGCAATTATGATGCCGTAATTATCGCTTGCAATTTTGAGGCTTGTGTTGTATAATCGTATATTGCAGACATATGACTAAAATAGATAGTAGTTAGATGTGGCAAGCGTCATATGATAAGGACGAAAGTTTTTTTAGGAGGAACCAGTAATGAGTGTACAGGTAGAAAATCTGGAAAAGAGCATGGCAAAGCTGACAATTGAAGTCAGCGCTGAGCAGTTTGAGGCAGCCATGCAGAAAGCATATATCAAGAACAAGGGCAGAATTCAGCTGCCTGGTTTCCGCAAGGGCAAGGCACCTCGTGCTATGATCGAAAAGATGTACGGCGCAGGTATCTTCTATGAGGACGCGGCAAATGAGATTATTCCGGAAGCTTACGAAGAGGCAGCAAAGGAGAGTGGTTTAGTAATCACTTCTCAGCCAGAGATCGACGTAACACAGATCGAGAAGGGCAAGTCCTTCATCTTTACTGCAACTGTAGCAGTTAAGCCGGAAGTAACTCTTGGCGAGTATAAGGGTCTTGAGTATGAGGCACAGCCGGTAGAAGTTACCGACGAAGAGGTTGAGGAAGAACTGAAGAAGGTTCAGAATCAGCAGGCAAGAACTGTAACTGTAGAGGATCGTCCGGTAGCTGACGGTGACATCGTTACCATCGACTATGAGGGATTTGTTGACGGAACTGCATTTGCAGGCGGCAAGGGTACAGATTATGATCTGACCATCGGTTCTCACAGCTTCATCGATACTTTCGAGGAGCAGTTAGTTGGCAAGAATGCTGGCGAGGAGACTGAGGTTAACGTTACCTTCCCAGAGCAGTATCATGAGGCTAGCCTGGCAGGAAGCCGGCTACATTTAAGGTAACTGTTAAGGCAATCAAGCTAAGGAACTGCCAGAGCTTGATGATGAGTTCGCAAGCGAGGTTTCCGATTTCGAGACTCTTGATGAGTACAAGGCTGATTTAAAGGCTAAGGCTTTAGAGCGCAAGGAGAAGGAAGCTAAGACTGCAAAGCAGAACGCTTTAGTAGACAAGGCTGTTGAGAATGCATCCATGGAGATCGCAGACGCTATGATCACTTCTCAGGCACGCAACATGGCAAATGATTTCGCACAGAGACTGCAGATGCAGGGCATGACTGTTGATCAGTATCTTCAGTACACTGGTCTGACAAGAGAGGCTCTTGTTGATCAGATGAAGCCGCAGGCTGAGACTCGTATTAAGAATCGTCTTGTTCTTGAGGCAATTGCTAAGGCTGAGAACATCGAAGTTTCTGACGAAGAGGTTGAGGCTGAGATGCAGAAGATGGCAGACGCATACAAGATGGAACTTGACAAGGTTAAGGAGTATCTTGGTGAGGCTGGCAAGGATAGCTTAAAGGATGATCTGGCTGTACAGAAGGCAGTTGATCTGATCGTAGACAGCGCAAAATAATTATAACTATAAACAGAGGCAGCGGCAGAAAGCCGCTGTCTTTTGGAAAGGATATGGTGACATATATGGCATTAGTACCTTATGTGGTGGAGCAGACAAACCGCGGAGAGCGTTCTTATGACATTTATTCCCGTCTTCTCAAAGAGAGAATTATTTTCTTGGGCGAGGAAGTGAATAATGTAACAGCAAACCTGATCGTGGCACAGCTGCTGTTTTTGGAGTCTGAAGATCCAAACAAGGATATCAGCTTTTACATCAACAGTCCGGGTGGTTCCATCAGCGATGGTATGGCAATTTACGATACGATGAAGTACATCAAGTGTGATGTATCTACAATCTGCATCGGTATGGCAGCAGCATGGGCGCATTCCTTTTATCAGGAGGAACCAAAGGCAAGCGTTATGCGCTTCCAAATGCGGAGATCATGATTCATCAGCCGTCTGGTGGTTCCCAGGGTCAGGCAACTGATATGAAGATCGTTGCTGAACATATTCTGAAAACAAAGGCACGCATGAACAGACTTATGGCAGAGCATACAGGCCAGCCAGTTGAGAAGGTTGAGGCAGATACCGAGAGAGATAACTGGATGACAGCTGAAGAAGCAAAAGCATATGGCTTGATTGATGAGATTATCACGAATCATTGATGATTAAAGGGGATTGACTATGGCAACAAGATCAGAGGATTTACGCTGCTCTTTCTGTGGAAAGTCGCAGAGACAGGTGCGCAAGCTGATTGCGGGATTAAACGGAAGTTACATCTGCGATGAGTGTACTGAGATTTGCTACGAAATTCTTCAGGAAGAAGAAAATGGCGAGGAAGAAGCAGGCGGATATAATCCAGGAGACATTAACCTGTTAAAACCAAAGCAGATCATGGAGCATCTCAACCAATACGTAATTGGACAGGATGAGGCAAAAAAAGCACTGGCAGTAGCTGTGTACAACCATTATAAGCGCATTACCCACATTGAAGAGAGCAGTGACGTTGAGATTCAAAAGAGTAATATTCTCATGCTTGGTCCGACTGGTTCAGGAAAGACTTACATGGCACAGTCGTTGGCGAAGTTACTCAATGTTCCGTTTGCAATTGCAGATGCAACTTCTCTGACAGAGGCCGGTTATGTGGGTGAAGATGTTGAAAACATCCTGTTAAAGCTGATTCAGGCAGCCGATTATAACATCGAGCGTGCAGAATACGGTATCATTTATATTGACGAGATTGATAAGATCACGAAGAAGTCTGAGAATGTATCTATTACAAGAGACGTTTCCGGTGAAGGTGTTCAGCAGGCATTATTAAAGATTTTAGAGGGAACCGTAGCAAGCGTTCCGCCGCAGGGTGGAAGAAAGCATCCGCATCAGGAGCTTTTACAGATTGATACCACCAACATTTTATTTATCTGCGGAGGTGCATTCGACGGTCTTGAAAAGATCGTAGAGAGCCGTCTTGGAAGTGGATCAATTGGATTTGGCGCTGAGATTATTGGAAAGGATGAGCGCAGCATCAGTGAATTGTTTGCGCAGGTGCTTCCAGAAGATTTGGTAAAGTTTGGACTTATACCAGAGTTTATCGGACGTCTTCCTGTTATGGTATCGCTTGAGCAGCTTGACGAGGCAGCTCTTGTAAAGATTCTTACAGAGCCGAAGAATGCGATTACAAAGCAGTACACGAAGCTGTTTGATATTGACGGTGTAAAGCTCACCTTTACAGAAGATGCAGTCAAAGCAGTTGCGAAGAAGGCACAGGAAAGAAAGACCGGTGCAAGAGGCTTACGAGCAATTCTAGAGTCCGTCATGATGGATACCATGTACGAGCTGCCTTCTGATGATACAGTAGGAGAATGTATCATTACTGAGCAGACAGTAGAGGGAACAGAAAAGCCGCAGATCGTGCGCCGCGATATTGAGGTTGTAAAGCGGGAAGAAAGAGCCCGCAGATTCCTGAATAAATCCGGGGAGACTGCATGACAGTCTCCCCCCTTTCTATTTTTATAAGGGAGAAAAACAGTGCAAAATACATTAATTACAATCGCTCTGCGTGGAATCACCGTATTGCCGCGTATGAGGATTTATCTGGATATGAACAGGCCGATGTCGATTGCAGCGGCGACCAATGCACAGAAGACAAATCAGAATGTATTTCTGGTTGCACAGAAGGATCCGAGTGTGGAAAATCCGGGGCAGGAGCAGCTAGAGCAATTTGGTGTTATTGCGCAGGTAAAACAAATTATTAAGGGGCCCGAAGACAGCTTCCGTGTGCTGGTCACAGGTCTGCAGTCGGCAAAACTAGAATCAATTGAGGAATATGTGCCAAATTTGATTGCAAGGGTGACTGTTTTTGAGTCAGAAAAAAAGCGATGAACAAGAAATACTGGCAGATGATTTAAACAAAGCGGATCAGGAAAAAGAAATTGAGGAAGAGGCTAAAATTCGTGTACTCAAGGATCTGATCGAACAATACTGCCGTGTTCAGCCAAAGGCCAGCAGGGAACTGGCCAATTTGCTGCTGCAGCACATGGATATCGGAGGTTTTTGTGCACTTATCGCATGCAATTTGCCTATGAAGCAGCAGGAACGTCAGAAATATTTGGCCGCATATCCGGATGAGGAAAAACGCTACGAATTTATTTTGGAGTGGCTAAGCAACGAAACGCTTGTAGAGCGATTTCGCGCAGAATACCAGAGCAAGGTGAAAAATGCGCTTGATAAGCAGCAGCGTGACTATATTTTGCGTGAACAAATGCGCCTTATTCGAAAGGAACTTGGTGAGGGAGCAGAATCTGCGGCAGACCGCTACGAAAAACAGTTAAAAGAGCTTAAAGCACCAGAAGAAGTAAAAAAACAGCTTGAAAAAGAAATTAAGCGTCTGCGCAGCAATCCGATGGATGGTCCAGAAAGCAAGGTTAGTCAGAATTATATTGAGACGTTGCTTGAGATGCCATGGGAGGAGCGCACCAAAGAGCATATCTCGATACGTGCAGCAAGAGAGGAACTTGATAAGGATCATTATGGTCTTGAAAAGGTAAAGGAGCAGGTGTTAGAATTTCTTGCTGTCAGACAGCTGCAAATGAATGCGCAGGAAGCTGATAAAGAAAAGGAAAAACACAGCCGCGAAAAGGCGGTCGTATTCTTTGCCTTGTAGGACCGCCTGGAACTGGAAAAACATCAATTGCCCGCTCCATTGCTGCTGCATTAAATCGTAAGTATGTGCGCATCAGCCTTGGCGGTGTGCATGATGAGGCTGAGATTCGCGGTCATAGACGAACATACGTCGCAGCGATGCCGGGGCGTATTGCGCAGGCCATCAAAAAAGGCAGGTGTTATAAATCCTTTAATGCTTCTTGATGAGCTTGATAAAATGGGAAGCGACAGTTTGCATGGAGATGTATCATCTGCTATGTTAGAGGTACTTGACCCAGAACAGAACGCAACATTTACAGATCACTATCTTGAGGTACCGCTTGATCTTTCCGATGTATTATTTGTCGCAACAGCAAATAATTTACAGACAGTTCCGCAGCCATTACTTGATCGTATGGAGATCATAGAGGTCAGCAGCTATACTGAAAAAGAAAAATATCAGATTGCCAGTCGTTTTCTGCTTCCAAAGCAGATTGAAGAGGCAGCGCTGCCAGAAGGTCTATTAAGAGTGGATCAGAGTGCACTTGAAAAGGTGATAAGCGGATATACAAAAGAGGCGGGTGTTCGTGGACTTGAAAGACAGCTTGCTATTATTTGCCGCAAGGCTGCTCTAAAATATCTTGAGGAAAACTGCGAACAAATTGAAGTCACACCAGACAATTTATCAGATTATTTAGGCAGAGAGCGTTTCCGCAAAGAAGAAATAGCAGCAAAGGGCGAGCCAGGAATTGTCAGAGGTTTGGCATGGACAAGTGTAGGTGGTGTAACTCTTGAAGTTGAAGTAAATGTAACACCGGGTAAGGGTCAGATGAAGCTGACAGGAAAGCTTGGTGATGTTATGAAGGAGTCAGCGCAGGCAGCACTTAGCTGTGTACAGAGTGTGGCAGGTGAGTATGGTATTGAAAGTGATTGGTTTGAAACACATGACATACATATTCATATTCCAGAGGGTGCAGTGCCAAAGGATGGTCCGAGTGCCGGAATTACGATGGCAACGGCAATTCTTTCTGCAGTAACAAATCGTGCAGTGCGGCCGGATGTAGCAATGACTGGTGAGATTACGCTTCGTGGTCGTGTACTTGCGATTGGTGGCTTAAAGGAAAAACTTCTCGCGGCGAAGGCAGCAGGTGCAACGCTTGTATTTGTGCCGGCTGATAACCGTGCAGATTATGAGGAGTTGACAGATGAAGTAACAACAGGGCTGTGTGTGCGCTTTGTAACGCATATGCGCGAAGTTATAAAGGAGGTTTTTGAGGCATGATTATCAAATCAGTCAATCTGGAGACAGTATGCGGTATAACGAGCAAGCTTCCAGAAAATGAATTTTCAGAATTTGCATTTGCGGGAAAATCAAATGTAGGAAAGTCTTCTTTGATTAACGGTCTGATCAGCCGTAAGGCATATGCGCGTACATCAGCAGAGCCGGGAAAGACACAGACGATTAATTATTATAAGGTCGAGTATCGCGAGAAGTCTCAAAAAGAGATAGAAGCACAAGGCCTTGATGCTTCCTATGCGCAGGAAAAAAGTGTTTATTTTGTTGACCTGCCAGGATACGGCTTTGCAAAGGTTTCTATGGAAACAAAGGAAAAGTGGGGAAAAATGATAGAGAGCTATCTGCACACCTCAAAGTCGTTAAAGGGAGTATTTTTGCTCGTAGATATTCGTCACAAGCCGTCCGCAAACGACTGCCAGATGTTTGACTGGATGGTTAACTCAGGCTTTTCACCAGTTGTCATTGCAACAAAGCTCGATAAGATTAAGAGAAGTCAGCTTTCAGCAAGAGTAAAAGAGATAAGAAGTACACTTGGCATGAAATCAAGTGAGGTATTAATCCCATTTTCTGCTGAGACCAAGCAGGGACGTGAGGAGATCTGGGCATATATTGATAGTAAGAATAAGGAAGAAGAATAGTTTTTACTTGCAGTTTCTCCACATTTATGTTATACTTCACTGTGAATTATCAGATATTCGAGATAGGAGGATGAAGATATGAAGGAAACTAAGACCTTAACAAGCAAGACTTTGCAGAACACCATGGCAAAGGGTGGCTGTGGCGAGTGCCAGACTTCTTGCCAGTCCGCATGTAAGACTTCCTGTACAGTAGGAAATCAGAGCTGCGAAAACAACAAGTAATTTTTCTGGACTTGGTTGATGGAAAGCCGGGGAGGAAACTCCTCGGTTTTCCATTGTATGCATTTTTATGAAGAAGGATAAAGATAAGAAAGGTTGAATAGTAGTGATACATCAATATAAGAGCCATGGCTACAACATTGTTATGGATATAAACTCCAGCGCTGTACATGTAGTAGATGACGTGGTATATGATATGATTCCTGTATATGAGAAGCAGGAAGACAAGGAAGCCATTTTGCTTCTCTTGACAGTTACCCAAGAGAAGAGCTTGAGGCGGCCTACGAAGAGATCACCCGTTTAAAGAATGAGGGAATGCTGTATACAGAAGATATTTATCAGAAGTATATGACAGACTTCAAAAAGAGAAAAACGGTAGTGAAGGCACTTTGCCTGCATATTGCCCATGATTGTAATCTTGCCTGCAAGTATTGTTTTGCTGAGGAAGGTGAGTATCACGGACGTCGTGCACTTATGAGCCTTGAGGTTGGCAAGAAGGCACTCGACTTTTTAGTTGCAAACTCTGGAAACCGCAGAAATCTTGAGGTCGATTTCTTTGGTGGTGAGCCTCTTATGAACTGGGATGTCGTAAAAGAGCTTGTAAAATATGGAAGATCTCTTGAAAAAGAGCATAATAAGCTGTTTCGTTTTACACTGACCACAAACGGTGTGCTTTTAAACGATGAAGTAATGGAATTTTGTAATAAAGAGATGAGCAATGTGGTGCTTAGTCTTGATGGAAGAAAAGAAGTAAATGATAAAATGCGTCCTTTTAGAAACGGAAAGGGAAGCTATGATTTAATCGTTCCAAAATTCCAGAAGTTTGCAGAAAGCCGCAATCAGACAAATTATTATGTTAGAGGAACATTTACAAGAAATAATCTTGATTTTTCAAAGGATGTGCTTCATTATGCTGATCTTGGTTTTAAGCAGATGTCTATGGAGCCGGTTGTTGCATCACCAGAGGATGATTATGCAATCCGTGAAGAAGATCTGCCGCGTATCCTTGAAGAATATGATAAGCTTGCTGATGCTTATTTGGAATATCGAAAAGCTGGAAAAGGATTTAATTTCTTCCACTTTAATATTGATTTGACACAGAGCCCATGCGTAGCAAAGCGTTTGTCAGGCTGTGGCTCTGGAACAGAATATCTGGCTGTCACCCCGTGGGGTGATTTCTATCCGTGCCATCAGTTTGTTGGACAGGAAGAGTTTTTACTTGGAAATGTTTATGATGGTATTGTAAAGCAGGATATATGCGATGAATTTAAACAGTGCAATGTATATGCAAAGCCAGCCTGTCAGAATTGCTTCGCGAAGTATTATTGCAGCGGCGGCTGTAATGCAAATGCATACAACTTCACAGGTTCTATCACAGGTTCCTACGATGTTGGATGTAAGATGCAGCAGAAGCGTATCGAGTGTGCCATTATGATTAAGGCAGCACTTGCTGACATGGAAGAAGAGACAGGGGCATCTGCTGATGTTGCCGGTGAAATCTCCCACGTGTGTTAACATGAATTAGTACGGATCTTAGATCTGTATGAAAAAGGAGACTATCTTAGATAGCCTCCGAATAGAGAAGGAGATAGAAAGATGAGCAAGAAAAAAGGGATTATCCGTCTGGTTGTGTTTTTGGCAGTCATCGCATTTGTCGTATACACAGCCGTCAGCGGCCTTGGAAGTGATCGTTCAGGAAGTTTAAACGACATCAGCCTTGGTCTTGACCTTAGAGGCGGTGTCAGCATCACCTATGAGGCAGTAGGCGATGTAAACAGCAGGATATGTCCGACACGAAGGCAAAGCTTGAAAAACGTGTGCAGGATTATTCAACTGAAGCACAGGTTTATTTTGAGGGATCTGACCGTATTACGGTAGACATTCCAGGTGCAACAGATGCAAATGCAGTTTTGCAGGAGCTTGGAAAACCAGGTACCTTGATTTTCTGTACGGATTCAAGTGATCCAGAGGGAACCAAGGTCATGGACGGAAATCAGATCAAGGACGCACAGGCCGGTGCAACAAGCAATGCAACAACAAATGCAAGAGAGTATGTTGTAAATTTGACTCTGACATCTGATGGTGTTGAGGCATTCTCTAAGGCAACAGAAGAACTGGCTCCAAAGAGAGGAAGAATTTACATCATGTATAACGGCGAGGTGTTAAGTGCCCCGACTGTAAATGAGCATATTGCGTCTGATACATGCTCCATCACTGGTATGGGTGATCTTGAGGCAGCACAGACACTTGCTTCCAATATTCGTATCGGAGCACTGCCTGTTCAGCTGCAGGAGATGCGTTCTCAGGTAGTTGGTGCAAAATTAGGACAGGATGCAGTTCGTACAAGCCTTATGGCAGGTGTGATCGGTCTGATCTTAGTATTTGCTTTCATGATTATCTACTATCGTATTCCAGGTTTGGCAGCATCTATCGCGCTTGTTATGTATACTGCATTTGTAATTGTTCTGTTAAGTGCGTTTAACGAGGAAATTACACTGACACTTCCAGGTATTGCCGGTATTATTCTTGGTATTGGTATGGCTGTAGATGCAAACTGTATTATTTTCGCACGTATCCGTGAGGAGATCGGAGCTGGAAAGAGTGTTCGTACAGCAATTGATGCAGGATTTGCTAAGGCATTTTCCGCAATCATCGATGGAAATGTTACTACATTGATCGCAGCAGGTGTTTTGTATTTTATCGGTTCTGGTACAGTAAAGGGCTTTGCTCAGACATTGGCTCTTGGTATCGTTGTATCCATGTTTACAGCACTTGTAATTACAAAGAATATCTTGAAGAGCTTCTATGCAGTTGGTCTGCAGGATGAAAAGCTGTATGGAAAGACTGTTTACACAAAGACAATTAACTTTATTGGAAAAAGAAAGATGTTCTACAGCGCATCAGGTATTGTTATTGCAATTGGTATTGTTGCGATGGTAATCAGCGGTGTAAATGGTCATATCTTCAACTACAGTCTTGATTTTATTGGCGGTGCTTCCACTAGCGTAACCTTTAATGAGAATTACAGTGTTGAGAAGCTCGAAAGTGATGTACAGCCAGTTGTAAGCGAGGTAACAGGTGACAATGATATCCAGATGACACCTGTTACAGGAAGCAACGAGGTTATCATTAAGACAAGAACACTTACTGTAGATGAAAGAGATGCACTTTACAGTAAGCTGTCAGAGACTTTTGGAGTAGATGAGAGTACCATTCAGACTGAAAATATCAGTGCTGCAGTCAGCGGTGAGATGAAGCGTTCTGCAATTTTGTCTGTCATTATTGCAGCAATCTTTATGTTAATTTACGTATGGATTCGTTTCAAGGAGTTTAGCTTTGGTGCAAGCTCTGTTCTTCCGCTTCTTCATGATGTCTTTGTTTTACTGGCATTTTATGCAGTGCTTCGCTGGACTGTAGGAAATACGTTTATTGCTTGTATGCTGACTCTAGTTGGATATTCTATCAATGCGACAATCGTTGTATTTGACCGTATCCGTGAGAATTTGCACACTAACAAGAATTTGGCAGAAGTTGTCAATGTTTCTGTTACACAGACATTGTCACGAAGCATCAATACCTCTTTGACAACTCTTATCATGGTAGTAGTTCTTTATATTCTCGGTGTAACATCCATCAAGGAGTTTGCACTGCCGCTTATCGTAGGTGTTATCTGCGGATGCTATTCTTCTGTATGCATCGCAGGCTGCCTGTGGTATGATTTAAAGAATGCTCTTGATAAGCGTAAGGCAAAGAAGGCTTCTAAATAAGGTAAGTAATAATGGAATATGAAATTTTAAAAACAGAGGGACGGGCAAAAAGAGCCCGTGTCTCTACCGTTCATGGAGAAATTCAGACACCTGTATTTATGAATGTTGGTACAGTTGCCGCAATTAAAGGTGCTGTATCAACAATGGATTTAAAGGAAATCCATACACAGGTAGAGCTGTCCAATACGTATCATCTTCATGTAAGAACGGGAGATAAGCTGATCAAGCAGTTTGGCGGTCTGCATAAATTTATGAATTGGGACCGCCCGATTCTGACAGATTCCGGCGGTTTTCAGGTATTTTCTCTTGCCGGAATGAGAAAGATTAAGGAAGAAGGAGTTTACTTCCAGTCTCATATCGATGGCCATCGTATTTTTATGGGGCCAGAGGAGAGTATGCAGATTCAGTCTAATCTTGGTTCTACTATTGCAATGGCATTTGATGAGTGTCCGTCTTCTGTGGCAGACCGCAGCTATATCAAAAACAGCGTAGAGCGTACCACAAGATGGCTTGCACGCTGTAAGACAGAGATGGCACGTTTAAATTCACTTGAGGATACAATAAATCCGCATCAGCTGTTGTTTGGAATTAACCAAGGCGGTGTTTATGAGGATATCCGTATTGAGCATGCAAAACGCATAAGCGAGATGGATCTTGATGGTTATGCAGTCGGCGGACTTGCAGTTGGAGAAAGCATGAGGAAATGTATCGCATTTTAGATGCAGTGGTACCATATTTGCCAAAGAATAAGCCAACTTATTTAATGGGTGTTGGAA
>ENA-OQAZ01000129-OQAZ01000129.1-human-gut-metagenome-genome-assembly--contig:-NODE-129-length-38505-cov-4.424931_pt1 | contig 38505 bp, 41 predicted proteins | sample MGYA00242737_ERZ504531 | MGnify/ENA primary metagenome ERZ504531 (study PRJEB26092, sample SAMD00036244) | human gut metagenome | host: Homo sapiens | study: EMG produced TPA metagenomics assembly of... | reverse complement strand
CTTCTACAAAGTGGACCGTGTGAAAACTCACCATTTACAATACATCGGCTTCCTGCGGATGAGGTCATCGACGACTCGCATATCTCAGAAAGCATTCTGCGAAATTTCTGTTACCGAAACGCACTGACCGCTTCTTGCACGCATATTGAGAAAAATCTGCCGACGTCCTTCTGCCTTATCCATCACCCATGCCTGCTTCAGGATCACATGTCGCTTTCGCAGCATCTTACGCAGTTCTTCCTGAAATCCCGGCTCTGTTTTCTGTTGTTTTGTAATACCCTCTCCCGATATCCTATGTTCTTCCACTTGCGGAATTTCATCCTTCCCATGAAGTTTCTCTTTTATTGTCTTTAACTGCAAACCCTCTTTTTTCAGTTCCTTGATTTTCTGAAATATTTCCAGATCTTTATCGGTGTAGTATCGATGTCCCATCTCATTTCGTTTGATGGACAAGCCCAGTTCCTCTTCCAGTAGCGCAGTACATGAGGTTCTACCTGAACCAGTTTTGCCGTCTCAGAAATCAGGTATCTGGTTTCTTTCATAATACAAGTACCTCCTGCACTCATTATAGAGCATACAGGAGGTACTTTACAAGAAAATCTCTTCGCCTTTTTTAGTCCTTTTTCGCGTTAACAAACCGAGTGTACTCCGGCATCCATACCAGATTTACTGTACCGATCGGGCCGTTTCGCTGTTTGGCGATGATAATTTCCGCCATGTTTTTGTTTTCAGTATCTTTATTATAATAATCATCACGATAAATGAACATAACCACGTCCGCATCCTGCTCGATCGCTCCTGATTCTCGGAGGTCTGAAAGCATCGGACGTTTATCATCTCGTTTTTCCACCGCGCGGCTCAGCTGTGACAGCGCAACCACCGGAACATTTAACTCTCTGGCTACCCCTTTCAGTGCCCGGGAAATATCAGAAATCTCCTGCTGACGGGAATCACCGCCGCGTCCACTACCGGACATCAACTGTAAGTAGTCAATGATAATAATATCCAGTCCCTGTTCCAATTTGAATTTTCTGCATTTGGACCGAAGCTCAGAAATGGAAATACCTGGTGTATCATCAATGATCAGACGGGAATTTCCAATCACACCGGCTCCCTCGATCAATTTCGCCCAGTCTTCATCTTCCAGACTTCCGGTACGGATCTTTTGAGAATCCACCTTAGACTCCAGTGAGAACAGACGGTTCACCAGCTGTTCCTTACTCATCTCCAGCGAAAAGATGGCTACTGATTTGTCTTTTCGAAAAGCCATATACTGTGCCATATTCAGAACAAATGCCGTCTTACCCATGGAAGGACGAGCCGCTACCAGGATAAAATCCGAAGGTTGCAGACCGGATGTCTTATAATCCAGATCCACAAAGCCCGTTGGAATTCCCGTTACAGTTCCCTTCGTCTGTGAAGCTTTCTCGATGGTCTCCAGGGCGTTTAACACCACCTGGCGAATCGGAACATAATCTCCACCCGTTCTGGTCTGAAGAGCTGAAACAGCTGCTTTTCTGTATCTTCCATGATTTCTTCCACCGGTTCTTTATCCAGATAACAGGTATTGGCAATATCTTCGTTCATCTTGATCAGTCGGCGCAACATTGCTTTTTCTTTGACGATTTTTGCATAATGTCCTACGTTAACCGAAGTAGGTACCGCCGTCAGAAGATCTTTTGCAAATTCCATACTGCTGATCTCCGGCGGAACATCCTTTTCTTTCAGTTTCTCCGGAAGTGTGACAAAGTCTACCGGTTTTCCTTCGTTATATAATTCCACCATGGAATCGAAAACAATTCCCATCTGCTGTCGATAGACTCATCTCCGGTCAGGATCTCGGATGCAATCATAATCGCCTCACGGTTCATCATCATACAACCGATGACAGAGCGCTCCGCATCATCGCTGTGGGGCAGAATTCGTTTAATCAGTTCTTCTTCCACGGAAGAATTCCTCCTATGCTTCTTTTACCACAACCTTCAGTTCACCTGTTACCTTCGGGTGTAACTTGATTGGCACCATAGTTGTACCCAGCTCTTTGATCGGAGCTGAAAGCTGCAGTTTCTTTTTGTCCAGTTCATATCCAAGCTGTGCCTTTGCCGCCTCCGCAATCTCTTTTGCAGAGATGGATCCGAAAGTTCTTCCACCTTCTCCAACTTTAATGCCTACGGTTACCTGTTTGTCTTTCAGTTCTTCCGCGAATGCTTTTGCAGCATCCAGATTTTCCTGTGCTACTTTGTCTTCATGAGCTTTCTGAAGTTTCAGATCATTCATATTTTTTCCGGTTGCTTCCACACCAAGTTTTTTGGGAAGCAGAAGATTTCTTGCGTATCCGTCACTTACATTAACAACCTGTCCTTTTTTTCCAAGAGCTTTTACATCTTCAAGCAAAATAACTTTCATCTTTATATATCTCCTTCATCTAGCATTTTCTGTAAAGTCTGTTTCAGTACATCTTTCGCCTCTGTAATAGAGTAATGCTCCAACTGCGCTCCCGCGATATTCAGGTGCCCGCCACCGCCAAGGCGTTCCATCACAATCTGTACATTTATTTCGTCGATGGATCTTGCACTGATATAAATCGTATTGCGATAATCTGTCAGCACAAAAGATGCCTTTACCCCAATGATATTCAGCAACTCATTTGCCGCCTGTGCACCAACCACTGTAGGGCTGTCAAGTCCTTCACTTGGACACACCGAAATTGCAAAGTGTTCCCGAAACAGTTCTGCGTTTCGGATAGCTTCTCCTTTAGCCCGATAATCCTCAACATGTTCACGAAACATCTTTCTTACCCTTGTCACATCCGCACCACATCTCCGCAGAAAAGCTGCAGCCTCAAACGTGCGGACACCGGTTTTTGTAAGAAAATTATTGGTATCGATCATTATTCCCGCATACAGACTGTCAGCCTCAATATTCCGGATCCGAATACCGTCCGCAAAATATTGCAGAATCTCTGCAACCATCTCGCAGGCCGATGATGCATAGGGTTCAATATAAGATAATACCGCATTCTGAATAATATCTTTACTCTGTCTGTGATGATCCAGTACCACGATTGTCTTGGTCATATACAGAAGTTCTTCACATTCTGTATAACCTGGTCGGTTCGTATCCACTACAACCACTACCGTATTATCATCCACAATCTCTTTTGCTTCATGACTTGTGACAAACATCCGGGAATCATAATCCTGGCTGTGCAAGAACCCGTCCATCAGCGGACGGATCGATGAAGTCGGATTATTGATTACAATATAAGCTTTTTTCTCCAGAGTTCTTGCAGCCCGGTAGATACCGATGGCAGCTCCGAAAGAATCCACATCTGTAATCTTGTGTCCCATGACCACGATCTTGTCCTTACTGCTCATAAATTCTTTCAGAGCATGGGCTTTCACTCTGGCTTCACTCTGGTATCTTTTCCATCATCTGAGATTTACCGCCAAAATACGTGATATTATTGCCATCTTTGATGACAACCTGGTCACCACCACGACCAAGAGCCAGTTCCATGGCGATCCGGGCCGATTCGGAAGTATGCGCATACGAATCCGCATTGATACCGATACCGATACTGATAGTTACCGCCATCTCATTTCCGATATTTACAGATTTTACTTCTTCCAGAATATTAAATTTTTTCTCTTTTAACTGTTCCAATGACTTACGGCGCATGACCAGAAAATATTTATCTTTTTCCAGTTTCTTCACCACGCCGTCTATCGAAGCAAAATACTTGTTGATCTTACGATCAATCAGCGCGATCAACAAAGAGCTTCTGACCTCTTCAACGCTTTCCAGCGCTTCCTCATAATTATCCAGATACAAAAGTCCGGTCACAAGCTGTTCTTCCTGATTCTTCCGCATATACTTTTTAAGTTCTGTTTCATCAAAAAGATAGGCTGCAATCAAATAATTCTTCTCTTTATCTGCATCTATAATCTGAGAACCATCCAACAGTTCATCGATTTCTACTCTTCGCATGTTCAGCCGAAAATCATGATCCTGATATGCGACTTCGAAATCTCTTACTTCCTCCGGCAACGGAAGTTTGTTCATTGTCACCTCCGGAAAAATATTTCCGATAAAGCGACGGTACTTCTGATCTTTCCCCGTCAGATAAAGGAACTCATCATTCATCCAGAGGATCTTTCCTTCTGCATCCAGCAAGGCATAGGGAAGTGCAAAGTTTTTCATTAGACTTTTCTGCACCTGACCATATTGGGTAGCAAAAGAAATCAGTTCGTTGAGGAGCACCGGTCTTCTGTGAAAATATAGCAGAATCCCGAGCAACAGATACACTGCCGTAAATACTGTACCGATTCCTCCGCCTTCCAGCTGACGCTGTATAACAACACATCCATTGCCACCAGAAGTATCGTCAGAATAAAAGGCCAGCGCATATATGTTGCCAGCTTACCCTTTAACTTAATTCCATCTTTCATACTCTGTACCTATTATCGATTTTCCCTCCGCATATTCTATCCCCACAGAGTAAAAATCTCCTTTTCCAAGTACACCTTTGCTTTCTTTAAACAAAGGTATGATTTTCCGGCACTCTGTCAAAAATGACAAACCACCAAATTACTCTCCTATTATATCATTTCCCGCGCAAAGAAAAAAGTCTTTTCTTTTTAAACAAGAAAACCGCCATCGGTTTCCCGATGACGGTACAACAAACTTTTTGAATTAGTCTGTTACATATGGCATAATAGCGATATGTCTTGCTTTTTTGATTTCTACAGTCAGAGCTCTCTGATGTTTTGCACAGTTTCCTGTGATTCTTCTAGGAAGGATTTTTCCTCTCTCGGAAACATATTTTCTTAATTTATTTACATCTTTGTAGCTGATTTCATTATTTTCTTTACCACAGAATACACAAACTTTTTTTTCTTCTGCGTCCGCCTCTTCTCTTCATTGGAGAATCCGGTCTTTCACTTTTATTGTAAGCCATGAATATTACCTCCTTATCGAAATCTAACGATTCGCACCCGAACCTGGGTTCAATGCGTATTAGTTAAATGGCAGATCCTCATCAATTCCATCCGGAATATTCATAAAACCGTCTGCAGATCCGCTTCCACCTGCTGTCGGAGCGGATGGTGCTGCCTGACCGCCAAAATTACCGCCACGGTAATTGTCGCTGGCTGCCTTACTCTCTGCAAACTCCTGGTCTTCAACTACTACATCCGTGGTATAGACCTTCTGGCCGTCCCGGTTTGTGTAGCTTCCGGTCTGAATTCTTCCACTGACTACAACCTTCAATCCCTGACGGAAATACTTCTCAGCAAATTCTGCTGATCTTCCAAAGGCTACACAGCCAATAAAATCAGCCGTTGCCTCACCGTCTCTCTTGAATCTTCTGTCAACAGCCAGTGTATATCTTGCGATTGCCATTGAATTGTCACCTGCTGAATATCTTACCTCAGGATCTCTTGTTAAACGACCCATTAAAATAACTTTGTTCATATTATTACCTCTCTTGTAAATAACTCTACTTTCACGGGAAACTACAAACCTTTAATGGGCTTGGCACTTAAGAAAAATTAAGCTTCTTTCTTAACAACTAAATATCTCATTACATTGTCCATGATACGAACGTGTCTTTCAACTTCTGCAGGACAGGTTGCATCTGCTTCGAACTGAATGAAATAGTAGAAGCCTTCTCTCATTTTCTGAACTTCGTAAGCTAATCTTTTCTTACCCCATTCTTCAACTTCTGTAACTGTTCCACCGTAACGTGCTACATAACCTTTAGCTTTCTCTACTACGGCTTCACGAGCTTCATCCTCGATTTTTGCATTCACAACCAATGCTAATTCATATTTGCTCATGCTGTTTTACCTCCTTTTGGACTTTTGGCTTCCGGTTTCAGTACCGGAAACAAGGATAAATTATATATCACAAGACGATATTCTACCATGAATCAAAAACAATTTCAAGTATTTTCTTCACTCTTTTTCTGTAAATTTCTTGTGTTTTTTTCCACCAGTTTCCGTGCAATCATGATTTGATGACCGCACCCGGTGCATTTCAGACGGAAGTCAGCACCCACACGGAGAATTTCCCATTCGCTGCTTCCACAGGGATGCTGTTTTTTTAATTTTACAATATCCCCCACTTCATACTGATATGTCATATTTTTATTTCCCCTTTACTTTAATCTGTGAAAAAATCTGACCAATTGGTTTCTGGATCAGAAGATCTGCATTTCGATCCTGTGGTGTGGCACCTTTATTGATCAGTACCAGTGCTCTTCCCCTGAAATAATCCAGCAGACCGGCGGCCGGATATACTGCGAGAGATGTGCCGCCCACGATCATCACTTCTGCCTCTGCAATGGTACGGATGGCATCCGATACTACCTCATTATCCAGTCCTTCTTCATATAAAACCACATCCGGCTTGATCACACCGCCGCACTCGCATTTTGGAACACCCGCAGAATGCAGCATGTACGATGCATCAAAAAATTTATGACATTTCATACAGTAATTTCTGTGTACCGATCCGTGAAGTTCCATCACATGTTTACTTCCTGCTGCCTGATGAAGTCCGTCGATGTTCTGTGTCACCACACCGGTAAGCTTTCCCGCCGCCTCCAGTTCCGACAGTTTTTTATGCGCCGCATTCGGCTTTGCATCCAGTGCCAGCATCTTATCCCGGTAAAAGCGGTAAAATTCTTCAGGATGCCGCATAAACGTATGACTTAAAATGGTCTCCGGCGGATAATCATATTTCTGATTATACAGACCGTCCACACTCCGAAAATCCGGAATTCCACTTTCTGTAGAAACTCCGGCCCCACCAAAAAATACGATCCGGTCATGTTGATCAATAAGTTCCTGTAATTTTTTCACATCCTGTCCCATGATACATCCTCCTTATCCACATATTTCACAGGTTTCTTCCACCCATTCACATTCTTTCACTTCTGCATATCTGATTTTATTTATATGTTCCGACCCAGCGCGCCTGTACAACAAAACGCACCGATTCATCGGAAGTACAGGTAGACAATGTCACCACATAATCATCTTTTCCAAGTCCCAGTGCCTTCATATCCACCTTCGACTGTTTTGCCATCTTCTTCACATAAGCCTCAAACTGTTCATCATGTGCACTGAACAATGTATATACATCACTGCCCACCTTTGCATACTGCATGGAAAAAATCTCATACCTGTATTTTCCGTTCGGCGTACAGATCCACAGGTATTTGCTGTCTTTGTATTTTTCACTTTCGTACATTTGTTTTAGTTTTCCGAACATTGAACCGTTTTTCATATTATGACCATAAATGATGGTATTGCAATCAGAAAAATCAGATGCATTGGTAGAATCAATAAATACAGACCCCGCAAAATTATAAGTCTTTTTAATTGTCCGGTGCAGATAATATTCATTATCTTCTCCCTGGGCAATTGGATAACTGATAGATGGAATTGCCTCCAGCTCCAGCCATCCCACTACATCATCATTGATTGCTTTTAATGCGTCAAAATCCACTTCCGGCGGATTGACGGTAAGTTCTTCCTCCGGGATCAGATTTCCTTCCTCATCTTTCTTCTCTTCCACCACTTCCAACGGTTCACTGCTCTGCACCGTTGTTGCTTCTGCCACAGCATGATATTCATCCACTCCTTTTTTATACCCCAGATAGATATTTACCAGCTGATACATAGAGAAGCAGAATACACACAGTGCAACCAGAAACAGCAGTTTCCAGAACGATTCCCCACCTTTTTCTTTTTCTTAGCTGTCATTCTCTCACTAACTCCTTCTTTCTGTCTTCCATTCTGTTGTACCGTTTCCTGATTCATACTTTTATACAGGCATGGTTCGAAACTCATCCCTGAAAATGAATCGTGATCGGACAGATCTCGCAGTCGATACCGACACGCATCGCCGGTCCCCAGACACCAACCCCGGAAGTTACGATACTGTGCAGGTTCCCTTTTTTCAGATAACCACAGGCATTTTCCCACATCAGTTTGACAGTCAGATTTCCCGGGAACATCTGGCCATCATGGGTATGTCCACATAACTGCATATCTGCACCCGATGTCTCAAGTTCTTTCAGTTGTTTCGGCTGATGTTCCAGAACAATGATCGGTTTAGCCTTATCCAGACCACTCAGAATCACTTCCGGCTCTATGCGATTTTTAGTTCCGTCACCCGGCTTTTGCGCATCTTTTCTTCCCACCAGTATAAAAAGCATCATCGATTCAGCATCACTTCGTCATCCAAGAATCCGGATCTTTGCTTTTTTTGCAAATTCTTCAAATCGTGGATCACGCATCTCTTTAGCCTGAGACGCCACAGAAAATCCACCAAGTAATCGCTCTGTCACATCATGATTGCCAAACACACCAAACGAACCATATCTGCTCTTAATTCCCGCCAGTGTCTTTGCGATCCTGTCCGGGTTCTGCACGGCTTCATATTCATTATCAAAAATATCCCCGGCAAATACCACCAGATCCGCATTCTGATCATTAATCTTTTTCACCATCCGCTGCATCTGCCCGTTTCCCACACTATAACCAAGATGCAGATCCGCAACCAGTACCACTTTCAGATCCCTGTTGTCTCCACAGTTTTTCCGGATCGTCACTTCATATGGTTTGACTTTTACGATATTAGAATGCACGATACCATAAGCACTGATTCCTCCAATCAATGCAGTCAGAAGAATTCCCACGAATACATATCCAACTTTACTAAAAAAGAAATCATGTATTTTCCCCGGTATTTTCTTCAGTACCAGCCGCAGGATATCTGCAACTGCAATAAATATCAGAATGTATGCAAAAGTTCCCAGCCAGTAATTACTGATACGCTTTACCAGTACCTGCAATTCTGAAGAAGGAAGAAGGAATGCAAATAACAGTGAGAGTGCCAACAGGGAATAAATTACAATATATGGCACTGCAAACTTTCTGGAGTGAAAACGTTCGGAACACGCTGTCAACCACTTGTGCACCCGATGAAGGATATAAAGGTTTAAGGATATATAAACCGGTATAATAATCAGTAAAATCATATTGTCTCCTCTATGTCATGCCGCTCCTTTTACAGATCCAGTTTCATATCTCCGTCCTTGATAAAATTATGTTTTCTCATAAACTGTGTAAATACCACTGTAAGAACTGCCGGCAGCATAAACTGTATCACAACAATCTTCAGCAATACTACAACCGGATGTTCCGTCTGTGCCATCACCTGCCAGGTCATGATCTGACCAACAAAGCCTGCAGATCCCATCCCTGAACCTGTCGCATTGTTCGTCATATGAAACAACATTGTGGAAACCGGGCCAAGCACAGCGCTCGACAGAATCACCGGAAGCCAGATCAGTGGTTTTTTAACGATATTCGGCACCTGCAGCATGGAAGTTCCCACACCCTGTGCGATCAGACCGCCCACACCGTTTTCCCGGAAACTCGCCACTGCAAATCCTATCATATTACAGCAACATCCCACAGTAGCAGCTCCTGCTGCCAGCCCGGACAGATTCAGGATTACACCTAATGCTGCTGAGCTGATCGGCAATGTCAGGATCATGCCCATCAGAACGGATACCACAATTCCCATCAAAAATGGCTGTTGCTCCGTTCCCCAGTTGATCAGACCACCGAGCCACGTCATAAAAGAAGAAATGGAAGGACCCACCAGAACACCCACGGCAGAGCCCGTACCAATAGAAAGCAACGGAACCAAAATAATGTCCAGCCTTGTTTTTCCTGCAATCAGATGACCGATTTCAATACCTACATACGCGGCAATAAAGGCGCCGAGGGGTTCTCCCGGTCCCTGGAGTGCCAGATTACCATCCACCAATAATGTTCCGGCCAGTACCTTCGAAGCATAGCCACCGATCATGCCACTGGTAGCTGCTGACAGTACAACCATTGGAGATTCCTGAAACTTATACGCTACACCCACACCGATCCCGGCACAGGTTAACCCGGCTGCCATTTTCCCCACCGCATAGATCAGTGTCCCGATGGATCCTCCTGCAAGCATCCCGATCTGCTGGATGATCGTTCCGATGATCAGTGTTGCAAAAAGTCCCAGTGCCATTCCACTGAGTCCCTCCACAAAAACCCGGTTCAGACATTTCTTAATCAGATTCATACATAGCCCCTTTCCTGCTCATCACTTTATTCCTGTTCTTTCCAAAGTGTAACACGGTTACTTCCATTCTTCCAGTACTATTTGACAAATCCACAGCATAAGCATATAATATAATTGATGACGCGGGATGGAGCAGTCTGGAAGCTCGTCGGGCTCATAACCCGAAGTCGCAGGTTCAAATCCTGCTCCCGCAACTCAGACTTTTATAGTCTATGCCCAGATAGCTCAGTTGGTAGAGCAGAGGACTGAAAATCCTCGTGTCACTGGTTCGATTCCGGTTCTGGGCATTTTTATTTTATGTAAACGGAAAGACTGCGTATACCGCAGTCTTTTTTTCTATATTTTATTATTAGAGAAAGAGCTCTAATGCAGAAGAGTAACTGTAGATTTATGATTTGATGATAGGGAGAGATTGATTTGGCAAGCATTGGAGATGTAGCAAAATTAGCTGGAGTATCAAGAAGCACTGTTTCACTTGTATGTAATAATAAAGGATATGTATCTGACGAAACAAGGAAAAAAATTGAAAAAGCAATGAAGGAATTAAATTATATTCCAAGCGAGCTTGGCCGTAATCTGAAGATGCAAAAATCAGGAATTGTAGGAATTATTGTTCCAGATATCGCACATCCCTTTTTCAGTACGTTTATTAAATACGCAGAGAAAGAACTGTATTCCAGAGGGTATAAGGCACTGGTTTGTGGAACAGCTGGGCGTGAAGATGTAGAAGAAGCTTACCTACAGATGCTGGATCGTAGAACTATGGATGGCGTGATTATGGGAGCTCATTCACTGAAGAAGGAGAGATATCTTAAGATCGACAGGCCAATCGTAACAATTGACTGTTATTTGGCAGATTATATTCCGACTGTTCATGTAGACAAGAGACAGGTTGCAGAGAAAGCAGCGTCGCTTTTTCTAGAGAAGAATAGAAAGAAAGTCGTACAGCTTGTAAGTTCTCATACAATAAAGAATTACGAAAATGAAAAAGAACAATTATTTCATGAGCTGCTTGAGAAACAGGGGTGCGAGGTTGTAGATATTTCGATTGGATATAATACATTTACAGCAGAGGGTTACAAAGATGCTGCTGAGCGTATTTTCGAAGAATGTAGTGATATGGATGGTATATTTGGTGTTGATATGGCTGCAATTGCATGTCTGCGAGAAGCAAAATTAAGGAAATTAAAAGTGCCGGAAGAACTTAGTATTGTTTCAATTGATGGAACCTATATCACAAAATTGGGACCGGAGATTCTTACTTCAATTGTTCAGCCAATTGAGAAAATGGCAAAAAAACTGGTTTCCATGATCATTCTTCAGATTGAGGGAAAGCAAGTAGAGGAGATAAAAGCTATTTTTGATGTCGAGATTCAGGATGGAGAGACATGTTAATTTTCAACAAAATTATTATCTCTAATTTGTAGAAAAGTATAGAAAACGAGAAATCTTCAATGAATTCATTGACAGCAAAATGGTAATGATATATTATAATCAACAGATATCGAAACGATTCGATAAACAAAAATAACAGTGCCGATAGGAAATATTCCAAGGCCACTATAAAAAACAAACATATCGAATCGATTTGATAAAAACGATATATGTTATAATCGCACAAATAGGAGGTAATGAGAGATGAAAAAAGATCCTGTAAAGACAGCGCAGGAAATTCTGAAAGCATTTGGTGGAAAAGAAAATGTAATCAGTGCGACACATTGTGCAACCAGACTTCGTGTGGAAGTAAAAGATGTATCTGTAATTGATGTGGAAGCTATGAAAGAAATCTCAGGTGTGGCGGGATATTTTTCTAAGAGTGGACAGCATCAGGTGATTCTTGGAACTGGATTTGTTAATAAAGTATGTGCAGAGTTTCAGAAACTTGCAGGTGTGAAAGCTGATCATGATGAAATTGCAGAAACAGGGGATAAGCAAAAATTGTCATTTCAGAGTACAACAAAGATGATTTCTGATATTTTTATTCCTATCATTCCGGTACTTCTTGCAACAGGTATTCTGATGGGAGTAAGAAGTCTTCTTGTAAATGGATTTGGAATTGAGTTATCACCATCTTTTGACACAGTATTTTCTGTATTAACAGACACAGCATACACATTTATCCCAGTATTAGTTGCATGGTCTGCATGCAAGAAGTTCGGTGGCTCACCGATCCTCGGTATTGTACTTGGGCTGATGCTTGTATCACCAACTCTTCCGAATAAATGGGATGTGGTAAATGGAGTTGCTGATCCGTTAAGTTTTGTCTTTGGACCGTTGCATTTAAATATTACAGGTTATCAGAGTTCTGTAATTCCTGCATTATTCATGGGATTCTTTGCAGCAAAACTGGAGAAGAAGTTACATCATGTGATTCCGGATATCTTAGACATGCTGCTTGTACCATTCCTTACTTTACTTGTTTCACTTTTGGCAGGACTCTTTGTTGTAGGACCGGTTCTTTCAGGAATTGAAAAAGGAATGACAGATCTGATCCTTATGATGCTGAAACTTCCATTTGGAATTGGAGGAATCGCTTATGGAGGACTGATTCAGATTCTCTGTTCTGTAGGTATGCATCATACAGTAACACCGATTATTGTAAGTATTTTTACAGAGACTGGTGTAGATTATATTAACCCAATGGGATCTGCAGCAATCGCAGGACAGCTTGGAGCAGGACTTGCAATTGTCATGATGCAGAAGAATAAGCAGAAGAGAGCTAATATGATTCCAGCCCTGATCCCGGCATTATTCGGAATTTCCGAACCTGTTATGTATGGTCTTACATTCCCAAGACTTAAGCCATTCTTCATGGGATGTCTTGGAGGTGCTGTAGGTGGTGGATTCGCAGCAATCGTTGGTTTGTGTGCAAAGGGAACCGGAGCGTCTATGATCCCTGGTATGCTGCTTTACCTTCAGGGAGGAATGATTGAGTATATTATTGTATTACTGCTTTCTGTAGGAGTTGCATTTGCAGGCACATGGCTGATTATGAAGAAGAATCCAGAAACAGTATAAAGGAGTAAATTTATGTTTCAGTATGATTTTTCAAATCATCAGAACCGGCATATTCGAATTACGGATATGCCGGCTGAATATTTTCAACGGATACAGGAGACAACCAGGAAAGATCCGTATTATCCGGTATGGCACATTGCACCGAAATGCGGTCTGATGAATGATCCGAATGGGCTGTGTGAGATTAATGGGATACATCATATTTTTTACCAATGGTTTCCGGCCGGACCGGTACATGGGTTGAAACACTGGTATCATTTGACAACAAAAGATTTTATTCATTATGAAGATCATGGTGTGGCAATGTACCGGATACAGAATCAGACTCTTACGGGTGTTATACAGGTATGGCATTAAAAGAGGGAGAAAAAGTACATGTTTTCTATACAGGAATTGAAAATGAAGAGATGATCCCATGTACCTGTTATGCCAGATTTGATGGTGAGAAACTGACAGACCGGAAAAAGATTGTAGAAATGGATCCGGATCAGACGACAATGAATTACCGTGATCCATATGTCTGGAAAAGGGACAGTGAATACTGGATGCTGACAGGAGCAGAAAGTAAAGAACATGAAGGAATTCTGATGTTGTACAGAGGTAAGCAGCAGATTCATATGAGTACGCCGGAAGAGTGAGATTACTTCGGAATGGACAGGAAGCAATGTTAGGTTACATGTTGGAATGTCCAAATTATTATGAAGAGAATCAAAAAGGAGTGCTGTTTTGTTCTCCGATGGGAATTTCAAGTGAGAATAAATATGATTATAAAAATGTGTTCTCCGTAGTTTACATGATAGGAAAACCATTGGATACAGAACGAAAAGAATTTCATTTTTCAGAAATGTATGAACTTGATAAGGGATTTGATTTCTATGCGCCTCAATCGTATGAGGATGAAAAACATCGAAGAATCTTATTTGGATGGCTTGGAAATTCAAAGAGCGAGTATCCAACAGATAAGAATAATTGGGCTCACATGTTAACACTCCCGAGAGAAATTCGGATCGAGGAAGAAAGGTTGATCCAACAGCCGGTAGAAGAGCTAAAGCAACTTCGTGCAAATGAAAAAAGTATTACAGAGTATACAAAGATTGAAGAATGTTCCTTTGAGCTTGAAGGAAATACAGAAGGTGCATTTTCTATAGAGATAGGAAATAAAGACGGTAACAGTTTGACTTTCAGTGCAGATGGGGAAGAATATTGTCTGAACAGAAGTGATATGACAGAAGTGTATGCGGAGAAGTTTGGAACGATCCGTTATGCAAAACAGTTAGAGAAGAAACAGACTGTCCGGGTTATGGTAGATCGTTCTAGCATCGAAATTTTCTGTGATCATGGGAAAACGGTATTCACTTCGAGAATGTTTATAGATCATGTTTCTTATGTAAAGGTGAAAAATCTGAGTGGAAAGTTCTATGATTTGAGAAAATAAGATTGTGTCTCGCCATTTAGAATCGCCTGTAGCGATGTGGCGAGATGCATTTAAATATTAAATTTAAAATCTGAAAAAAGTGCTTGCATTTATATAAGACTTATGATATTATAACTTCTGCGAGTGTTTAAGGGCGTGTAGCTCAGGTGGTAGAGCACTTGACTTTTAATCAAGTTGTCCGGGGTTCGAATCCCCGCACGCTCACTGAAAGAAAGCAGTAATCTATTATGATTACTGCTTTTAACTTTATATAAATAAAATATGGCACCAGGAGAATCTATCATTATTCAGATAGGTTCTTTTTACAAATAAGAGGTTATTATGGAATATTTATATGAAAAATTAACTGCATATGGAAATTCAGATTATTATGCATTTCATATGCCTGGACATAAGCGTAACATGGAGCTCATGAGAGCTAGATTACCATATAATATTGATATAACGGAGATAGATGGATTTGATGATCTTCATCATGCAGAAGAACTGTTGAAAGAATTACAGGAGAATGCAGCCAGAGTATTTCATGCGGAAGAGACGCATTATCTGGTTAATGGGAGTACAGTCGGACTTTTGAGTGCAGTGATGGGATGTACGGAGCGTGGTGGTAGAATCTTGATGGCAAGAAATTGTCATAAATCAGTATACAATGCGGTATATATAAATGAATTACGCCCAGTATATATTTATCCGGAGTTTTCGGAAGAGACAGATCTTAATGGTGAGATCCATGTAGACCAGATAAAGAAGTTACTTGAAGAATATGAAGATATTCAGGCGGTTGTCATTGTTTCACCGACTTATGAAGGAGTTGTGTCGGATATTGAAGCAATTGCGGAAATCGTGCATGAATATAAGATTCCGCTGATCGTCGATGAAGCGCATGGTGCACATTTTGGATTTCATTCATATTTTCCGCAAAATGCGAATACACGGGGGGCTGATGTGGTGATCCACAGTCTTCACAAGACACTTCCGTCTTTAACTCAGACAGCACTGCTTCATATAAATGGGAGATATGTTGATCGTGAAAGGATAAGAAATTATTTGCATATGCTTCAATCCAGCAGTCCTTCTTATATTTTAATGGCATCCATTGATGAGTGTGTCCGGGCAATGGATGAGCGCAGGGAAGAAATCATGGATACTTATGTTGAGCGTTTGCAGCAAGCAAGAGAGAGACTGAAGCAGTTAAAGAATATAAAATTAATTGAGACAGAACATTTGACCGGTCAAAGATAGTATTATCTGTAAAAAATCTTAAGAATACAGATGGGGAAGTTTTGAATGGAAAACGATTTCAGGAAATGCTGAGATCTTATCATTTGGAGATGGAGATGGCTTCCGGGTCTTACGTGATCGCTATGACAGGACCGGGAGATACACAAGAAGGAATGGACAGATTGGTTCAGGCGGTGATGGAGATTGATAAAAATATTCTGTGCGAAGAACTTTCAGGGAATGACGAGGATCATACTATAAAAAATATTTCTTATGAAATGATTCCATTAGAACAGGCATATTCTTCCTTTGAAGCAGGGAGAATGGAAGGGGAGAGTGTGAAATGGAATGAGGCATCAGGAAGAATCTCATTGGAATATGTCTATCTTTATCCACCGGGAATCCCAATGATTGTTCCCGGAGAGAGAATTACTTCTACTATTGTGCAAAAGATGGTAAAATATAAAGAGATGGGTTTTTCCATTGAAGGACTAAGCCAGGAGAATTGTTTATTAGTTGCGGGGAATCCAGAATAAAGAACCGACAGGCTGGAAGTTGAGAATACGAATCCAGATGCATGTTTAAGAGCAGGAGAAAAAGTATGGGTAAAATATTTTATATTATGGGGAAAAGCGCTTCCGGGAAGGATACGATTTACAAAGAATTGATGGAAAAGATGCCAAAATTTCATTCAATCGTTCCATATACAACACGTCCAATGCGTGAGGGTGAGAAGGACGGAGTGGAATATTTCTTTGTAGATCAGGAACGATTTGATGAGATGATGGACGAGGAGAAAATCATCGAGTTTCGTTCTTACAATACAAAGTGTGGGATCTGGACTTATTTTACAGCAGATGATGGACAGATTGAATTGTGGCAGTATGATTATCTTGTGATCGGAACAATTGAGTCATATTATGCATTGAAAGAATATTTTGGTGATGATGTTATGGTTCCATTATATATAGAAGTAGAAGATGGATTAAGACTGTCGAGGGCGTTAGAAAGAGAACGGGCACAGCTGAAACCGCAGTATGCAGAACTGTGCAGAAGATTTCTTGCAGATGCAGAAGATTTCTCGGAGGAGAATCTGGAAAGGGCGGGAATCAAGCGGAGATTTCAAAATATTGATAAGGAAACTTGTATGGAAGAAATTTTGCGAGAAATAAACGTGAATTTATGATATACTTAATGGTAGTTCATAGTTTTGTAAGAAAATGATGTTAAAATTATGAATATACTATTGTTAGGTGGATAATTGTGAGAATATTATCCGCTAAAGAGGAAATAAGATACACGGCAGGTGATAGAAATGAGTAGTTTTAAAGATGTAGTAGGGCACAAAAACATAATCAAGTATATTTCGAGCGCAGTTCAGGCTGATGCAGTATCGCATGCGTATATTCTGAATGGCGAAAGAGGATCTGGAAAGCGGCTTCTTGCGAATCTTTTTGCTATGAGCTGCAGTGCCAGAATCGTGAGGAAGACGGAGAGGCATGTGGGAAATGTCAGTCCTGTAAACAGGCACAGAACGGTAATCAGCCGGATATTATTAAGGTGACACATGAGAAACCGAATACGATCAGTGTTGATGATATTCGTACACAGGTTAATAATGATATTGTGATCAAGCCGTACAGCAGCAAGTATAAGATTTATATTATTCCAGAGGCAGACTTAATGAGTGCCCAGGCACAGAATGCATTGCTTAAGACAATTGAGGAGCCACCGGAATATGCGGTGATCATGCTTCTGACAGAGAATGCAGAGGCTTTACTGCCAACGATTCGTTCCAGATGCGTTATGATGAAACTTCGTAATATTAAAGATCAGCTTGTAAAGAAATATCTGATGGAGCAGATGGAGATTCCTGATTATAAAGCAGATGTCTGTGTAGCATTTGCCCAGGGAAATATGGGAAAAGCGATTATGCTTGCGACGTCAGAATATTTCAATGAGATTAAGGAAGAAGTTGTACATTTACTTAGAAATATTGATGAGATGAATGTTTCAGAACTGATGGATGCAGTGAAAAAATGTATGACATATAAGATGGAGATTAACGACTATCTGGATATGATCGCAATCTGGTACAGAGATGTATTAATTTATAAGGCAACTAAGAATGTAGACAGAGTAGTATTTTCTGATCAGCTGAGATATATCAAGGCGCGTGCAAGTAAGAGCTCTTATGAAGGAATTGAGAATATTTTGGACGCAATTGAAAAGGCGAAAGCCAGACTGAAAGCAAATGTTAATTTTGAACTGACAATGGAACTGCTCTTGCTTACAATAAAGGAGAATTAGATACATGACAAAAGTAATAGGAGTAAGATTCCGAACAGCGGGAAAGATTTATTTCTTTTCCCCGGGAGAGTTTGAAATCAAACAGGGGGATCACGTAATCGTGGAGACAGCACGGGGAATCGAGTATGGACGTGTTGTCAGTGCACCAAAAGAGGTGGACGATGATTCAGTGGTTCAGCCTTTGAAGTCTGTGATTCGTATTGCAACAGAGCAAGACGAGAAGACGGTAGAGAAGAATCGTCAGAAAGAGAAAGAGGCTTTTAAGATTTGTCAGGAGAAGATCCGCAAGCATGGACTGGATATGAAACTGATTGAAGCAGAATATACTTTCGATAATAATAAAGTCCTGTTTTATTTTACAGCGGACGGACGTATTGATTTCCGTGAACTTGTAAAGGATCTGGCAGCTGTGTTCAGAACAAGAATCGAGCTTCGTCAGATTGGGGTCAGAGATGAGACGAAGATTCGCGGAGGAATTGGTATCTGTGGACGTCCATTATGCTGCAGCACATATCTGACAGAGTTTGCAGCGGTATCAATCAAGATGGCAAAGGAACAGAACCTGTCTCTGAATCCGACAAAGATTTCAGGGGTCTGCGGAAGATTGATGTGCTGTCTGACGAATGAGGAAGAGACTTATGAAGTGCTTAACAGTCAGTTACCTTCTGTTGGAGATAATGTGACAACAAGTGATGGATTGACCGGAACAGTACATTCTTTGAGTGTACTTCGCAGACTTGTGAAAGTTATTGTTAATCTGGAGAATGACGAGAAAGAGATTCGCGAGTATAAAGCGGATGATCTGAAATTCCGTCCGAGAAGAAAGAAACAGAAAGTATCGAAAGAAGAGCAGAAGAAACTAGCTGCGCTTGAGCGGATGGAGAAGAAAGAGGGAGCTTCGAAGTTAGATGACAAATAATCTGAGACCAGGCGAGCGTCTGGATGATCTGCAGCTTGGAGGATTAGAATTGATCCAGAATCCTTCAAAATTCTGTTTTGGAGTGGATGCAGTATTTCTCTCTGATTTTGCAAAAGTAAAGCCGGGAGAGACCGTGTTGATATGGGAACCGGGAATGGAATCATCCCGGTTCTACTTGCAGGAAAGACGAAAGGAAAGCATTTTACAGGGCTTGAGATACAGGCTGAGACTGCAGAAATGGCAAGACGCAGTGTTGCACATAATCATCTGGAAGACAGAATTAACATTGTAACCGGAGATATTAAAGAGGCGGCAGAACGATTTAAGCCGGCCTTTTTTGATGTGATCACAACGAATCCGCCTTATATGTTAGCGGATCATGGACTTCGGAATCCAGATGACAGTAAAGCGATTGCACGGCATGAGGTGTTGTGTACATTAGATGATATTTTAAGAGAAAGTATGCGGCTTCTTCAGGATAAAGGAAGATTTTATATGATTCACAGACCGTTTCGGCTGACAGAGATTTTGACGAAGATGCATGAATATAAGATTGAACCGAAACGGATTCAGTTTATTCATCCGTATATAGATAAAGAACCGACAATGGTTCTGGTGGAAGGAATGCGTGGGGCAAAACCCAGAGTGACGATAGAGCCACCAATCATTATGTATGCGAAGGATGGAACTTTATTGCAGAAGAACGGAAATAATCCTGAAAAGACTGAAAGACAACGGTAATTGTTCGTGGGAGATGAAGATGGCAGGAACATTATATTTGGTGGCAACACCAATTGGTAATCTAGAAGATATGACATTTCGTGCGATCAGAACATTGAAAGAGGTGGATTTGATCGCAGCAGAAGATACAAGAAACAGTATTAAACTGTTAAATCATTTCGAAATACAGACGCCAATGACAAGTTATCATGAATATAACAAGTTTGATAAAGGTCGTAAACTGGTGGAGAAGCTGGAAGAAGGACTGGATATTGCGGTGATTACAGATGCAGGTACACCTGGGATCTCTGATCCGGGAGAAGAACTGGTGAAAATGTGTTATGAAACAGGGATTCGAGTAACTTCTGTTCCGGGACCGGCGGCATGTGTTACAGCGCTTACAATGTCAGGACTTCCGACAAGAAGATTTGCATTTGAGGCATTTCTTCCGACAGATAAGAAAGAACGGGAAGAAGTTTTAAAAGAGATGGCTGCTGAGACAAGAACGATCGTAATGTATGAAGCACCGCATCGTCTGGTAAAGACTTTGAAACTTCTTTCAGAGCGTCTGGGAGATCGAAAAGTAACGGTTTGCAGAGAACTGACCAAAAGGCATGAGACAGCATTTCAATCAACACTTGAAGGAGCAGTAGCTTATTATGAGGCGAATGATCCGAAGGGAGAGTGCGTGATTGTAATTGCAGGGAGAAGCCGGGAAGAAATCCGTCAGGAAGAAAAAGCGCGCTGGGAAGATATGAGCATTGAAGATCATATGGAGCATTATATTTCTCAGGGGCTCGATCGCAAAGAAGCAATGAAAAAGGTTGCGAAAGACCGCGGCGTTCAGAAGCGAGAAATTTATAATTACCTGGAGAAGCAAAAATCATAAGAAGCATGTTTTGAGAGTTGCCTGGGTAAAAAAGGAGAGGACAGCTTAAATGCTGTCCTCAATTACTTTTCCGTCTTTCATAAAAATGACACGAGAATTCAGGGAAACGGCTTCTTCGTAGTTATTTGTGACATAAAGAACCGTAATTCCAAGCTCTTTGTTAATCTTGAGAATATCATGGATCATATCTTTCCGAAGCTCATCATCCTGATGGGCAAAATCTTCATCTACAAGCAGAACTTTTGGATGGCAGACAATAGCCCGACCGAGTGCAACACGCTGGCGCTCAGAATCAGAAATAGAACGAATTTTTTTCGTAAGAATGTCTGAAATTCCAAGAAAAGCGGCGGCAGTCTTTACGCGGGTATTGATAACTGTACGCGGAAGATCACGAAGCTTCAGTCCAAGTGCCATATTATCATATACATTCATGTACTTGTAGAGAGCGTAATTCTGAAATGCCATGGCAAGCTTCCGGTCGCGTGGAAGAATGTCATTTAAAAAGGTATTATCAAGATAGATCTTTCCGGAAGTAATATCTTCCAGGCCGCCAATCATACGTAAAATTGTAGATTTTCCGCATCCGCTTGGTCCGTGGAATACAACAAATTCACCGTCCTCGATCGAGAGGCTGACATCGTCTACAGATACGAATCCGTTCGGATATACTTTTTTCAAATGTTCAAATATTAAGCTGGCCATACACAACGCCTCCTGTATCTTATATAGTTGTATTTTATCACAAATAAAGAGGGGATGCATTACTGTTTGGAAACAAATTTCAGCGATGTATAAATAAGGAAGCCAATGCATAAAATTAGAGAAATAACTGTCGGAGTCTGCTATGTTGATTCAATTTTGGAAAAGGCGGAAGAAGCAGTGTGTAAGTATTGTATGTAGTATCAGTATTCTTTTCAGTTCTATTTTCTTTTTAAACGGTTGTGAAGCAACATTTTTAGAAGAAAAAAAGAGCAGTAAAGAAGCGGAGAATGAAAGATTTACATCGTTTACAGAAAAATTGTTTTGCAAAGAGGTGGCTGCAAGCCAGATCAGTCTGCACTATACATTAAAAGAGCCAGAAGCGTATGGGATTGATAAAGCGGATACAGCATATGGAACGATACAGACAGACAGTACTCAGATTAAGACAGCAGCGGAGAATATACAGCAGGCATTGTATGCATTTTCTTATGAAAAACTGAATGTAAAAAATAGAATTACATACGATCTGTTGAAGCAATATCTGAGAAATTTGAGAGAAGAAGCGGATTATCTGTATTATGAAGAACCGTTGAATACAGTCAGTGGAGTACAGACGCAGATTCCAATTGTATTATCTGAATATCAGTTTTATGACAGGACAGATGTGGAAGAGTATCTGGATGTTTTAAGTGAGACAAGGGATTATTTTCAACAGATCATTGCATTTGAAAGAGAAAAAGCAGACAAAGGATTGTTTTTGTCAGATGAAATGGCGGATCAGGTGTTAGAACAATGTAATGCATTTCTTGCAATGGGAAATGGAAATTATCTGTACTCGACATTTGTGTCCAGAATAGGTGAATTACAGGAACTGTCTGAAAAAGAAAAGAGTGATTATATTCAGCAGAACGCCAGGCAGATGGAAGAGCAGGTTTGTCCGGCGTATGAGGATTTGATACAGGCGGTTAAGGAATTGAAAGGGAAGGGAACGAATGAAAAGGGATTGTGTTATTTTCCGGAAGGGAGAAAATACTACGAATGGTATATACAGCAGAGTGTAGGAGTGACAGACACGATTCAAGAGCTTGAGCAACTAACACGCAGACAAATTTCAGAAGATATTACCGGTATGGAAGAAGCAGTCAATGAAGCGAAGCAGGCAGCAGCAATATTGGAAGATGGGAAAGCAGAAAGAATTTTAGAAAAGTTAAAAAAAGGGATAGGGACTGCATTTCCTGAGATTCCAAAAACTTCTCTGCAGATAAAATATGTACCGGAGGAAATGCAGGAACATTTAAGTCCCGCATTTTATATGATACCGGCAATCGACTATACAGAAGAAAATGTAATTTATGTAAACCAAACACAGATGCGAGATGATTTGGCACTGTTTACAACGTTGGCACATGAGGGGTATCCGGGACATCTGTACCAGACAATATTTTTTGAAAGCACGAATCCTGATCCCATCAGGAGTATTTTAAATTTTGGCGGATATGTAGAAGGCTGGGCAACTTATGCGGAAATGTGCAGCTATTATCTGATGCCGTTATCTAAGACTCAGGCAGCAATTCTTCAGAAGAACAGCTCAGTGATTCTTGCACTTTATGCATTGGCAGATATGGGAATCCATTACGAAGGATGGAGCAGAATGGATACAGTAGAATTTTATGCAAAATATGGGATTAAAGATGCTGAAACGGTTGATAAAATCTATAATCTGATTCTGGGATCGCCGGGAAATTATTTGAAATATTATATCGGATATATAAAATTTCTGGAGTTGAAAAAGGAATGGATAAAATCTGGAAATCAATCCCAGAAAGAATTCCATAAAGCTGTGCTGAGTGTGGGTCCGGCGCCTTTTGAAATTGTAGGAAAATATTTTTCTCTGTGATTCATTCTGTGTTATAATATCCACAGGCACAAAATAATAAGAGGCGGTGTCTCAAGAAAAGAGTCACTGCTTTTTTCATTTATTATAGAGAAACTATTTAGAAAGACAGGAGGACGTGAAAAATGAAATTAATGATTGCATCTGACATCCATGGCTCAGCATTTTATTGTGAACAGATGATTGAGGCTTATAAAAGAGAAGGCGCAGACAAATTATTATTATTAGGAGATATTCTTTATCATGGACCGAGAAATGATCTGCCGGAAGGATATGCACCGAAGGCAGTGATCGCAATGCTTAATCCAATGAAGAAAGAACTTCTTTGTGTGAGAGGAAATTGTGATACAGAAGTGGATCAGATGGTATTGGAGTTCCCAATTCTGGCAGATTATTGTTATCTGAATCTGTCAGGAGATCCGGAAGAAAAGAACAGTGATGTTACAATATTTGCAACACACGGACATGTGTATAATCCACATAAGCTTCCGATGCTGAAAGACGGAGATATTTTGTTGAACGGACATACGCATATTCCGGCATGTGAGGAAATCCTTGATATGAACGGTGGAAAATATCAGTACTTAAATCCAGGTTCTGTCTCGATTCCGAAGGAAGGATCCGAGCACAGTTATATGATTTATGAAAACGGTGTATTTACATGGAAGAATCTTGCAGGAGAGGAGTATCAGACATGGAAGACCGTTTCGCACTCTTAATCGATGCGGATAATGTATCTGCAAAATATATTAAGCCAATCCTGGATGAATTATCTAAATATGGAAACGTGACTTACAAACGAATTTACGGAGACTGGACAAAGTCAAACAGTGCGAGTTGGAAGGAAGAACTTCTTCAAAATTCTATTACGCCGATTCAGCAGTTCAGTTATACACAGGGAAAGAATTCTACAGATTCTGCCATGATCATTGATGCAATGGACATGCTCTATACAAGTGAATTGGAGGGGTTCTGTCTGGTATCGAGTGACAGTGATTTTACAAAGCTTGCAAGCCGGCTTCGTGAAAGTGGAAAGATGGTAATCGGAATGGGCGAGGACAAGACACCGCTTCCGTTCCGTAAAGCCTGTGATATCTTCACCGTATTAGAGGTGCTTCTGGAAGACAACACGATAGAGAAGGAAGAGAGCGAAGGAAAGTCTTATCATCCGCATGTGTTTGGAAGGGGACAGAAGAAAATTTCCGGTGCTTCATTATCATCGTCGAATGGAAGAGGTTCAAAAGAAAAGATTGAAAAGGTATCAAAGGAAAAAATAGAAGAAATCGTGGTTAAGATCATTACGGAAAACCAGAATAACGACAGGGAAACCGGGCTTGGTGAAGTTGGAAGCCGGCTGGTCAAAGTATATCCGGACTTTGATGTTCGACGTTATGGTTACAGTTTGTTATCCAAGTTCCTTGAAACTTTACCGAAATTAAAGCTGATCCAAGAAGGAACGAAAGTTTCGGTTACTCTGTATGAAGATAAGAGTAAGAAAGATATGCTTGAAGAGTATATTATCCGACAGATCCAGATGACAGGGGATCAGGGAATCTCTCTTGGAACACTGGGGAATCGAATTCGTATTCAGTTTGGTGATTTTAAAGTACGGGATTATGGATACTCACAATTTAAGCAGTATATACAAAGTTTTCCAAAGGTAGAATTGATCGAAGATGGAGAGCGTACCCGCGCTGTTTATGTGGAAGATTAAAAGTAGAGAGAATAAGATACAGAAGGGGTGCTGATTAATGATAAAGAAATGGAACGCAGTATGTTCCTGGATGCTTACGTTATTCTTACTTGGACATATGCTTACCATGTCCATTCCTATGCTGACAGGTGGACAGGATTATTCTGATTGTCAGATACTCGCAGGAGGGATTGTGGCGACAGTTTTGATTCATGTAGTTCTTTGTATTGTAAGTTATTATCCAAGACGTGGAGTACTTAATTTTCACAGATACAGGAAAGCGAATTGGAGATTAATTACGCAGAGAATCAGTGGAATTGTTATACTGATTTTATTGTATCCACACATGAGAGTACTTCATCTTATAATAAGTGGAGCATCATTTTCTGGTGGAGCAAAGTTTCTTGTATTAGTGACGGAGATTCTCTTTGCAGGTGCGGCATTTCTGCATCTGAGTGTATCGTTCAGCCGTTCTATGCTGACGCTTGGTTTGTTGAAGAACGATAGGATGGAGAAGCTTGTGGATTATGTAACATGGATCATCTGTGGATTATTAATGGTTCTTACGGTGGCTGCGCGGATAAGATTGTAGGAACAGGTGAGATTTTTAGGAAAGAGAAGATGACAAATGAAGGTATTGATTATAGGAAATGGAATTGCTGGGATGTCTGCTGCAATAGAAGCAGCAGAACTTGATGATGAGGTAATTCTTGTATCACCGGTTCAGTCAGAACGTACACAGTCAGTTATGGCAGCAGAAGGAATCAATGCAGTAGTTGATACCGCAGAGGAGGATTCTGTAGTGTGGCATGCGAATGATACGCTGGAGAGTGGGTGTTTTCTTGAAAAAGAAGAGGATGTGAGAAATCTCTGTGAGAAAGCACCGGAACATCTGAAATGGCTGGATGAGATGGGAGTTCTTTTTGATCGAAATGAAGATGATACATGGAAAGTGAAAGCTTCCGGAGGACAGAGTAGAAAAAGGACTGTTTATTCAGGTAATTCCATTGGAAAACAGATTGTTACGGCAATGACACAGAAATGCCTGGAGTATGAGATTAAAGGTAAAATAGAAAAGAAAATCGGATTGTATTTTTATTCCGCTCTTATTCGGGATGAAAAGTGTTATGGAGCGTTATTTTATAATCCAGAATCTAAAATGTTGATTCCGGTTTATGCGGATGCAGTAATCTGTGCTACCGGCGGAATGAACAAGTTATATGGAAAAACCACTGGATCTGAATTAAATGATGGTTATGTGACAGGAAAGCTTTTTTTACAGGGAGTGCAGCTGAGAAATCTCGAATTTATCCAGTATTATCCGACCACGGTTCAGCGAGGAAATAAGAGGGTTATAATCTCGGAATCTGTTAGAAGTGAAGGTTGGAGACTTTATTATAAGAATAGAAGTCACAGTGTTTATTTCATGGAAGAAAAGTATGGTACGGAAGGCAATCTGATGTCAAGAGATCTTGTCGCAAGAGAAATTGCAATGTGTCCCGGACAGGTTTATCTGGAGACTGCAAAAGAATCGATCCCTGTAACGCCGGCAATCCATTTCTTTATGGGTGGTATTAAAGTGGACGGAATGCATCAGACGAATATTGCAGGATTGTATGCTGTGGGAGAAGCTGCGTCAAAATATCATGGCGCAAATTGCTTGGTGGAAATTCATTGATGACAGCAGTTCATTCGGGAAGAACAGCAGCGCATGCGGTGCATGAGGGACAGGGTCAGCCGATGTGCGAAGAATTGTTTGTTCCTTATATTGAGCATGAGCAGGAGAAAATTGAGCGTATGGAACAGATGTCAGAATATCGGGGCAAGTATTCAGCGACAGCAACACTGCGTAAATTAATGAAGATCATGAGTTATGGCATGGATTTGATCCGTGATGGAGAAGTTCTTCAGGATAGTATTTACGCATTGGATTCCAGCTTGAATGAGCTGAGGACATTTCCAATTGATCCAATGGTATCTGTTTATGAAAATTACAGATTATATCCGATGGCTGTTCTTGGAAAAGCGACACTTATGAGTGCTGTGGAAAGACGTGAATCAAGAGGAGCTCATTTCCGAAAAGATTTTCCAGGTGAAAAATCAGAATTCATGAAATGTTCCGTTGCAGAGTTTAAAGACGAAAAAATCAGGATTTATTTTGAACAGGAGTCAGGAGAAAAGGGAGGCGCTGTGAGATGAAAGTAAGAATCAAAAGACAGGATGACCGAAGATCAGCGCCGTATTGGCAAGTTTTTCATTTCAGAGGAGAGGGAAGAATTACAGTAGCTGCGATTCTTGAGAAGTTAAATGAACGTGACCAGCTGGAAGATATCAAAGGAAAACAATGTAGAAAAATCCGTTGGGAATGTGGTTGTATGCAGAAAATGTGCGGAAGTTGTGCAATGGTGATCAACGGGCATCCGGCGTTGGCATGTGGAGTGTTCATTAATACAGATGATACAGAGATTTTAAGGCTGGAACCGCTTACAAAATTTCCGGTTGTGGAAGATCTGATGGTTGACAGATCTGTGATATGGGAACGTCAGAAGGAAGCATTGATGTACCTTGGAATTCGGAAACATCCGGATCCGAAAGAGCATGATCATCAGTATTCGGCAGCAAAGTGTCTGAAATGTGGACTTTGTCTGGAAGTATGTCCGAATTATCTTGGGGCAAAAGATGATTTCTATGGTGCAGAGTTTGCAAATAACGCGTATCTTCTGCATTCTTCCAGTCTGAATCGAAAGCGGGCATTGGAGAAACAGTATGAAGAACATTTTGCGAAGCAATGTTCGAAATCACTGGCATGCAGAGATATCTGTCCGGCGCACCTGCAGACGTTGTCATCGATTTCTTATATGAATAGAAGATAGAAAAAGTGAGTAGCATATCTCTACTCACTTTTTCATTTGCAGTAATCTTTTCTAATAAAAGTCTTACCAGTGTGTTATCTCTTGAAAAAGTTATCCACAATTTACCAACAAAAAAGTTAAGATATCAACAAAAAACACATTGTATTTTATCAATTAATCAGATATCCTATATCTAACTTTCGAAAGTTCAAAAGATGTTATAAGTCACGGACTGAGTCTTTGTGTCTGATAATCAAAAAGTTTCAAGAATCATATATCAAGATAAGTAATATTTCCATTAAGACAAATAAAAAAATATTGAAAACAAAGGGAGGAGCAGCTTTTATATAAGATATCACGTACAGGATTTTGTATGTAATGTTATTGAAGAAGGAATAATAGAAATTTAATGTTTCACATGATGAGAAAATATGTTATTCTTTTAAGTAGAAAATCAGATAACTGCCCAATACATTTCCATGTATGTAATGTTGAGAGAAGATCCAGTACAATTTAATCTTCGATTTGTTTTCATATAGGAGGAGAATGAATGACAATAGAAAAACGTCAGTTATCTGAGCAAAATGACAATTTTATCATGTTACCCACTGTAGACTTCTGCTTCAAAGAACTGATGCAAAATAAAGAAGTAAGAAAAGGTATTTTATCTGCATTGTTGGGAAAAAATCCGGAAGAATTAGAAGATACAGAGTTACTTCCAACAATTCTTCAACCAGAATATCAGGATGAGAAACTTGGAATTCTGGATGTAAGGGTTCTGTTTGCAGACGGGACACAAACGGATTTGGAGATGCAGGTAGTACAGTTTGACTTTTGGCCAAACAGAGTACTGTTCTATTTAGGGAAAATGTATACGGGACAGATTAAAAGAGGAGAGCCTTACGAGAAATTAAAGAAATGTATTCATGTCAGCATTCTTGATTTTCTTCATTTCCCAAAGGATGATAGATGTTTCCGTAAGATTACATTTTGTGATGTAGAGACAGGAGAGGTTTATACAGACCTGATGGAGATTTATGTTCTAGAGCTTGGCAAGCTTCCGACAGAAGATAGAAATGAGTCAGGTATTATTCGCTGGATGCGGTTTCTCAGTGGGAAATGCAAGGAGGACTTAAAGAAAATGGCAGAAAAAGATCCATATATTGAGAAAGCATATGAAGAATTAGAGAGAATGAGTGCGGATGAGAAGAAAAGACTGGAGTATGAGGCAAGAGAAAAGGCTCTCAGGGATTATAATTCACAGATGTCTAGTGCCAGAAGACGCGGTGAGGCAATTGGAAAGGAAATTGGAGAAAAAATAGGAATAAAACTTGGAGAGAAGAGTTGTGAAGAGAGAATTATCCTTAATATGCATCAGCTGGGAAAATCAGCTGAAGAAATTTCAGTTCTTACAGGATGCAGTGAAGAAATAGTATTAGAAGTTTTGAATCATGGTAAAAATAATTAGGAAAAAGAGAATTAAAATCTATAAGGGGCGGGTACAGTACAATGTATCCGCCTTTAAAAATAATGAGTTGTTAAATAAATTGATTGGCATAACGATTAATAATTCTTCAAATATTTAATAACTTTCTCAGTTACCGCGTTCTGATACTTTCCTTTTCTCCAGATAACACCAATACGCTGTTCAATTGCAGGAAAGACAGGTATTCCGACAAGTTCAGGATACATATCCACCATAGACTTATACAAAAAACAGCCAATATGATTAGTCTTTACCATATTGATCAGTGTTGTGATTTGGCTGGTGTTCAGAACAATGTGTGGGTTTACTCCTGCGGCCTTGAACTGACGGGTCAGTGTCATAACCTGAACAGAATCAGTGTTAAACAGAACCAATGGCTCATCAGTCAGCATGTTTAAAAGAAGCGTGGATTGTTCTGCAAGTGGATGATCCTTTGATACGCAGAAGAGCAGATCTTCATTATCAATAATATGAAGGTTGCATTTATCAATCGCAGACTGTTCTGCATTGACAATCGCGAGGTCAAGTTTCTCCTCCAGAACAAGTTCACAGGCTTTGATCGATCCATATTCATATAGGCGGAAATCTACGTCAGGGAATTCTTCCTTCAAAGAAAGATACATATCCGGCAGGTAAATGGTTCCAAGCATTGGCGGGATTCCGATGCGGACAGGTGTAATCTGCTTACGGAGTTCGTGTAGTTCAGATCTGACAGCATCCGCATGAGCCAAAAGTTCTTCAGCATTTTGATAGAACTTTTCACCTTCCGGTGTCAGAGTCAGTTTATTATTGTTTCTATAGAAAAGATTCACGCCGAATTCTTCTTCCAAAGCTTTGATCGCGTTAGATACCGAAGGCTGGGTAACAAAAAGCTCTTTGGATGCGCGTGTGATATTGTGGTATCTTGCAGCAACACAGAAATATTCGAGTTGTGTCAGTTTCATTTGTAAAAACCTCCTATATCTAAATTATTGTGTATTAAAGGTTTCCATAGTTTTTTCTTATAGTACCATATTTTTTTCAGAATGTACATTTTCGATTGTATTTTCTATAATACAACCATAGCAGAGAGGTAATCGAAACGGCCGGAAATTACTTAAAGCGAAGCTAAAATAATAGCTGAAAAAGATTTGAAAAAGTTAAGAAGTAAAAGAAAAACAGAAACAAAGGAATGGAGGAAAACATATGAGTCCATCAACAATAACTCTTCTGTTTCTCCTGTTTGCGGTAATCATGTTTGTATTAGAAAAGATACCGCTTGGAGTAACATCAATGATTGTCTGTATCGGTCTTGTAGTGACTGGGGTTTTAGACGTGAAAACAGCCTTTGCAGGGTTCATTGACAGTAACGTAATCCTTTTTGTAGCAATGTTTATCGTAGGAGGTGCGTTATTTGAAACAGGAATGGCGAATAAAATCGGAGGAATTGTTACGAAGTTCGCCAAGACAGAAAGAATGCTGATCATTGCGATTATGGTGATCGTAGGATTGATGAGCGGAATCCTGTCAAACACAGGAACTGCAGCAGTTCTGATTCCGGTAGTTATCGGAATTGCAGCAAAATCAGGATACAAAAGATCCAGACTTCTGATGCCGCTAGTATTTGCGGCAGCAATGGGAGGAAATCTTTCCCTGATCGGTGCACCGGGAAACCTGATCGCACAGAGTGCACTCAGTGAAATCGGACTAAAATTTGGATTTTTTGAGTATGCAGTTGTCGGTATGCCGATTCTGATCGTAGGAATTATTTTTTACGCAACAATTGGTTACAAACTGCTTCCAAGTCATGATGTAAAAGATGACGGAGCATTTGATACAACAAAGGATTTCAGCAATGTGCCGAAATGGAAACAGTGGTTATCACTGATCATCCTGGTATTTACATTGCTGGCGATGATCTTTGAAGATAAAATCGGTATCAAGCTTTGTATCTCCGGTGGAATCGGAGCACTGCTTCTGATCCTCACAGGAGTTATCTCAGAGAAGGATGCGCTTAAGTCAATCGATCTTAAGACAATCTTCCTGTTCGGTGGTACACTTTCCCTCGCATCTGCTCTTCAGGAGACAGGAGCCGGAGAAGTGATCGCTAATAAAGTAATCGGAGCGTTGGGTGCGAACCCATCTCCATATATCCTGACACTTGTTGTATTCCTGCTGTGTTGTATCATGACAAACTTCATGTCAAATACAGCAACAACAGCACTGATGGTTCCAATCTGTCTCTCAATTGCACAGGGGATGGGAGCGGATCCAAGAGCGGTACTGATGGCATGTGTAATCGGTGGTTCCTGCGCATATGCAACACCAATCGGAATGCCTGCGAACACAATGGTAGTCGGAGCCGGTGGATATAAGTTTATGGACTATGTAAAAGCAGGATTCCCATTGATCATCATTGCAACAGTTGTAAGTATGATTATCCTTCCAATCGCATTTCCATTCTTCCCGTAAGAAGATATGTTGTTGGAGTGAGATATAAAAGAAACTATAAAACAATGAACTAACCTAATCATCAAAGTTACTGGAAATTGCAGCAGTAATGAAAGGAGACCTAAAAATGGATAAAAAAGCACAGGTAGAGCAGCTTACTACTTATATGGCGAACTTTGTTTCCTATATTGGTAAAGTACTGCCGGATGACATCAAAGCAAAGATTGACGAGCTTGCAGAAAAAGAAGACAGCCCGCTTTCAAAGGTTATTTATCAGACAATGCAGAAGAACCAGGTTCTTGCAAAAGAGCTGAACAGACCAAGCTGTCAGGACACAGGAGTATTACAGTTCTGGGTAAAATGCGGAACAAACTTCCCACTCATTGGAGAACTGGAAGCACTCTTAAAGGAAGCAGTTGTAAAGGCTACATTTGAAGCACCGCTTCGTCATAACAGTGTTGAGACATTTGATGAGTACAACACAGGAAAGAATGTAGGAAAAGGAACACCGACAGTATTCTGGGATATCGTACCGGATAGTGATCAGTGCGAAATCTATACATACATGGCAGGTGGCGGATGTACACTGCCAGGAAAAGCTATGGTTCTTATGCCAGGCGAAGGATACGAAGGAGTTACAAAATTTGTCCTTGATGTTATGACATCTTACGGACTGAATGCATGTCCTCCGCTGCTTGTCGGAGTCGGTGTTGCTACATCTGTTGAGACAGCAGCATTACTTTCCAAGAAAGCTCTTATGAGACCGCTTGGAAGCCACAATGAAAATGAACGTGCAGCGTCTATGGAGAAGCTGCTTGAGGATGGAATTAACGCAATTGGACTTGGACCACAGGGAATGGGCGGAAAGTATTCTGTTATGGGAGTTCACATTGAGAATACAGCAAGACATCCATCCACAATTGGAGTTGCTGTTAATGTTGGATGCTGGTCACACAGACGTGGACACATTGTATTTGATAAGGACCTTAACTACACAATCACAACACATTCGGGGGTGACATTATAATGCTGGAAATAAAAGATGGAAAAAAGATTTTAACAACACCAGTCTCAGCTGAGGATCTCAAAGATATTCATGCAGGAGATATCATTTATCTGAACGGAAGCATGACAACTTGCCGTGACGTTGCACACAGAAGACTCGTTGAAGAAGGACGTGAGCTTCCGGTTGATGTAAAAGATGCAGCAATCTTCCACGCAGGCCCGATCATCAGACCACTTGAGAATGACAAATTTGAAATGGTTTCTGTAGGACCGACAACAAGTATGCGTATGGAAAAATTTGAGTATGAATTTGTAAAAGAGTCCGGAGTTCGCGTGATCATCGGAAAAGGTGGAATGAAAGAAAACACAGAGCGTGCATGTAAAGAATTCGGAGCAATTCATTGTGTATTCCCAGCAGGAAATGCTGTTGTTGCAGCAACAGAAGTTGAGGAAATCGTTGATGCTCAGTGGAGAGACCTCGGAATGCCTGAGACACTGTGCACTGCCGCGTAAAAGAGTTCGGACCACTGATCGTATCTATTGACACAGAGGGACGCAACCTGTTTGAAGAGAACAAAGTAGTCTTCAATGAGAGAAAAGAAAAAGCGATCGAAGAAATCTGCAAACATGTAAGCTTTATTAAATAAGTCGTGCCAGGACATTAAAGTTTACTCGAAAAATCTGAGCCGCTCATGCCTGAAAAGCGACTCAGATTTATGAAATCAGAAATTAAACCAATTTTACTGCCATGTAAAAATATACCATAAAATATAAGCCAAACGATCTGTTCGGCCAGGGACAGATAAAAAAGATATCGGAGCACACGAAAAATGTAAATGTGCCTCGATATCTTTTTTGTTTTGCAAAATCTATTTATTTTGTTCCGAAAATGCGATCCCCGGCATCCCCAAGTCCCGGACAGATGTAAGCATCTTTGTTCAGTTCTCTGTCAATATGTCCTACGTACAGCTGAATATCCGGATGTGCTTCCATCAGACGTTCTACGCCCTCCGGAGCAGCAATGATAGCCATGAATTTGATCTTCTTTCCGCCATGCTGTTTGATAAAATCAACAGCAGCAACAGCAGAACCACCTGTAGCAAGCATAGGATCTGTAACAACGATCAGACGTTCAGAGATTGGGCTTGGCAGTTTGCAGTAGTATTCGTGTGGCTCATGTGTCTCCTCATCACGATACAGACCAATATGACCAATCTTTGCAGTCGGGACTAAAGCCTGAAGACCGCTTACCATTCCAAGACCGGCACGTAAGATTGGTACAATAGCAAAGTTCTTGCCTGCAATCTGTGGTGTCATACATTTTTCAATCGGTGTTTCGACTTCCACATCTTCTAATGGAAGGTCTTTTAAAGCCTCATATCCCATTAACATAGCAATTTCTTCTACCAGCGCACGGAATTCAGCAGTTCCTGTATTTTTGTCTCTTAATCGGGAAATCTTATGCTGAATCAGTGGGTGCTTCATCTCAATTACATTATTCATTTTGAATTCCTCCATCCATTTTCTGCCCCCTATTATAACGAGTTTCTTGTTTTGAGACTACCCCTTTTTTTAATAAAAGGGACTTTCGAACAAGATTATTGAAAGTTTGTCGAGTTTTATTTCATGCAATGAATAGGTAGCTTGAGTTTTATAAGATATTAGAGTAAAGTATTATTAAAAGAAGTCAAGCACTTTTACAGGCACTGTTCAAGGTAGTTGTGCCCTCAATGGCATAAGATATGAAGTAGTAGAGAGGTGAAAAAATTATGAAAAATTATTCAGAAGATCCGAGCAGACAATACCATATTCAGGTAGCAAAAGGAGAAGTCGGCCGTTATGTGATCATGCCGGGAGATCCAAAACGCTGCGTTAAGATCGCACAGTATTTTGATGATCCGGTTTTGGTAGCAGATAACAGGGAGTATATTACTTATACAGGAACATTGGACGGAGTAAAGGTAAGCGTTACATCTACAGGTATCGGTGGCCCGTCTGCATCAATCGCTATGGAAGAGCTGTATAAATGTGGAGCAGATACTTTTGTAAGAATTGGAACATGTGGCGGAATGCAGACAGAGATTAAAAGTGGTGACGTTGTAATCGCAACAGGTGCGATCCGTATGGAAGGAACATCCAAAGAATACGCACCGATCGAGTATCCTGCAGTAGCAGATCTTGATGTTACAAATGCATTGGTTGCAGCAGCGAAAGAGAAAAACTTCACACATTATACAGGTGTTGTTCAGTCTAAAGACGCATTTTACGGACAGCATGAGCCAGAGAAAATGCCGGTAGGATATGAACTTATCAATAAATGGGAAGCATGGAAGATGATGGGATGCCTCGCATCTGAGATGGAATCAGCAGCAATGTTTATCTGTGCATCTAAATTAAGAGCAAGAGCAGGTTCTTGTTTTCTTGTTGTTGCAAATCAGGAAAGAGAGAAACTTGGTCTTGCGAATCCAGTTGTTCATGATACAGATATGGCAATCCAGGTAGCCGTTGAAGCAATTCGTAAATTGATCAAAGCAGACCAAGAAAATAAATAAGAAAACTGGTAGTAGCATATGAAAGAAAAGAGGAGGCTGTGATGGAACAGGTTATGGTTGAGAAATTGATCGATACAGCGATTGAGCAACTTAAGTTTTCCTATACACCATATTCGAATTTCAAAGTTGGAGCGGCACTTCTTGCGAAAAACGGAGAGATTTTTACAGGATGCAATATAGAAAATGCATCCTATACACCGACTAACTGTGCAGAGCGGACTGCTTTTTTCAAGGCAGTGAGCGAGGGAGTCAGAGAGTTCCGGGCAATCTGCATTGTGGGAGGTAAAGATGGAAAACTGACAGAATACACTGCACCTTGCGGTGTGTGTCGTCAGGTTATGATGGAATTTTGTGATCCGAAGACATTTCAGATCATTCTTGCAGTGGATAAAGAACGATATGAAATTTATACTTTAGAAGAGCTGATGCCTCTTGGGTTTGGACCATTAAATTTGGTATAATGTGAAGAAAAGGATATATTATACGAATTAAAAGCTGACAAAGGAAGGTTATTAATAGTTAGATATAAATTATAAAATCATATAAGTCGGTATTGAGTTTTATAAGATATTAGAGTGGAATATTATTGAAAGGAGTTGATACTTTGAGTAAATATTATTCTATACATGAATTTTCAAAAATTATAGGCGTATCTGCTCAGACATTACGAAATTGGGATGCCAATGGAAAACTTCATCCGCATCATACTACAGTAAGTGGCTATAGATATTATTCCGATGAGCAACTCAACCAAGTAATAAATGTAAAGCCTAAAAATCGCATTACAATTGGATATTGTCGCGTTTCCAGCCATAAACAAAAAGATGATTTGGAACGACAGATTGATAATGTCAAGACATATCTTCTAGCAAAAGGGCAGCCGTTTGAGATAATAAGTGATATCGGTTCTGGGATTAATTATAAGAAAAAAGGGCTTCAGGAATTGATCAGACGAATCTCTCAAAATCAGGTTGAAAAGGTTGTTGTTTTATATAAAGATAGGCTATTGCGATTTGGTTTTGAGTTGATAGAATATATCGCTTCACTTTATAATTGTGAGATTGAGATTATTGATAATACTGAAAAATCTGAACAGCAGGAACTTGTTGAAGATCTGGTTCAAATAATCACAGTATTCAGCTGCAAATTACAAGGAAAACGAGCGAACAAAGCTAAGAAACTTATCCGGGAATTGATACAGGAGGAAACAGATGGTAAAAGCCATAAAAGTAATGCTGATACCAAACAACGTACAGAAAACTAAGATGTTTCAGTACGCAGGTGCTTCAAGATTTGCTTATAACTGGCTTTGGCCAGGGAAAAAGAAAATTATGAAAAAGGTGGCAAATTCATTTCAGATTCAGAACTCAGAAAAGAATTTACAAAGCTCAGACATTCTGATGAATACGCATGGCTGCTGAATATTTCAAATAATGTAACCAAACAGGCAATCAAAGATGCCTGTACTGCGTATAAGAACTTTTTCAAGGGTTTGCAAAAATTCCCAAGATTCAAGTCTAAAAAGAGATCAATGCCGAAGTTCTATCAGGACAATGTTAAGATACAATTCAGTAATACCCACGTTAAGTTTGAAGGCTTTTCTCCGAAGCGGAAAGAGAATATCCTTCCTCCGCAACACGGGAACCTTGGAGCTGGAACACGAAGACTTAGCTACTAAAACATATAGGCCCTCACTACATGAGATGTGCATCTCGTACTACATGAGATGCACACCTCGTACTACATGAGATGCACATCTCATGCATGACATCCTTATTTGCCCTTCTCTTTAACCAATAGAGTTTAATACGAAAAGGAACTTTGCTCCAACTTCTTATCTAAAGAAGTAGAAAGAAACAAAACGACTGATTTACAGACAATTTGTCATTTTACATATTTTATATGCAGACAATTTGTCCGAAATGTGCCAATGGCAAATCTTTTGCGCCTCCCCAAGTGTTATGAAACTGATAAAATAGAAAGGAGAACAAAATATGAACTTTAACAACTTTACCATTAAAGCGCAAGAAGCAGTGCAGGAGCTGTGAACCTGGTAACAAAGCCGTGGACAGCAGGCCATCGAGCCCGTGCATGTACTTCAAAGCGTGATGAAAGTAGGTGAAAATGTCACCAACTTCATCTTCCAGAAGCTGGGCATGAACGGTCAGCAGATAGCACTTGTACTGGACAAGCAAATTGATTCTCTGCCAAGGTATCCGGCGGAGAGCCATACCTGAGCCGTGAAACGAACGAAGTGTTCCAGAAGGCCACCCAATATTCCAAGGAAATGGGTGATGAATTCGTCTCCTGGAACCGGTACTGCTGGCTTTGCTGAATGTGAAAAGCACTGCATCCACCATTCTGAAAGATGCCGGGATGACGGAACGCGAACTGCGGGAAGCCATCAACGAACTGCGAAAAGGAGAAAAAGTAACTTCACAATCCAGCGAAGACACTTACCAGTCATTGGAAAAGTATGCCATCAATCTGAACGAAGCAGCCCGCAGCGGCAAACTGGATCCCGTCATCGGCCGTGACGAAGAGATACGGCGTGTCCTGCAGATTCTGAGCCGGCGTACCAAGAACAACCCGATTCTTATCGGTGAACCGGGTACCGGTAAAACGGCCATCGTAGAGGGACTTGCCCACCGTATCTTGCGTGGAGACGTCCCCGAGAACTTGAAGAACAAACAAGTCTACTCCCTGGATATGGGTGCACTGGTGGCCGGCGCCAAGTACAAAGGCGAATTTGAAGAACGTCTGAAGGCCGTTATCAACGAAGTTAAGAAGTCCGAAGGAGACATCATCCTCTTCATTGATGAAATCCATACCCTGGTGGGTGCCGGCAAGGGGGAAGGCGCCATGGATGCCGCCAACATCCTGAAACCCGCCCTGGCACGCGGTGAACTGAGGAGCATCGGGGCCACTACCCTCGATGAATATCAGAAGTATTTCGAAAAGGACAAAGCGTTGGAACGCCGCTTCCAGATTGTCATGGTGAACGAACCGGATACACTGAGCACCATCTCCATTCTGCGTGGTCTGAAGGAACGTTATGAGAACCATCACCACGTACGGATTAAGGACGATGCCATCATCGCCGCCGTAGAGTTGAGCAACCGCTACATCACCGACCGTTTCTTGCCGGACAAGGCTATCGACCTGATGGACGAAGCCGCTGCCAAAGCTACGTACTGGAAGTCGAATTCCGTTCCGGAAGAACTGGAACGAAA
>ENA-OQAZ01000128-OQAZ01000128.1-human-gut-metagenome-genome-assembly--contig:-NODE-128-length-38545-cov-2.561846_pt1 | contig 38545 bp, 44 predicted proteins | sample MGYA00242737_ERZ504531 | MGnify/ENA primary metagenome ERZ504531 (study PRJEB26092, sample SAMD00036244) | human gut metagenome | host: Homo sapiens | study: EMG produced TPA metagenomics assembly of... | reverse complement strand
CTCAACCTGGATATTTCCCTCGCTTGTGTTGGCTCTCGCCGCAAAAATATCCAGAATGATCAGCTACGGTCCATGACTTTTGCAGTCCAGCTCTTTTCTCCAGATATTAAGCTGTGCCGGGAGAAAAGCTCGTCATCGCAGACAATGCCGGTCGCTCCCAGTTCCTCCATCAGAAGGGCGATCTCCTCGATCTTTCCTTTTCCGACATAGGTGCCCGGGTGGATCTTTTCACGATTCTGGATCACCCTTCCGACCACCAGTGCCCCGGCTGTCTCACAAAGCTCTGCAAGTTCATCCAGAGATTCTTCCACATCTTCCGAAAAACTCTCCTGAACGCCGACCAGGATCACCCTCTCTTCCAGTTCTTTCATGTCATATGGCTGCATAAATGATCCTCCTTCTGCATAATTATCTGGTCTTCAGGAAATTATTTTCCCGGATACCCGCCTCGTCCGCAGGATAATTTTTCACATATTCTGCTGCTTTTTCTTTTGCGGTCGCAAAATCCAGCTTCTTTTCATAGACAACAATCTCGTTAAAATACAGATCCTGTTTTCCTTTGTCGTTTGAAAGTGCCAGGCCTTTTGTGATGTTTTCCAGGGCACTGTCATAATTTTCATCCGTAATATCACACAGTACCATGCCATTGTATGCCTCCGGTGTCTCACCGTATTTGTCCATGTACTGCTGATAAAGCTGCCTTGCGTGTGCGGTGTCATCCTGCTTCATATAAGTTCTGCACAGAAGCATGTCGAACGCTCATCCATGCTGTCTGCCATTTTATTCAGCTCTGTCTTTGCATCGTCATAATCGCCAAGAAAATAATAAATTCTCGCTTTCTGGTAGATATCTTCAGAATCGTCGCTGTTGATTGCCAGAGCCTGCTGAAGATAAGCATCCCCCTCTGCGGAAAGATTCTTGTCATCATAACATTCATAAATATTCAGAAGCAGATCGTAGTCCTGCGGAGATAATTTGACCGCAGTCGTAAAGTCCACACCTGCTTTATCCTTCTCATCCAGCTCCATATAGCACAGTCCCTGAAGATAATAAGCATCTGCACTGTCCCCGAAGGTCTGGATCGTATCACAGACTTTGGCTGCCCCCTCGTAATCGCCGGACTGATACAGTGCCGTTGCCTTGTACATCAGAATATCTTTCCTCACATCTTTCTGCTTCTCTTTTGTCAGATCCACTGCACGGTCAAACGCCTCTACCGCCTTGTCGTATTCTCCAAGTGCCATATACGCCATGCCGCTGCCGCGGTAACTCTCCACGAGATGCTTTCCTTCCTGCTCTGCGGAAGAAAAGCTGGTCAGTGCCTCCTCATAATTGCCGCTGTTTATCTGTTCCATTCCCTGATCTATATAGTAAGTATCCTGCCCAAGCAGACTGCATCCGGTCATGGAAAGAGCTGCCGCTGTCAGAATGATCGCAAATCTTTTCTTCATAAGTATACTCCTCATCTATGTTTCTTTTCATCAAAAAACCTCTACAGTATAGCATTTGAAAAGCCGTACTGTAAAGGGTCGTTGTAAAATGTCAGGGGCAAACTTTGTATCTGTAGTTTGGCTGTATGAAAATTTTTAAGATATTTTTTTCTGTTCAAAAGCTTTTCTGGCTGTTTGAGAAACGGAAATAGTTTCCGGAATTGTCATCGGAACCGCCGTAATTATACGGATCCTGTCCCTGGTTCTGATCCTGACTTTCGTCACTGCCGGACTGCAGGCTGCTTCCGCTTGTGCTGCTGTCCGCTTTTCCGAGGGTGACGGTAACGTTTTTTTCCGTATAACCATTGCCATCCGGTACCTGTAAGGTTACTTCTACTTCTTCGCCTGCTTTATAGTATTCCAGACGACTTTTCAGTTCGCTGATATCGCTGACGGATTTGCCGTCAAATGCAGTAATGATCGAGTTTGCTGTGATACCTGCCTGCTCTGCTGCCCCGCCTTCGGTTACCTGTGACACAAAGACACCGGACGGAATGCCGTAAGCTTCTGCCGCCTCATCACTTACACCGGTGCCGGAAATGCCAAGGCTGGCCTTTTCGTCATCGGAAACTTTCGTTCTTGTCGTCTCATTCATCAGCTCTTCGATCGTATCATATGCATCATTCATGGAGATTGCATAGCCCATACCTTCTACTTCTGTGGAAGCCAGTTTGGCGGAGTTGATACCGATAACTTCGCCGTTCATGTTCAGCAAAGCACCGCCGCTGTTGCCAGGGTTGATGCTGCATCGGTCTGGATCAGGCTGATACCGTCATAGCTTGCTTCACTGCTGTCTTCCGAATCCAGTGTACGGTTTGTAGCACTTACAATACCGGTTGTAACGGACTGTCCATATCCAAGTGCGTTACCGATGGCTACAACCTGTTCGCCAACTTCCAGTTGGAAGAATCACCGATCGTTGCCACAGAAATCTTCGACATCGTATCGCTTGAGATGCTGGAAAGCGGAACGGCTACAACTGCAAGGTCTTTATCAGAATCGGTTCCTTTGATTGTTGCCTCATAAGTTTCATTATCTACAAAGGATACCGAAACCGTCTCTGCACCATCAATAACATGATTGTTGGTGGCGATCAGCAGTTCGCTGTCATTCTTTCCGATGATGATACCGGAACCGGCACTTTCGACTTCCTGCTGCTGAATGGAATTACGTCCGCCGAACATTCCGAAATAATTTTCCACTTCCTGAACTGATTTGCTTGTGATAGAAACGATAGAAGCATTGCGGATTTTACAATGTCGGTCACATCCATCGTACCCTTTGAAGTTGTGCTGGAAGTTGTTTTCAGAAGACTGCTCTTTGTTGATGTCGTTGCCTGTGCCTCTGTCTGTGTGGAAGTTCCGAACAGAGCATTTACTCCCTGATAAGATCCTGCTGCAACGCCTCCGAAGAGAACGGCACTTAATGCAATGGCTCCGACTTTCTTTGCAAATTTTACCATCTTTGCATTTGGTTTTTTATGGTTCGGTGTGTTGCTGTTGTTTTCATCAAATTCATAGTGATTGAATCCATCGTGATTCTCGTTGTTGTAATTGTTGTTATCGAAGTTATACATATCTGACATAATGACTACCTCCTGTATTTGCTCATCCGGTTTTCCTTTTCGGAAACCTGATGTTTATTATTCTTTGTTGTTCTTGTTCTTTATGTCTAACAGTATATCTGCGATTTGTGTTTGAAATGTTGTAAATATGTGATGAGTCTGAGGTGATTTTGTGAAGAAAGTGTGCCCTGGTTTTCTGGTTTCAGAGTGGGGGAAATGTTTGTATTCTTTCTTAATGTGCAAATGAACAAATTCCCCGCAGGACACGTAAAAGTGTCTGCTTGAGAATTGTTCATTTTGCACATTGCCAGTGGATACAAAGCCACCCAATACCTGAAAGCAGAAAACGTTTCGTGGGCACGGCGGTGTCGCTGGCGAAGACATCACTAATAGTAAAACAGTCACCGTTCTGGAGACTAAAAAAACTCCCAGCAGAATGGATTTCACTCTGCCGGGAGTTTTTTAGAAACATTATGTTTTTGTGTAATACTGTCCTGATTACATCTGTGCTACTACAGTCTCACCTGCAACTGCGTCCATACCGGACATCAGTTTTACCGGTGGGCACTCATCGCCGTTGGTAACAATCAGCATTGTCACGTCACGCAGACCATGTGCTGCGATTGCAGATTTGCTGAAACCGATCAGGTTGTCACCTGTTTTTACTTTATCACCCACGGTTACATATGGTTTGAAGCCTTCTCCGTTCATGCCTACCGTATCTACACCGATGTGAAGCAGTACTTCTACTCCATTGTCCAGTCTCATACCTACTGCATGGAAAGATCCGTCCATAACAACGGTGATTTCACCGTCAGCCGGAGCAGTCAGAACTTCGTTTTCCGGGATGATCGCAATACCGTCACCCATGATCTTTGCCGAGAAAACACCATCGTTTACTTCCTCAATCGGAATTACTTTTCCGGTCAGGTATGCTTTCATAGTTTTGCCATTTGCAGCTTCTTCTGATTTTGCAGCTTTTTTCTTGAAAAATGATAACATAATTTCCCTCCTGTTGTTTCATTAATTTTCACACTACTAGAGTAAATCATATCATAGATTGCAGAGAAGTTGCAAGGCTCAATCCATTATTTGTGATATTTTCTTACCAAGTCGATGTAATGTTTTACCTGTTCCACGCATCCGTCCACACCGACACGGCTGCTGTTTACCACCAGATCATAGTTTCTGGAATCTCCCCAGGCGATCGGGCAGTAACGGTTGTGATACTGTTTTCTTCTTTTATCTTTTTTCTTTCATGAAGCCCAGAGCATCTTTTTTCGTTCATATTATAATATTTCATGATACGCTCTGCCTTCTGTGGCTTGTCACCACGGATAAAAATGGATACCATGCTTTCGTACTCACGAAGGATTGTCTCGGAACAACGTCCGACTACCACAAAAGACTCTCCTGATTTTGCTTTTTCTTTCAGGAAATCAAACTGCAGGTTTGCAACGTTCTGCTCCGGTGAACTGTTCAGTCCGCGAACAGTACGATACAGAAAGCGGTTCCATTTCAGTTCATCATATGCTTCGAGATCTTCACTTTTTAAATTTTTCTTTGTTGCGATCTCTTTTAACAGGTCATGGTCATACAGTGCAATGCCATAATCATCAGCAAGTTTCTGTGCGACTTCATGACCGCCACTTCCGAACTCACGTCCTACCGAAATAATTAATTGTTTTTCCATTTTGCTCAGCCCCCTTTTATAGGTATAATGTTAAAGCCAAATGATGTCATACGTGACCCTGGCATCATAAATATCTGACGTAGATCATCGCCAGAGATATTGCTACTACTATTATAGTAGCAGGAGCCATATATTTGCAATACTTTCCCCATTTAATAATATGACCTTCTCTTGCTGCGGTTGCGATACCTACAACGTTCGCCGATGCACCGATCGGTGTTGCACTTCCTCCGATATCGGTACCGATCGCCAGTGCCCATGCAAGAACAGTCAGGTTGACACCGGCTACATCGGATGCCAGATCCGTGATAACCGGGATCATGGTCGCTGCGAATGGAATGTTATCGATAAAAGCACTTGCCACTGCAGATACGATAATGATAATAGCAATCATAACAGCAATATTTCCGCCACTGACAGATCCGATAAAGCCTGCCAGAATTTCCAGAACACCGGCTTCCTCCAGACCACTTACGACAACAAACAGTCCGACAAAGAACAGCAGTGTTTTGTAATCTACTTTTTTCAGAAGTTCCAGTGCATCTTTTCCTGCCACGATCAAGGTTACGATTGCAATAGCAACACCGATCGTCGATACAGTCAGCCCCGTCTGTGCATGTGATACCAGAAGCACGACAGCACACAGGAAAATAATACAGCTTGCGATAAATCCACGTTTGTCTGTGATTGCTTCCTTCGGATCTGGATAAGAAGCATGATCTTTTTTATTTGCCCCGTTCTTTTTCAGTTCTTTTCTAAATGCAAAGTAAAAATAGATAACGACAAATACCAAGGATACGACTGCCATCAGACCGGTATTGGTAATAAAGTCGGTGAAAGAATATCCCAGGGATGTACCAATGATAATGTTTGGCGGATCTCCGCACATCGTTGCCGATCCTCCGAGATTGGCACAGAAGATTTCCGATAAGATCATCGGAACCGGATCAAACTCCAGAAGCTGTGACAGTTCGATCGTAACTGCTGCCAGAAACAGGATAACGGTGATACTGTCGATGAACATAGCCAGTACGAAAGACAGCAGCATAAACGTCATAAAGATCGGAATAACCTGATATTTTACCATCTTTGCGATTTCCATGCAGAGCCAGCGGAAGAAACCGACTTTTGCCATACCTTCTACCATGATCATCATGCCGGCGATAAAAATGATCGTCTGCCAGTTGATACCGGAAGAAGCCTCGCTGGATTCACCTGCTGCATACCAGAATCCGGTTGTAAAGAAACTCTGTAAATTCAGGGTACGCATGATCGCCCCCATGCTGTGCATACCAAGCCCAAAGACCAGAAGCAGGGTCAGAAGACCGCATGCCAGCGTGATCCACTGCCTTTCCCAGATCTCCAGAATGATCAGCAGGAACATGGCAAGGAAAATGATGATTGCTAATACTTGTGCTAACATTTGTATTCTCCTTTTTTCACATAATCGATATCCGCACCAAAAGCTTTGCAGATATCATCTTTCGTTTGTATCAGATGCTAAAAGCCAGTCTCCTGTGCTTTTGCCCATCCTGACTGTGAATATAGGAAATCACGAGATTTCGCTTTCTGGAACAGTGCTCATGTCCTCACCTCCTGTAGTATGTCCGCTGTTTATCCGAAAATTCATCGTCAATAAAGCGGACATTCACAATCCGCTTCTTCGCGTTCAAATTCCGTCATATTTTTCACAATATTTGACCGTTTTTGATGTTATTTTATTCCAGCAACAACTTTACAACTTTTTGAGGTATTTGACAATAGATTTTTTTAAGAAAATGGTTTATTTTTTTCATATACATTTTCCATTATCAAAATCTGTTTTTTGTATATAATATATTACACGCTCTTAATCATCTCTTTAATTTCAAAAAGAATCGCCTATTATTCAATATGCAATGTTTTAGCAACATAACATTTGACATTCTCTCTCCCTGTGTTATAATCGTTACACATCTACAGCCCATCAAAAGCTATATTAGACAGGATATTGAATCTCTCACTGATACAGCTTTTTTGCTTATACAGGCAGAAATTACATCACATCTGATATACAGTAACAACATTTCAGGAGACATTTTATGATCACGATCACAGAAAAAACTTTGACAGGAATGACTTTCGTCGACCTCTTTGCCGGCCTTGGCGGCTTCCGGCTCGCCCTGGAATCTCTGGGGGCAACGTGCGTATATTCCAATGAGTGGGACAAACCGGTACAGAATGTCTATAAAGAAAATTTTGGTGACCTCCCGGAAGGGGACATCACCAAAGTGGATGAACATACGATTCCTGACCACGACATCCTCTGTGCCGGGTTTCCGTGCCAGGCTTTCTCTATCAGTGGCAAGCAGCGTGGATTTGAGGACAGCCGCGGAACTCTTTTTTTTGATGTTGCCCGGATTATACGGCAGAAACATCCAAAAATCGTATTTATGGAAAATGTAAAGAATTTTGCTTCGCATGATAACGGACATACACTTGAAGTCGTAAAAGGCACTCTTGAGGAACTTGGATACACCTTTTTTAAAGATGTCCTGAATGCAGTTGATTACGGAATTCCCCAAAACCGGGAACGTATCTATATGGTCTGTTTTCAAAATGATCTAAAGATAAAGGATTTCTCGTTTCCAAAGGCTTTTCCACTCAAAAAACATGTTGAGGATTTTCTTCTGGAAGATGAAAGCCTGGTAGAAAATTTGTACATCAGTCGACCGGATACTTATTTTAACGGCATTGCCGATACCAGTTACAGCAACAAACCGATAAGGCTCGGCATCGTCAACAAAGGTGGTCAGGGCGAACGTATCTACAGTACAAAAGGCATTGCCATCACCCTATCTGCCTATGGCGGCGGTATTTTTGCCAAGACAGGCGGATACCTGATCCATGGCAGAACACGCAAACTCCATCCCCGGGAATGTGCCAGAATCATGGGATTTCCGGATTCTTACAAGCTCTGCCAAGTTCCAGCCAGGCATACAAACAATTCGGAAATTCTGTTGTGATCGATGTGCTGCAGCTGATCGGCATTGAGATTGGAAAGGTTCTGCCAGACTCCGAATCCTGACTTCTGATCATATCAATGCCGTAATAAATTCCTGATCTGTAAGACCCGAAGCATATTCATTTAACTTAACAGAAAAAATTACGTTTGCGTTATAGGTATTGGAAAGCTTTCTGATCTCATACCGCTCACCCGTTGGGAAAACATGTATTCATATTCATTTAAAATAAATCTTTGATCATGATATGGCAGATCTGAAGTTATAAACAGTTTGTTTCCTTCTGTCTGTACATTACGGATTTCATAATCCTGTTTGAAAAGAAAATCTTTTACAACAGAAATCCGTTTTTTCCCAACGTCACTTGAGCCACTTCTTTTCACACGATAAGTGGCACTGATCTCAAAACACTCCCGAAATTGCCTGATTGGGATAATTTTAAATCCATTGGTGATAAAAAATTGAACACCTTTTTTTCGATAATGTTCTACAATCCAGGCTGCAAAAATTTCCTGACTGCCCGGCATCACAATTTCTTTTCCTGCTGTCCCTGCATTTCTGTAGTCATCGAATTTCTGATTCATATATTCTATAATCATCTGTGCTAACGAATTAATACTGTCTGTATTCTGCTTGCTATACTGAAATGTCTGTGTCATAATGTCCGGTAATAAAACAAACTGACCGCACTGTGCCGGGGAATGTTTCGCCTCTATATAAAAGCAAAAACCTTGCCGTGTCTCCACCAAAATATCCGGAACGGCAGAATCTGCTCCGCCTTTGTGCGTAAATCTGGCATACATACCATATGTTTTATTCAAAAATTCCACACAGTCCTGTTCAAACTTTTCCCATTTATTCATACTCTTCTATCATCGCCTCCTGATACGCAGCATACTTTTTTCTTTGCATCTGAAGAATCCTTCGATTCCTGGGTGAGGTTCTCCGTTTTCCTTCCATGCATGAAGCCCGTACGTTAAAACATCGTTGGAACCTGGATCCTGGCACGGATCTTTTTGCTGATCGTATTGGCAAGGATATCTTCAAATACTTTTTTCAGCCAGATTTCTTTCTTTGTCCTGCAGTTTTTTCGGTGATCTTCTGATTTTCTCTCTGTTTTTCTTCCAGAATTTTTCTCCCGCTCTCCAGCTCACCTCTTTTTCTTGCGGAAGCTTCTTTTTCCTGCGGAATCACGCTCAAACGTTCCATGCAGTAATCCAGCCTGCTCTTGATCTTCTCGTAGTCGGTAAGTTTTAACTGTTCCTGTACTGCCAGAAGTTCTGCTTCTTTTTGTTTTTGCTGTGTGAGATTCCTGCGTTTTCATCATCTGCTCCGCTTTCACACTGTTCAGCTCACGCATATAATCCTGATAATTCTGATTGAGACGGATGAAATCGCTGCCCAGATCATTCCACCAGCTGTAGATTTTTTCCGGTTCTTCGTTCTGCATTTGCGGGATTTTTTCCAGATTCATGCGTATCCGCTCCAGAAGTGTCGGCTCCAGGGAAGAACTTTCGATAAACAGATTTTCTACCCGGATCACCATCCGCTCGATTTCTACTGTCGCTTTTGACAACTGATAGCAAAATTTTTTATTTTTCTTTCCTGTTCCACAGAATTGCAATCACGGAACTGACAAGCAGCAGCATCGGATAGAAGAGTCTCGGCATGATCTGAAATGCCGAAAGTTCTCCGCCAAGTTCATTTACGGCAGAAATCGCCACCAGCATCTGGGCACCGTATGGGATGATGCCCTGGAAAATACAGGAAAACGTATCCAGGATCGACGCTGCTTTTCTCGGCGTGATGCCGTACTCCTGTGCCATTTCTTTTGCGATCGGATTTGCCATGACGATCGCCACTGTATTGTTTGCCGTGGCAATGTCCATCGCACCGACCAGCAGTCCCATGCCGAGCTGACCGCCGCGTTTACCACGGAAAATCCGGTGGATCCAGCCAAGCAGAGCATCAAATCCGCCATATTCACGGATCAGGGCACACATTGCCGCCACCAGGATTGCAACCATGCAGGTTTCAAACATTCCGGAAACGCCATTCCCCATGTTTGCAAGAAGATCGACCGGTGCGATATGCCCTCCGGCCAGCATGATAAACGCCCCGGAAACAATCCCGATCAGAAGCACCACAAAGACATTAATGCCGATAATGCCTCCGATCAGCACCAGCACATATGGGATCACCTGCACCAGATGATAAGACTGGCTGACCTGCCCCTGCACTTCTGTCTGAAAGGACAGAATCAGGATTTAAAATCAGCGTTGCGACTGCTGCCGGAAATGCAATCCAGAAATTCTCCCGGAATTTGTCTTTCATCTCACAGCCCTGCCCGTTGCAGGCTGCGATCGTCGTATCCGAAATAAAAGAAAGATTATCACCGAACATTGCTCCGCCCATAACGGATGCCACACAGAATGCCAAGTCAAATCCGGAAGCACCGGAAACAGCCGATGCGATCGGCACCAGAAGTGTGATCGTTCCGACCGATGTTCCCATCGCCACGGAGACAAAACAGGCCACCACAAACAATACCGCCACTGCATATCTCGCCGGAATCAGGGAGAGCATACAATACGCCACACTCTCTGCACTTCCCCTTCCCACAACTCCGACAAACGAACCCGCCGCCAGAAAGATCAGCAGCATCGTGATGATGTTTTTATCACCACGCCGCCAGACATGATCTCCAGTTTCTGTTCAAAATTTACCGCCCGGTTCTGCAGACAGGCAACCAGGATCGCTGCCAGAAAAGCAACCACGATCGGTACATTATAAAATCCCATCGGGATTTTCATCACATACTCAAATAAAATACCAAGCCCCAGATACAGCACAAGAAATACGCCGATCGGCATTAAAGCGATTGCATTTCTTTGTTTTTCCATTTCTGTTTTCCTTTTCTTTTCCCATTTTGCTTCCTTTCTGTTACTGTTCTTCCTTCTTTCTCATGTAAAGCGGACATTCACAATCCGCTTCGCAACCTGTGCGTTCAAGCACTCCGAGAAGTTTTGTAATCTCCTTTTGCGGATCATCCCACCAGTCCATCGTCCAGATGCGATACAGTTTCCATCCAAGTCCTTTCAGCACTTCAAACTGTGCCACCTCACGGTCTTTCGTATTTGCCGACTGACAGTAAGAATCTCCGTCCGTCATAATTCCGAGCAGATATTCTTCCGGATGATCCGGATTGATCACTGCGATATCCACTTTGAATTTTGAATGGCCGACATTTAACTGATACTCGTATCCAGCATTTGCAAGTGCCCGGCAGATTTTTGCTTTAATCCCCTGATTTTTGACTGCTTCATTCTGTCTGTAGTCTCCCCGCAATTTTCCATTTTGAGCAAATTCCATGAAATATTTCAGAGATTCTACGCCTTTTGCTTTTGTTCGTCTCAAATTGATCTGATCGGCTGTCATAACAGAAAACACCACCATTTCACACCGGGCACGGGACACCGCAACATTCAGACGTTTCCATCCGCCATCCCGGTTCAGCGGTCCGAAATTCATGGACAGCTTTCCTTCCGCATCCGGTCCGAATGCCACGGAAAACAGGATCACATCCCGCTCATCTCCCTGGACATTTTCCAAATTTTTGACAAACAGCGGCTCTTCTCCCATATTTGCCCATTTATCAAAATTTAAATCTTTCTGATATTCTTCCTGGAGCAGATCCTCGATCAGAGTCTGCTGATTAACATTAAAAGTAACCACACCGATCGTCTGCTTTTTCTGCTCTGGATCGGCATATCTTTTCTTGATCTCCGCAACGATCGCCTGTGCTTCTCCTTCGTTTACACGGCTCTTGCCGCGATCAAAAAATCCTTCCACTTTTACCATGCTGACGCGTCTTTGCCGGTCATTTACCGATGGGAACGTAAGCATAGAATTTTCATAAAATTCCCGGTTACAAAAAGCGATCAGGCTCTCATGGCGGCTTCGGTAATGCCAGTGCAGATGTGCGGACGGCATGCCAAGTGCCAGACAGTCATCGAGAATACTGTCCAGATCTTCGATATCCAGATTGTCCTCATCCACCGAATTTCCCGCAAAAAGCTGGTCGGAGGCATCTGATTCGGATCCCCTACAATCACTGCATTTTTGCCCCTTGCAAGGGTACCGACTGCTTTACAGGTCGGAAGCTGCGATGCTTCGTCAAATACCACAATATCAAACAGATCATTTTCTGCCTTTAAATACTGAGCCGCCGAAATCGGACTCATCAGCATACACGGACAGAGTCTCTGCAAAATATGCGGGATCTGTTCAAACAGTAGACGGATGGAAATACCTCTGCCGTTACTGCTGATCGCCCTTCTTAAATAATTCAGTTCTCTGCTGACTTCCACCGAATCACCGACAGACGGAAGCTGCGATGACAGCCGGTAAAACATTTCTTCTTTCGTCAGCTGCATACATTCCTGATCCAGCTTTTTAAACTGCCCGATCTGAACCTGAAAACCGGTTCCGGTAAATCCGTTCAGCACCGGTTCGGATTCGATCACGCCAAGAATGATCGCCCGGTAAATGGAACGCAGATATACATTCAATACCACTTCATGCGGAAGGCCTTTTTCATAGGCATCACAGATCGGAGCAAGCCCGTTTTTCCGGCACAGATCTACATTCTGCTGATAAACAATCCAGTCTTTTAATGCGGCTGCATTTTCCAGAATACAGCCACAAAGTGCCTTTCTGTTCTCAATCCAGTCTGCTTTCTCATCGCAAAATTTCAGTTCCAGCAGCTCTGCGACCTTTCGCTCTGCAGCATCCATGCTATTCCAGATAGAAAAGAGTGCTTTTCCCTTCCGGACAAGTGTACTTAAAATGCCCCTCGCCTCGATTTCCTGAAGTACTCCGGCAAAACGTACCATATTCTTTCTCTGATTTTGGATCTGTACTTTATAAGACTGCAATTCTTCATTTGTCAGATGTTCTTTCAAGATCTGTTTCCAGTCATAAGACAGTTCTGCTTCTGCCGCTTCCATTTTCTGCTCTTCCTGCTGATAAGCAGTGATCTCCGTCAGATACAGCGGAATCTGCTCGACCTCCACCGGAAATGCGGCAAACAGCTGCATTTCTGCCACAAGTGCCGCCTGTGCTTTTCCTTTTAAGAAAAATACCTTTTTGTTTGCTTCTTCGTACTTCGCATGATAAGAACTCATGTCCTGACTTAAGAAATTTTCGTTCCATTTTGAAAGCATTTCTGCCTTTTTCTGTTCAAATTTCTCCTGTTTTTCCAGATATTCTTCCGGAACGGAAAATTCACGTTCAACAGAATCTGTTGTCCTCAAAAAGGCAGGCATTTTTTCCGTACTTTCCATACACCGGATCAGTTCGGATACCTGATTCCATTCTGCCTTTGTGACCGGGTTTTTGATTCCGGCAGAGGCGGCAAAATCCGCCATCTGAGCCTGGATGTTATCAAGTACAGACAAATAATTTTGCATCGCCGGCTCCAGTTCCGTTTTCAGATGCTGACTGTACTGTGCCCTTTTCACTGCCGCAAGCGGATGCTGATATGGATGACCGATGGATCTTCCGGCTGAGATCAGACGTTCCAGATGGTTTTTCTGACTGCTCAGATCACCTTCTGTTATATTTTTGATATCCGATACCGGAAATTGTACCTGTTCTCTTGTTTCCGGAATACTTTCGTAAAGATCGATCAGCTGACGCAGACTCTTTCCGAAATTTCTTTTTTTATGTAGTGCTTTTGCGTAAGCATCCAGTTCGGTACGCATCGCATGGATGTCCGCAATTCTCTGCTCATAATCTGTTTTTGTGCCTTCCATGTCAATCTCAAGACCACGCCGCAGCTGATTTAAAACTGCCTTTTTCGTAGCTTTGTTCGAATGTAATTTCAGGCAGAAATCATCGATTCCAAGTGCCGCCAGACGTTTCTGTACCACTTCCAGTGCAGCTCTTTTTTCTGCCACAAAAAGAACTGTCTTTCCTTTTGTCAGTGCATTTGCAATCAATGCTGTAATGGTCTGCGATTTACCGGTTCCCGGCGGTCCGTGCAGTACAAAACTCACCCTGCGGCAGCCATATTGATGGCATGCAGCTGAGAAGCATCCGCCGTTACCGGTAAATAAGCCTCCTCCTGATCCACTTCTTCCGGGATCGTGCAGTCCCAGTCCACAGCTCCTTCGATCAGACTGTGGACGATCTTGTTTCCCTCCAGGAAATCACGGTTGTTATGAATATCATTCCACATCACAAACTGCGAAAAAGAAAAGTTTCCGATCACGGCAACTTCCAGCACATCCCACATTTCCATGCTCATCACCGCTTTTCGGATCATTGCAAAAATCTTCGGCATATCCATTCCATGCTCATCCTGCGGCGGCGGATTCATGCCAGGAATCGTGATCTCATAATTCTGCTTCAGAAACTCCAGAAGCGTAATGTTGATCTGTGAATCCTCATCCCGCATCTGCATCGCATAGCCTCTGCCCGCAGACTTTCGCATAATGTCGATCGGTACCAGAACGATCGGTGCGTATCTTGCCTGTGCGTTCTTTTTCTGTTCAAACCAACGAAGCATACCAAGTGCCAGATATAACGTGCTCGCTCCATTTTCTTCCAGAGATGCTTTTGCAGAACGGTACATTTTCGTCAGAGAAGTGCTTTAAATCTTTCTCGCTGTAAATGGAATGCAGTCTTTTGTGTTTGCTTTCAAAAGAAATAAATTCTGATAATTCTCCCAGTTTGTTGAGAAGTTCGATCTGACTTTCTGCTGCCGGATTCACACCTACATCAGCCGGCCGCGGCATCACCTGAAACGCTTCCCCGTCAAACAGTGCATCCTCAAGACTTCCGATATCCGCGGACAAAACCGGCACAACACTCTTTGTGACACGCATATTGATCAGCATATTCCGAAGGCTCAGATCCAGAAGTTTTCGCTCCCACTGCGTCAGTTTTGTGACCTGTGCCTTTTCCGTACAGTCCGAAAAATCAAAGATCTCGATTTTGCTGTCTGATCCACCTGTGACCTCTTTTTCTTTTCGGTCCTCGTGCAGAACCTCAAACCCGTTTGCCGTCTGAACCCGGATTGGAAGTGGACGGATTCCCCTGCTTCTGGCACGCTTCACATCGATTGCAAAATAAAACTTCCCATAATTGGAAACACGCCGTTTTGCCATGGCTGCTGCTTCGTCAAAACTTACATTCTGCCCGGAACACATCGCCGTACATTCCACGACCGTAAGCTCCTGAATGCCTTTTGCCATACGTTTCTCAAGCTGTGACGGATCATCCACCAGAATATCTGCAAACGCTCCGTCCACCAGCCAGACACCGGCAAAAATATGACCTTCCACAACCACCATGAACGGATTTAAATCCATCGCTTCCAGACATGCCGTATAGAGCAGCGTCAGATCCATGCAGTTTCCAAAATGCTGCTCCAGCACCGCTGCCGCCAGGCGGACTCTCTGCCGCATGCCTCAAAGCTCGCTGTCGATGCATATGTAATATTTTTCTGCTGGATCGCCGCATAAGCTGCTGCCGCCATGTTTTTGACACGCTCCTGATCACCGGACTGATAACCGTCCAAAGAAGGATCGCCCGTCCATTTCTCCAGATATTTCGATGCCAGCTGGATCAGACTGACCACCGCCGGATGATTCGGCATTGCAAAAGATGTCAGAAGCTCCGGCGTATACTGAAATCCCGGGAACTCATCAAACGCCATTACCGTGATATTGATCTTTTCCGATGCCAGCACAGTTTCCCCATCCAGAACCATAACCGTCAGCTGACCGGAAAACTTCTCCGTGATCGATGCCAGATATCCGACATGGAATGTCAGATCCAGATTTCGAAAATGCAGCTCCTCACCTGTCTGCAGTGCCTCGATCCCGCACACAAAATCCTCCATCAGCTCACCGTCCGAAGCGATTTTTAAAAGCAGAGCATTCCGTTCCGTTTCGGATGTGTTTTTGATGCAGATATCACGCACGACAGAAGCACCATTGTGAACCAGTGCATAGTTGATCACCTCATCGATCTCACATGCTAAGACAATGCTGTTTTCTGGTTTATTCGCTGCCTCTGCTATTTCAGGCTGCTTCGTTTGCAGATGTTCTGTGGCTGCTGTATTTACTGCATTTTCTATATTTTTGTTTGCTGCGTTTACAGCTTCTGCTATATTTTCATTTGCTGTTTTTTCTGTCTTTGCTATATCTGCCGTTTTTGTTTCCCTCTGCAATCCAGCCAGCATCCGCTGTGTGGCTGCCTCACGCTCCGGTATGATCAGCTTCTCCCTGGATATCCGAACCATCTGCCGATCCGGCCGGATAAACTTCTGACGATCCATCTTTATCAACTTGTAGTCCCCCAGTCTTGTTTGTTTCATTTATCACAATTATTCAGTCATTTTGCAGCTGCTGTTTATCTTTTTCTTACCCTGCACCGTTTCCGGAAGAATGAAATCCCATAGCACAGAATCTCATCATAGTCATCCGCAAACTCTTCTGCATACATTCTTTCATTGATCTGCAAAAGTGCCATATCGCATGCCTTGTCCATATCGCAGAGTTTTTTTGCATATTTTGCCTCAAAAACAGCTACTTTTGCTTCTCTCGGATTGTAAACAATCACATCGCTTCTGCCTTCTCCATGTTCTTTATTCGATTCTACCGGATACCCCGCCCCGGCAAAAATCCCGGCCAGAAATGCATGATAAAAATCTTCTCCATAATCATGGTAACTGATCGTGGTGCGAAGAAGCCTTGTCATCTCATTCGTTAAAAGTTCATCATTGCCATTCCACACAGCATCAAACAATTTTTGTCTGTTCTCAAGTTTTGCAGTATCATCAAACCATTTTTTGATCGTAGATTCAAAAATTTCCATAACTTCTGCATTTGGAATCTGCAGAGCATACTCACCATCTTTCAGGTTTTCTTTACATCCCTCTTTTTGTGCTGTTGTAAGATAACCAGTCAGATACAAAATGCTCCACAGATTTTCTTCCGAGGAATGCAGATAATCGTATGTCAGATTTTCTTCAATCTGCTGTACAATATATCCCCCGGAAAGCAAGGTTTCCATTTTTCTGGTAATGTTGCTTCCGGCATAATCAATAAAAGATCGGATGATCGCATTATCGCTTGTATTTTTCCAGTAACTTGCCGGCTTTGCCTGTGGATTATCCTGCAGATCGTGCAGATAATTCAGCACATCCCATGGGCAGTAAATATCATAATTTCCAAAATGATAACCATCATACCATTTTCTGACCGCCGGTGCATACTCCGCCGCATCCGCATCCAGCAGAAGTTTCTCGGTTTCTTTTTGGGTAAACCCAAAATATTCACTGAACCCAAAAGAAAGAATACTGTCTGAAACAAAATTATTGGTTCCGGTAAAAATACTCTCCTTCGCCACTTTCAGACATCCGGTGATCACTGCAAACTTTACAGATGGATTATCTTTCAGAGATGAACCGAGCATTGCTTTCATCACTTCCAACATCTCTTTGTAATAGCCATTGCTGCTCGCCTTCGCAATCGGCACATCGTACTCATCCAGCAGTAAAATAACCGGTTTTCCATAATGGATCTGCATCATTCTTGCCAGAAATTCCAAGCTGTTTTTCAGCTCCGTCCCGGATGCTCTACATTCTTTTAATCTCTGAAAAACTTCTTTCTGCTCTTTTGCAATTTTCTCACTCTCCATCAAAAAAGAGTGGCTCTGACAAAATTCTGCTATCGTAGCTTCCAGCATTTCATATGCACTTTTAAAATTTAATCCATCTACTTTTTTGAATGTAAGAAAAATAACCGGATACTGATTCATCCACTGCACACAAAGTTCCTTCTGCTTTGAAATCTCCAGCCCTTCAAAAAGTGCTCTACTGTCTTTTTCAATGTCAAAAAAGTGAGCCAGCATACTCATCCCCAGCGTCTTTCCAAAGCGGCGTGGTCTGGTGATCAACGTCACTTTAGCCGCCTTCCTCACCAACAGATCCGAAATCAACCCACTTTTATCAATATAATAATAACCGTTCTGCCTGATTTCCTCAAAATCAGACATTCCAAGCGGAAGTTTTAAATATCGCATGTAAGCCCTCCTTCCTATAAAAAATGCCCCAAACATCAGGAAAATACTTTGTAGATATACTACCATTTATCTCCACTGGGTTCAAGGCATTCACACACTTATCCGAAAATAAGAATCAATAACAAAGTTAATAACTAAAACTTCCCACACCATATCGGTGTGTTGAACCTTGAAAATTCAATATTTCAGCCAATAAAAAAGGCATAAACCTGTTCACTTTGGTATAATGGAGTTGACTAGAAACCATCTTTACAAAGGAGATTTATACCATGTCCAATATACCACAAATCGTACTTCCATGCACCGGGAAAGAAATCATAATCAAGAAATCTTCCCGTGAATTCCGTGTCTTCAGCATAAATCAGCAAAAACAATTATGTACATATTTATGCAAACATATGTCCTATAAAAATATAGGAATTCTTATATGCCTCTACACAGGACTTCGTATCGGAGAAATATGTGCCCTTCGCTGGAATAACATTAAAAAGAAGGTTATCTGCTGACTGGCTCAGATTCTTATGTAGAACCCCGAACGATGCAAAACCATTTTAAATATGTACTGACCGCTGCACAGGTAGAAACAACAAACTTTCATACTTTACGCCACACTTTTGCGACAAGGTGCGTAGAAGCCGGGTTTGATATCAAAAGTTTAAGTGAGATTCTTGGTCATTCCAATGTCAATATCACCATGAACCGCTATGTTCACCCGACAATGGAACTGAAACGTCAGAATATGCAGCGACTGTCCTGCCCTTTCCCTTCTAATTTCGTGGAATAGGATACTCTACGAAATTTAGTATTAGCATATTGTTCCCACAAAAAAAGATTCCAGAAACATTACATTTCCGGAATCTTCTTTCTTTTCCTAATATCTCTCCTACGTCTTTTCGCAACTTTATCAGTCTTATCTATCAACAATTTAATTGCACGCCGAATTTAATTTTTATTACAATCAGTTTACATAAGTTTTTTCAAGATAATGCTACATTTTTGCTATTCCTTAACCGTTACTCTTCTGAAGTTCACCTTTTTCACTTTGGAATCCTTCAATTAAGACCAAGCTCTTCCATTTGCTCCCTGCAATATTTTTCTGCCATAATAATAAATTCGTCCGCAGTTAGGATCTGCTTTTCTGATTCTTCTTTACTTGCAATATAAAAATCATCATAGTCACTTGCATGCCGAATCTCTTCTGCTTGTCCAATTTTTCGTCCCATTTTTCTTGGAAATACAGATGTTTTTACATAATCCTTGTTGAAATTCGCCACAGCATCTTTTGTGTCTTTTATATGCTTTTCCATTAATAGCATATACGGCATTAATCGCATGAAAGATAGCTTAATATGCTCTGTTATTTGCTCCTCGATAGTCTTCCATTGCAAATAACGCTCTTGCAGATTTCAGATCATTTTTCGCCGTTTCCAGACGATATAGAACCAAATCCTGTCTTGTACCAATTTCCGGTTTACGCTGCTTCATATAAAACTACCCCTTCTTTATGAACATTGGAATAAAACGGATAATTTACAATCCACTTTTTAAAATGTGTTTCACTTTTTGCAATAGGCTTAATATCCAGATCATTGTCCATATTAAAATCATAGGTCATATAAGAAAGCTGTTGTGCATATGCCTTTAACTCCAGATCAGACATATCCAGTAAAATCATAATATCTACATCCGAATCCGGTCGGAAATCTCCTCTTGCATAGGATCCATATAGAATAATCTGTCGTACATGTGAGCCATAAATCTTTTTAACAGCTTCAACATATTGCTCTATTAAATCCAGCATAGTCTTTGGCATATATCATCACGTATAATCCAGTTATCCTCTTATGAGGTTAATGGATTATTCTCCTTTCTCCCATTTCTTGGGTTTTATTGAATACTCCATTATAATACTTAAAGCACTGTGGATCTGTACCTATATCATTACAGCTTTGACTGTTCGGAGGTGACTCAGACCACAGCTTTTCGTCTATTACTGTTAATTAGTTTGTTAACGCTTGACGTTTCTATTTACGTGATTACACAGCCGAATTCTCTGTGGAAGACAGCAGTGCTTATTCTATTATTTAGGAGGTTTTATCTATGTCTCTGTACTTTGTTGGAATTGATATTTCCAAGTACAAACACGATTGTTGCATTATTTCTGCAACCGATCAAAAAGTTATTTCAAAGTTCTCTATCAAAAATGATAAAGTTGGCTTTGAAGAACTGATTACCACTTTTAATTCTCTCTCCAGTCCTGAGGATATAAGAATAGGGTTTGAATCAACAGCCCATTATGCCCTCAATCTTGAACTCTTCCTTGAAAATGCCCACCACAGCTTCATGGAAGTTAATCCAGTTTTAATCAAGGAATACAAAAAGTCTACAACTTTAAGGCGTACCAAAACCGATTCTGTTGACTGCGAATCAATAGCTCGTTGGTTAATGACTGTTGAGTACAAACCCCATTCAAAAGGATTTTACCACGCTTATTCCTTAAAGTCATTAACTCGTTTGCGTGACAGACTAATTCGACAGCGTTCTTTTTATCTTGTTAAGATAACAAATGTGTTAGATCACACATTTCCTGAATTCAAGCCATTCTTTAATGAACGTTTATCTAAAACCGCTCTATATCTACTAGAGAATTATGGCTCTGCTGAAAAGATGGCTCGCATGAATTCTGTTTCTTATGAGAAACTTCGATCCATATCTAGAGGTAAGTTTTCTCCTCAACAATTCATTGCTTTGAAAGAGCTTGCATCTAATACAGTAGGTGTAAACAATTCTATCTTTGATGTTGAATTGAACAGTCTGCTTACTTTGTATAAAACTCTTGTAACAGAGATTAACACTCTTGAAAAAGAAATCAATCTTCTCATCGAAGAAGTCCATCCTCATTACTTATCTGTTCCTGGTATTGGCCCAATTTCTGCCGCAATCATCTATTCTGAATACGGGGATATATCAAACTTCGATAATCCTGGTCAGATGCTCGCATTTGCAGGAATCGAACCCGGAATCAATGAATCTGGTACAGAATCTCATGGTGGTCGAATGGTAAAGCGAGGTTCTTCACAGTTACGTTATGCCTTGATTAATTGTTGTCTTCCTTTAATCCGTTTCGATATGACATTTGCAACTTATTATGCTAAGAAACGTGCAGAAGGCAAACCACACAGAGTTGCAATCACTCACGTTGCCAAGAAGCTGATTCGTGTTATCTATGCATTGGAGAGGCAAGATACCGATTTCTGCGTTCAGAAGCTTCGTTAATACTTACTTTTCTTAGAATGTGACTGTCATCTAAAATACGCTGTATTTAGATGGTTTATTAAGGTTACCCTTTTTTAATCATATTTTTTCTTCCAAAAACTATTGACTATTTATAGTTTGTCACCTCATTTTCAACTGCTATATCATAAATTATTTTTTAATTTTATTATAACCATTTTACAGAAGTTTCTCAAGTTGAAGATTTCTTTTAGGTCTCGCACCACCTAAAAAGAACCCAGGCGAATATTCTCGCTTGGGTTCTTTCTATTCTGAGATTAAATATTCATCAGATCACTGAGTACTTTCAGTGCTCCGTCTGTCTCGTGGGCCAGTACGCGTTTTGCCAGTACTTTACCGAGCTGTACACCTTCCTGGTCGAAGCTGTTTACGTTCCATACGAAGCCCTGGAACATGACTTTGTTTTCGAAGTGTGCAAGCAGTGCTCCCAGTGTTTCCGGTTCAGCTGTTCGCCAATGATGATGCTGGACGGGCGTCCGCCTTCGAAATTCTTGTTGCGGTTTTCGTCTTCTTTTCCGCATGCAAATGCTACGATCTGAGCTGCTACGTTTGCACACAGTTTCTGCTGGCTTGTGCTGCCCTGGATCACTACGTCCGTGTTCATCTGGTTATTTTTGAAGCCTACGAACTGCAGTGGGATGATGTCTGTTCCCTGATGGAGCAGCTGGTAGAAGGAATGCTGTCCGTTTGTTCCCGGTTCACCGAAGATAACCGGTCCGGTTACATAGTCAAGTCTCTCACCGAAACGGTTCACGCACTTACCGTTGGACTCCATGTCAAGCTGCTGCAGATGTGCCGGGAAGCGGCTCAGTGCCTGTGAGTATGGCAGTACTGCTGTGCTTGGATAGCCCAGTACGTTACGCTCATAAACGCCGATCAGTGCATCCAGCATTGCCGGATTCTTTCTGATGTCTTTTTCTGTTCCGAGTTTGTCCTCTTCTGCTGCACCGTTTAAGAATCTTTCGAATACTTCCGGTCCGAATGCCAGGGATAATACGGCTCCGCCTACTGCGGATGTGGATGAATAACGTCCGCCGATGTAATCATCCATAAAGAATGCTGCCAGATAGTCGTCGCTCTTTGCCAGTGGAGATGTCTCGCTGGTTACTGCGATCATATGTTTGGAAGCATCCAGTCCTGCGTTTTTCAGAGCATCTTTTACGAAGGACTCGTTGGTCAGTGTCTCAAGTGTTGTACCGGATTTGGAAACCAGGATAAAGATGGAATGTGCTACGTCGATACCATACAGAACTGCTGCTGCATCATCCGGGTCTACATTGCTGATGAATTTTGCTTCCATCTTGAAGGTATCGTTTTTCTTTGCCCAGTTTTCTAGTGCAGATACATTGCACGAGGTCCGAGGTCACTGCCGCCGATACCGATCTGAACAACGGTTGTAAATTTCTCACCTGCTGCATTTGTGATCTCTCCGGCATGTACTTTGTTTGCAAAATCTGCGATCTTCTGCTGCTGTTCTTTATAGAAAGCACGTTTGTCTGTGCCGTCAGCATTTACAGCCTCACCGAGCTGACCGCGTGTCAGGTGATGAAGAACCATTCTCTTCTCTCCGGTGTTGATAACTTCACCATTGTAAAGTGCTTCGAATTTTTCAGTCAGCTGTGCTTCATCTGCCAGTTTCTGCAGATCTTCCAGCACTTTGTCATCTACCTGCTTTGCAGCATAATTATACGCAAGGCCTTCTGCCATCGGTGTGCTGTATGTTTTCACACGTTCTGCACCGTTTTCTCCAGACATTGCCTCTGCGATATTTACACGCTCTGCCTTTGAAAGATTTTTAAATGCTTCCAGTGTATCCAGGTTGTTCCAGGTAATCATAGTAGATTCCTCCTTAAATGTATAAAATAATGTTGGGGTCAAAAGATGCCATACGAATTGTTCCGTACTTCGTACTCTCACAATTCTACCCAATATTCGCATATCGTGAAGCTTACGCTCCACTTTTATGCTCATATCGGGGCGGGTCATTAAGCCATAAAACCACTCTTGTGCAAGCACATCGTGGTTTCAGGCTTTTGACCCTGGCATCATAAAATAGTATAAGCGGGTGTGTGATAAAGTTTACTTCTCTAAATCACTGATGATTATAATAGCAAACCTGCATAAATTCAAGCATCAATCGCATCTCCATGGTTTTTTACACCGTAAGAATTGTTTTTTACCACCATTTAATCTCCTGCCGTTTCATTAAATTTACTAAACAGTTGGAGATACATTGCCATTTTATCCACTGCATCCACAGATACACCCGTTTCGGTATCAATTTCGAAATAGCATTTCTCCCCAATATAACCCTTGAGTTCTGCTTTTCCGCTGCCGATCTGATTGCCCTCGTAATTGTAAAGTTCCTCTCCGTGCTGTTCCGCCAGATAATCTTTGGGATTTCCGTCTGCATCCATAAATACGAGATAATATTCACGTTCCAGATTTTCGTTCTCGACACCCGCTTCTGTGCATAGCCAAGGCACTGATTATTTTTATCATAATAACCATAGGTTGTCCCGGCAATCACGCCATCGATGTTATTGATCGGCTCATCAGTCACAAATTTCATCCAGAACCAGGTTTTGCCATCGACCGATACCGTCCATTTCGTATTGAGAATACCTGTTTCTTTTAACCGCCCGGCTATTTTCCCGTCCGCAAGGATATTCCCCTCCTGGTTGACCTCATCCAGATCTCCTTCTACCAGAAATGTCCGGCACTGACTCATTGCCTGCTTTGCTTCCTCTGCAGATGCATAGGACTCGACATTAGATTTTCTGCATCCCAAAAGAACACTTGCCAGAATACACCACATCACTGCGATATACACCGCTTTTCTTATCTTTGCTTTTTCTTTCATTCACACCTCCTAACTGCGATCCCGGGCAAGCTCACGTGCTGCCATCACCGCCATTGCCGCAAGCAGCGGAAGATATTTTTCTTCATATGCAATGATCACTGCATTGTCAAAGACGATATTTTCCATTTTCAGATCCAGGTTGTCCAGGATTGTTCCCAGCGTTTTACCATTTAAGGTCACGCAGAAATTATGGCCGATCGAACCGGCGTATTCCGTCAGTTCCAGTTTTCCTTCTTTGACTTTCATCTCAAACTTATCTTTGACCAGCACAAATTTTTTCTCCAGCGTGCCGTAAAGCTCCCCCCGGTAATAAAACTGGTAGGTCGGCAGTACGCTTACGATCTTCTTGGTCATTTTAAAGATCTCGTTATGCTGATTGTCATAAACAGAAAGTGTACGCAGCGGAGCCGTTCCTTCGAATTTCGAAAACACGGTTTCCTTCGTTGTCACAGAGATCAAAATGCTGACCGGTCAGTTTAAAATCCTCCGTAAAAGTATAGACTTCCGATGGGTGGGACTGCGGAATTTCCAAAACCTGTTTTGTTTTCACAAAATGCTCCAGGCTCTCCCTCAGTTGCTTCTGCATCAGAAGTACATCCGACTGATAGCAGACATATTTTGCTGTATTATCGCCAAAATCCTCTTCTGCCGGAAATATCGGATCATTATATTTTCCCTTTATCATACTGGTCATGAACGAATAGCCAAGATAACCGATATTCCCGTCTTTTGAAAGCCAGAAATAGAGAAAATCTCCGTTCTTATCCGGTCCGAACATCAGAGCCGGCTGTCTCATCGTGTAAAACTGAACAAGATAACCGGAGCCAAGCGGCGTGCGGACATCTTTGTAGGCCTCATAAAATTCTTCAATCTTTCTCGGACAATCCATAGCGATCATACTGCAGATATCCGTTGAACTATTGTAATCATCCGGCGACCCCAGCATCCAGATTGCAATACCAATGATCAGGACAACCGTTGCAATGCTGACCGGGATCTTATTCCAGTTCCCTTTTGATGCGATCCAGAAAGAAAATGCACAAAACGATCACACTGATAATACGGTATTCCCACATACGTGCTCTAAGCGAGGTGGAGAGCTGCTGTTTTTCTGTATTTTCTGCTCCCTGCATAGTTCCAATCCTTTCCGGGCATTTGTGAGTACCAGAAATCCTCTCCGGCACTCACTGCCCAAGTCTTTTTATCTTATGCTTTTTCAGGTTTTACCTTGATCGCCTGTACGTTTTCCTTTTTTGCGGCTCCGCGTGCTTTGAGCATCTTCCTGTAAGCAGAAAGTTTTTTCTTCGGCACTTTGATGACTGCTTTCGCATGGATGCCGGAAAATGCCTTGCTTCCCACTCTTTTCTTTGTCAGTTTTGTCGTTTTGATCGTGATATTTTTCAGGTTCTTGCAGCCATAAAATGCTTTCTCTCCGATCTTGCTCACGCCTGACGGGATCACCACTTTTCGGATCTTTTTCTGATTCTTAAAAGCATTTGCTGCAATCTCTGTAACTTTATAAGTAACATGGTTTACGGTAATGCTGTCCGGTATTTTTACCGTTCCTTTGACACCCTTTTTCGGTTTCAGATATGCCACTGTAAATGTTTTTCCGTCCGCACAGGTTACTTTGTACTGATTTTTGTCCGGTCCTATGAACTTTGTTCCTTTTTTCAGATATTTTGGTTTCGATGGCTTCTGTATCGGTTCAGAGGTTCCCGGTTTTGTGCCTGGATCTGACGGTTTTTGTGGTGTCTCCGGTGTTTCCTTTGTCTCCGGTGTTTCCGGTGTTTCCGGCGTTTCCGGTGTCTCCGGCGTTTCCGGTGTTTCCGGTGTCTCCGGTGTTTCGATCGTCACCGTTTTTGTCAGAGGGATTTCTGTGACTGGCTGTACCAGCCTGTAATTTGCTTTGTCTTTTCCGGCAAGCGTCAGTTTCGGTAATGTTACCGAAGTATATTCTCCTGCTTTTTTATCTTTTAACGTTCCATGAAGATCCGTCAGATCTACGCTCACTTCATCACCTTCCAGCATACCGCTTAGCAGTACTTCCGTGATGGCAACCTGATTTGTTCCATCATATTTCCTGTTTCTGGCGGTCGCCTTTGTTACCGTAAGTTCTTTTGCATTTACTTTGATCGCCGTGCTGCTTCTGCATTTGCATATGCCTCATCAGATGGCATAAAGATCCATTCTGCACTTGTCACGGATGTATCCGGTCTTTGTGTGCCGTCTTTCCATTCAAGCGTTCCTTCCACTGTATTTCCTTCTTCGTCCACAAATTCTGCTTCCGAAAACTCCAGTGCCGACAAAAGACCACCGTAAGTAAGCGTATCTTTTTTCAGGGTTACTTCTGTTCCTTCCTGTAATCTGACCGGTGTCTGGTCATTACATTCCAGATTGAAGGTGATCACAAAGTCCTCATAGTTCTCAGTCGTAACTTTGATCTGGATCTTTCCTTTCCTGTCCAGTGCCCCGTGCTTCACTGTATAAGACAATGTATCATCTGCTATGCCCGGTTCTGCGATATATTCCATGTTTCCGGTCATCTCCGGTGCAGCATACTGTGCATTCCCGCAGTCCACCGGTAGGATTTCCCTGAGACTGATCCGCTCTTCCTGATTCTTTAAATATAAGTAACTTTTATTCTGTTCTTCGATCTGAAGCCCACTGCTTTTTGCCACATTCACCGCTTTTGTCAGAGGAATTTCGTCTGTCGGCTGCACAAGAATATAATTCTCCTTGTCTTTTCCGGTTAATCTCAGCTCTGGCAAAGTTACCGAAGTATAATTTCCCGCTTTTACATCTTTCAAAGTCCCGCGGATCGTTCCGATGTCTGCCGAAACTTCATCTCCTTCTTCAATGCCCTCAAGAACAATATCACTGAAGCTGACATCCGCGGTTCCGTCATATACTTTATCATCTGCCGTTGCCGCTAAGACTTTCAGTTCTTTTGGCTCTACGGTAATCGCTGTGCTTCCTACTGCATCTACATACGCTATATCATACGGTGTAAAGATCCATTTTGCACTTGTCACGGATGTATCCGGTCTTTGTGTGGGGAAGTTCCATACAAGACTTCCCTGAACCTGCTTGTCGGTTCCCTGCTCAACAAAGACTGCCTGTTCTTCCCCTTCCAGATTCAGTTTCAGATCGGATAATGTTCCCCCGTAAGTAAGCTTCTGATCCTGTAAAACTTTTACCTCACTGCCTTCTTTCAGGACAACCTTTTTCCGGTCTGTCAGTGTGACCGTTAAGTCATAAGAAACATCCGTATAATTTTCCATTTCTATCGTTACATGGAGCGTAACCGTTTTTCCAATCATGCTCCTGTCTATAAAGTCATTCACTTGATAAGATAACTCTCCAGTCTGCCTAAGCATATAACTTAAAAAAATCTGCTCATCCCTGTTACAGAACAGGAATAACGATCTCCCTTTTTGTCCGCCGGAAGTTTTGCCTGCAGATCTACATATAGCAAATCAGAACCTTTTATATAAATATAACTTGCCGATTCATGAAATGCAGCCTGCTGCGGGGTCTTTTTCTCAACATGAACTTCTACACCTTTTACTTTATAATAAGGATAATTATCATCTTCCGGTGTAAAAATAAGATCGCATGTCATTGTTTCTCCAGCTTTCGGTATCACTTCCAGATTTTCTTCCTCCTTAAAACTCCAGGTTCCTTCCAGCAGTGTACTTTCTCCATTTCCGGTATCTGCCCTGACCACGCCCGAAATCAAGGTATACTTCTGCAGCGTCTGATCTGCAATTCCGGAAATCTGCGGAAGTGTCTCGCAGCTCATGCCTATATTTCGAACCTCAACCTTTTGCAGAGTAGTATTGGCAAGTACTTCTTCTCTGCTCAGAAAGCGTCCAGCTTCTGTACTGTAAAACGCATAACCCTGCGGAAGCATATCTTCTGCACTGCCTGAATTTGATATGATGTTCTGGAAATTTCCACCGGTAATTTCCGTACTGTTTCGAAAACTACTTTGATCCTTGAGTATTTGAAAATTGCCGCTTTCTATTTTCAGTTTTCCTTGCTCCCGTATTATTGGTATATCACAGGTTCCGTTTTTTACCGTAACCTCTGCTCCGCGTATGTTGATTAGGCTAGCGTTTTTCTCTGTCAGGGATTTTTGATTTAAATCCAGCGATATTTTCCCGCGTGTCAGAGCAGGAAGATTGTCCGTATTTTCCATGGACTGCATAAGGTAATCTCTGCTTCTTTTCCATTTGCGTATTCGAATGCTTCTTTCAGTGTATTTACATAAGTTTCTTCTCCATTTACCGTAATCCGGATATAACCCTGGAAGTCCGGCTTTCTCTTGTGGCACCACGTACAGTACTGTAAATCCTGTTCATAATCATGTTCCTTACATACCTCGACATGCACATTTGTACAACTTGCCTCGGCATAAGGCTGCTTCTCATTTGTCTCATTATCCACCAGGCAACGTTCTTCTCCAAGTTCTGCCCATGCTTTTGAAATACGCTCGAATTTTCCACCGCTCACCTTGATTTTCCCACTGTTATGCATAACATAGTTGTCCGACTGATTTTCATAAATTCCACCGGCAAACTCTATATTCTTACTTTCTACTCTTAATTCGCCGGAAAATACACCCGTCTGCGTTTCACTGCTGTCCGTGATTTTAAGAGAAACATCCGGATTCAACAAAATCTTTCTCAAACTTTGCAGACGATATCCGTTCAGATCCAGGATCAGATTTCCGCTGTTTACCTCCACTCCCTCTTTTAGTTCAATATTCTTCAACAGCTTCATCTGTGCTGTTTTTCTCTCTGTATCACGAAATGCTTCTGCCAAAGTAACATATGGTTCGGAATCTCCATCCATGGTTACCTCAATTTCCCCATCCGAAATTTTATATAACAGATAATCCGATTCTGATTTGTATTTTTCACGGAATGTCAGTTCTGCTTTTACATAGTAATCGCCTTTAGCAGCCGGTGCCCCGCCTTCGGTAAGTGCATCGGCATTTTCTGCATTTGTCAGCACTCCATCCTTGCTTTTATAATACGTGGTCTTTATGGATGTCGGTGTTTCCCTGCAGCTCCAGGTGATCTTTCTTCCTTTTTCCAATGACAGTTCCCGCGGATTTCCCGTATATGCATAATCTATGCTCTCGCTGTCCGCAATTCTTTGCATCCGAATTCTGGCATCAAAGTTGATCTGATAGGAAAAAATTTCTGAAGTTTCCTGATAAAAATCTTTCACTTCCAGAGCCGTAACTTTTACATAATATTGCCCCGGCAGAGCCGGTGCTCCAGCTTTTTCAACCGCTCCGCTGTTTTGTGCTGTGGTCGGTATCTGTGCCTTTTCATCCAGATAATAGCCGACTATTATCTGTCCGTCCCCTTTCCAACTGAAAACTTCGTCCTTCTTCAGAGATAATGGCTTTGTTTGAGACAGATTGTCGCTTGTTTTCACCATCTGTGTACCGGATACCAGCAAAATCTCATTTTTTGCTATACTTCCCGGATGATTGCTGTAAGTGTTGCTTTTCTCCAGATAATAAACCTTTCCATGTGTGCCATCCATTACCGGATAAGCATCTGGATTTTCTTCAAGATTCTGAAACCACTTTGCCTGCGAAACCAGTGAATTATCCTTTCCATTTAATACCCAGGCTGCCTTTCCGGATGCAAACTCTGCACTTGTCATCCCTTCTGAATCTTTGACACTTCCATTTTTATTGTTATTATAGACCCCTCCTTAAAGCGGTCGGTATTAAAAACACAGTTCTGGATTGTATCCCCCTAGCCAGACTTCCTGCGATTCCACCTGTTATACTTCCTGTCATGGCTGCATCGCTCCAGCAGGAGATGATATCACAGGCTTCATTATTTCTATAGCCTTGATAACCAACGATCCCGCCGGCATAATATGCATCTGCTGTTCCGGTATTATAACAATATTTGATATAAGTTCTCACATATTGCTGGGAACTGTTGCTGCCGCAGACCTGCTCTCCGGCGATGCCTCCGCTGCGTCCATAGCCCCACGTTGCTTTTATCGCTCCGCTGTTTTTGCATGATTCGATCCAGCCCTGAGAACTTCCTACAATGCCGCCTGCGTAATCATGTGCGGTTACTTTTCCGCTGTTCCAGCAGTTGATCACTTTTCCAAGATTGCTTTTTGCTGCAACTGCTCCGGCCGTACTCGTTGACGATGTGAACACGCCATCTTCCATGCCAAGATTTTTGACAACGCTGTTCTCCTTCAGCTGTGCAAACAAGCCTGATACCTGTTTATCTCCTGTCCGCTCGCAGACCAGCTTGCTGATCTTATGTCCGTTTCCGTCAAAGGTTCCTGTATAACCATCGTTTGTATCTCCGATCGGTGTCCAGCCTTCGCCTGTCATATCAATGTCTGCCGTCAGCACTGCATTGATGTCTTTCTCTCCGGCATTGACCTTCGCCGCAAACGCCTGCAGATCTTCTTTATCTGCGATCGCATAATATCCGGCATAATCTCCGTTTAAATGAAAATTACTCTGGTTCTCTTCAGTAACCTGTACCAGTCCTGCTGCATTTGCCTGAATGCTTACCAGACCACCAAAATCCATTGCGGTAAATGCAAGTGCAAATGCAAGTAATCCTGCTGCAATTCGTTTTCTCATATCTTCCTCCTGTTTTCTTTTTTTAATCTTTCATTCCTGACTGATTCCTGCAAATTGCTCCATTAAAAACTAACTTTCGCAATTCTATAGATGCCAGGGTCAAAAGCCTGAAACCACGATGTGCTTGCACAGGAGTGGTTTTATGGCTTAATGACCCGCCCCGATATGAGCATAAAAGTGGAGCGTAAGCTTCACGATATGCGAATATTGGATAGAATTGTGGGAGTACGAAGTACGGAACAATTCGTATGGCATCTTTTGACCCCAACATCATAAAATGCCAGGATCAAAAGATCTAAATCCACATGAGCTTGCTCATAAGTGGATGAAAGACCTTGGAACCCGCCCCGACCGAAGCGGAGCGTAGAAAGAATTGTGAAAGTACGAAGTACGAAACAATTCATATGGCATCTCACAACTTTCATAACTTCACAAAATTTGACAGGAGTAATTATGATCTTAAATGTAAAAAATCTGACGCATGGTTTTGGTGACCGTGCGATTTTCGACAATGTTTCTTTTCGTCTCCTCAAAGGCGAACATATCGGCCTGATCGGTGCAAACGGAGAAGGCAAGTCCACGTTTATGAATATCATCACCGGAAAACTGACACCGGATGAGGGAACGGTCGAATGGGCAAAAAATGTCCGTGTCGGCTATCTGGATCAGCATTCTGTCCTGGAAAAGGGCATGACGATCGGTGATGTCCTGCGTTCTGCTTTTCAGTTTTTATTTGCAATGGAAGCGGAAATGAACCGTATGTATGAACAGATGGGCGATGCCACACCGGAAGAAATGGAACGTCTGCTCGCCGAGACCGGCACATATCAGGAGCTTTTAGAGCAGCACGATTTCTATATGATCGACACAAAAGTAGACGAGATCGCCCGTGCACTCGGTCTGGAAGAGCTTGGGCTTGACCGTGATGTAACCGACCTCTCCGGCGGACAGCGTACCCGTGTACTGATGGCAAAGCTTCTGCTGGAAAAACCAGACATCCTACTTCTGGACGAGCCGACCAACTATCTGGATGAGCAGCACATTGAATGGCTGAAACGCTATCTCCAGGATTATGAAAATGCCTTTATTCTGATCTCCCATGATATTCCGTTCCTGAACAGCGTCATCAACCTGATCTATCATATGGAAAACTGCAGACTTGACCGCTATCCGGGCGATTACGATAAATTCCAGGAAGTCTACGCCATGAAGAAAGCCCAGCTTGAGGCTGCCTACAACCGCCAGCAGCAGGAGATCAGCGACCTCAAGGATTTCGTTGCCCGCAACAAAGCCCGCGTCGCTACAAGGAATATGGCGATGGCACGCCAGAAAAAACTGGACAAAATGGACATCATCGAACTGGATCGTGAAAAACCAAAGCCGGAGTTTCACTTTAAAACGGCCCGTACTTCCGGAAAGATGATCTTCGAGACAAACGATCTGGTGATCGGTTACGACGAACCGCTGACAAAACCGTTAAATATCCGCATGGAACGCGGCGAACGCATTGCCCTGACCGGTGCAAACGGTATCGGTAAGACCACGCTTCTGAAAAGCATTCTGCAGCTGATCAAACCGTATTCCGGCAAAGTGCATCTTGGCGATTATCAGCATATCGGTTATTTTGAGCAGGAGTCCGATACGCAGAACACTTCGACCTGTATCGAAGAGATCTGGAGCGAATTTCCGGCAATGACACAGTACGAGATCCGTTCCATGCTGGCAAAATGCGGTCTGACCACCAAACACATCGAGAGTCAGGTGCGTGTACTGAGCGGCGGCGAGCAGGCAAAAGTACGTCTCTGCAAGATTTTGAACCGTGAGAGCAATATTCTGCTGCTGGACGAGCCGACCAACCACCTCGATGTTGACGCAAAAGCAGAACTGAAAAAAGCTCTTCAGGAATATAAGGGAAGTATTCTGCTGATCTGCCATGAGCCGGAATTCTATCAGGATATCGTGACAACCGTCTGGAACTGCAGGAATGGTCCTTAAAGCTGTAGAAAATTTCCAAGAAAAAAGCTGGCGGCAATCCCGGCAAAAACAGAAAGCAGTGCACCTGCCAGCGTATACCGTGTTTTTGTCACTTTTGCTGCCATAAAATAAACGCTCATCGTATAAAATACCGTTTCCGTGCAGCTGAGCATCAGTGATGCAATGATTCCGATCTTGGAATCCGGCCCGAATTCTTTAAAAATATCCAGAAGAAATCCGGTCGCCGCACTGGCGGAAAACAGACGCACCACTGCAAGCGGCACAAGCTGCACCGGAAATCCGATTCCGGCAAAAAGCCTGCCAAGGATATCCGAGAGCCATTTAAGGAAACCCGATGCCCGCAGGATCCCTACGGCTGTCATCAGACCGACAAGTGTCGGCAGGATCGCAAATGCCGTGTGGATTCCTTCCCCGGCACCACGCACAAAATCACCGTATGCATCTCTCTTTTTCAGAAAGGCATAACCGACAACGTAAAGCAGAACAAACGGTATCATATACATCGACAAAAAGAGTAGAAATGACAGAAAAATCCCTCCATAAGTCCGTCCGTTTACTGTATCTTATGAAGGGATTTTTGTAACTATTCAGGTAAAGCGGACATTCACAATCCGCTTCGCTACTTGCTCAGCTCTGCTGTCAGAAACACAAAAACATGCTTCAGGATTTTTCCACAGCAGCTTCCGCTTCCATGGTTTCAAGCGTTTCTTTGATTTCTCTTTCTTTTTCAGCTTCTGCCACTTCTTCGACCACATCGGTTTCCTCTGTGCCTGTCTGTGTCTCATTTTCCTGTGCAGTTCTCCGCTTTTTCTTCCTGTGGTTTCACAACCTCTTTTGTTTCGTTTTCTTTGCGAAGTTCTACTTTTGCTTTTTCTGCGGTTTCCTGTGCAGCTGCAGCTTCTTCCACAACCGTTTCTCTGACCGGCTCCTGCTCCGGATGCTGCATTCTCTGCGGATCACTCCACACACGCTCCCATGGATTTGGCATACGCTCACCGTTCATATGGATCCCCATGCTCTGTGCATACGGATACGGCATTCCACGATAGAATCTTTTTTCTTCATCAGAAGCACTCTTCATCAGTTTGCGGCCTGCCCATAAAACAAATACAGCAACAACAGCAACCGGAATCTTTGCGATCACAGCACCCGGCAGACTGGTCGGCCCGTAGATGATGTCCGCAAAATATTTGACAACACTCCAGATCATGCACGCCGCCACGATATACAGAACCGTTCCCATGGCCTTTTTACCATCCCGTCTGCTGATGCTGTCCTTTAAGCCTTCGCTCCAGTCCATCCAGTCATCGCCCCAGAGATAATGATCCTCCAATTTTTTAAACGCTTCTGCGTCCATCGAATTCTTGTTGGTTGCATCGAAAAAGCTGTACAGCAGAATGATCGGTGCAAAGAAAAGCAGCGGCTTGATATCCAGCCAGATACCCACTGCACATAACGTTGCAAAGATTGTCATTAAAGACAATCCCTGCTTCATAAATCCCATATACATCTGTCCTGCTCCCGGGATCAGAGAAAACAAAAACATCAATATTTTATTCTTTTGTCTCGCCATTTTCTTTTCCTTTCATAATGTTTTCGCATCACCACATCTGCATGCAAAACGGTATTTCCATCAAAAGCATTTTTAAATCTTATTGCAAAATTCAGAAACACTGCTTCAGCAGCTGTAACGCCTCTGAAAACTTTTCCACCGGAACTGCTGCACAGGAAAGAGCAAGACGGATCCCTTGCTCACTTTCATCCGCAGATAAAAAAGCAAAACCTTTTTCTTCTGTTCTGTACAGACTTCCTGCAGATTTCCTGCTCCGAAAATTTCCAGAAGGCTTACAAATCCGGTCTCCCCGGCCGTAACTTTTGCCTCTTCTACAAAAATCCTTTTCGCTTCACTGCACAAAATTTTTGTTTTCGCCAAATAGTGTTTCCTGGATTTACGAATCTGACTTTCCAGATGACCATCCCGGATAAACTGACACAATGCGATCTGTTCCGTTTTGGATGCCGTCTGATTATAAAAATCTCTGCGTCTCTGATATTTTTCCAGAAGATCCGGCGGAAGCACCATAAAACTTAAGCGGATCGACGGCAGCAAAAGCCTGGAAAATGTTCCGAGATAAATGACTCCGTTTCCGCCCGCCAGACCCTGAATGGACGGCGATGGATGATGATAATAACAGAATTCACTGTTGTAGTCATCCTCGATCAGCAAAATATTTTTTTCAGATGCTTCACGCAGTATCTTCATCCGCTCTCCGACCGAAAGAACATCGCCCCAGCAGTCGCCTGCGAAGGTGACACATAGCAGACATCCGGCTGCTCCTGTTTTCGATCGCACAGTTCAAAACCATGATCCTCAAAAACGGCACGCCCCTGCCGAAATCCCGGATTATAAAACGCAATTTTTTTACGTCCCTCAATCAACGGACACAGAATGTGAAGCAGGCTCTGAACACCCGCTCCGATCACAATATGTTCCGGCGTACAAACCACATTTCGGTTGTTTTGCAAATATCTGCACAGAACCTCCCGCAGATCGTATTCTCCCTGCGGTTCTCCATAAGAGAGCAGACGCTCATCCTGCCGCAGTGCACTTTTGATATACCGCCTCCACAGTTCAAACCGGAAGGTTTCTCTGTCAACACTTGCAGACGCAAAATTGTAAAGCACCGGCTTCTTTTCTTTTTGATCGGCACTTTTCTGAAATTCTGCCGTTTTTCGCGTCCTGCCGATGTCCGTCACATAAAATCCGCTCTGCGGCCTGGAAATAATATAGCCCTCTGCCGCAAGCACCATGTATGCCGTCTCCACCGTTGTCCGGCTCATCTGCAATTCTGCCGCACACCGCCGGATCGACGGCAGCCTGCTTCCAGGTGCAAGCTGTTGCGACAGAATAAGCTGTTTGTAATAATTATATACCCGCATATAGCGTGAACAGACTGATTGTCAAGTTCCGGTTTCATAGATCACACTCCTGGAATTTCAAAAATGTCAAAGTTAAATGTCTTTTCTTACAAGAAAAAACCGACTTTTGAACCTTTTTACCCTGACATCTTACAAAACGATAAGCAAAAATAACAAATCCAGTGCCCCGTCGATCAGCAGGCAGGCTCCGAAGAATATCATCGTCATCTTCACAGCCCCGAATGGTTGAAAAGCAAAGCCACACCAACGATCATCAAAAGAATCCCGATCGTCAGAAGCTTGCCCCAGCCGATTGCATCCAACACACGCAGATCCAGTCTCTCTGGATTTTGCTGATACCATCCAGCATCAGTACCACGCCAAGCAGAAACGGCAAAAACGATACCACCGTCTGCGGCGTGATCAGACAGAACACGCCAAGTGCAATAAAGATCACACCGAGGATCAGTTCGCCCTTTGCCTTACCTTTCCGGCACTGGAGCACATGCAGAAGTCCGTATGCCGCCGCAATCACGCCGCAGCCATAACAGATCGCCCGCACACTGGTATCAGGCTTTAGCACCAGAAACAGTCCAAGAAGGATATAGCCTGCTGCCTGAAGAATCTGTATTGCTTTTATCTTACTTCCCATAAAAACACTCCTTCCCTTTTTCATAAAAATCACTATGAAAACAGTCTACCACGAAGCGGAGCCGGATACAATGTACCATTTGGAAGATTTGTCTAGGTTCTTATTGTTTATGTTGACTTTAATTATATTTCAAAAATATATTAAAATAATGAGAGTTATGCATTAATATTATTTGCAAGCATATCTTTCTGAATTTCTTCGTGCAAATAAATCGGAGGTGATCTCGATGAGTATATTCGAATACGACAAAGAAGAGGAAGAACGAAAACTCAGAAAAGCAGAATATGAGTCTGGTGTTGCCGATGGATTTAACGACGGCATCAATACTGCAAAAAAAGATACCGTTCGTTTGCACATTGCCAAAAGCTCCTGGTTTGACCGTCGTCTCTTAAGCGGAACTATACTTACGTCCATCTTCCCAGACAAACGCTGTAGGGATCAATTCTCCTTCCCGGCTGAATACCGCTAGGACATCTACATACACTTTAGCTGTCATTACAAAACACCTGCTCTCTCCTATTCATGAAAATATGCTTGTGGATGAATCATGTGTTCCTTAGCATTCAGCTGTGCCAGTATCTTATCTTGATACATAAATCCTCTCTGATCCGTGTATTCACTGTAAATCTCCTGTGCCATTCTGGAAAACCTCAAATAAAGATCCATGCGAGGCGGTACAAAAATTATTTCCGGGCAAACTTGCCTTGCCTGCCACAATGCCATACCTGTTTTTACTCCGGCTCGCTTTGCAATATAATTCGCAGTCAGCACAATTCCATGTCTTGCCTCCGGATCACCACCGACTGCCATTGGCTTTCCGGCAAGTTCCGGATGATGCAGTTTGTCATTCGGAAAAGTGCATTTTTTCATATAATACTCTCTGATTGCCTGAAACATCCATTCCGCAATCTTTTCTTTCTGCTGTTCTGTATTACACACATTGTTTTTGAAAGTTTACCGTCGTTTTCTTGTGATCCATAAAAATGTACAGGTAAAAATAATTCCCTTTACAATGGAGGTTGAAGAAATAGCCACCATATTCCATCCAGACCCATAATACCTCCAAGAATGATCGACAGCGGAATTCTTGCACTGGTAAAAGCTATACTGATGATACTGCAAAGTCGGGTTCTGCCGAGCCCTGATAATGCACCGACTGTCATCAGTTCCACACACATAAAAGCTTCACTGAAACCTATGATGATCAGATATTCAACTGATGTTGCGATTGCTTTGGGTTCATGAAAAAAGATTCTGGCAATCGGTTCCGGAATACATATAAATACAGCTGAGATCAACAGTCCCCAGATACCAACCGTCCACAAAGAAGCCTTATATCCTTTTTTGACACGGTCATTTTTGCCTGCACCATAGTTCTGTGCGATAAAGGCATTTAATGCCGCTGCAAAACCGTCTGCAGTATTCCATGATATCGATTCAATCTGACCTCCGACTCTCTGCGTTGCAACAGCTTCTGCACCATACCCGGAGATCATACGTGTCAGCACCATGGAGATTGCACAATATGCCATTCCCTGTATTGCTGTCGGAATTCCGATCTTACAGATTCCCTGCAGATATTTCCGCGGGATTTTTGCCAAAAGCCTAGTTCCTTTTAGTACATTTTCTTTCTTTTGTATGACAATTCCGACTATCATGATACTCATAACGATCGCCTGTGCTGTCACTGTCGCAATTGCAGCCCCGACAACACCAAGCTTCGGAAACATCCCCACTCCAAGAATCAACACAGGATCCAGAACCATATTTGTGGCCAGGCGACAAGATTCGCTATAAAAGGTGTCTTTGAATCTCCCTGTGCCGTATAAAGTCCAGTCAGTGTCAGCGTCATAAAAGAAAATACGATCAGCCCACAGGTAATCTTCGTATATGACATTGCCGCCGCATGAGCCTGTGCATCTGCAAGCTGAAAAAATCCTACCATCTGTCTGGTAAAAAGCAGCGAAAGAATTCCATATGCCATTCCCATAAATGCAGCAAGCTGTACTGCCGCCTGTGCAAATCCGTGTGCCTTTTCTCTGTCTCCACGTCCGATACACTGTGCCACATGCACCTGTCCACCCATTCTAGCCATAGCTGCAAGTCCCTGCGAAAGCCAGGTAAACATACCTCCAACACCTACACCCGCAACTGCCTTCGAACCAAGCAGACCAATCCAGCCATGTCCGTGATATTGTACAAAGTCCCCAGAAACGATGACGCCAATGATCGGAACCGCAAGTTTCGTCAGCGTTTTTAGAATTAGGATCTTTTGTTAAATTTCCCCTACCATTTTCCATTCCTCATTCCATTTTTCATTTTTTATTATTCC
>ENA-OQAZ01000127-OQAZ01000127.1-human-gut-metagenome-genome-assembly--contig:-NODE-127-length-38752-cov-4.117385_pt1 | contig 38752 bp, 42 predicted proteins | sample MGYA00242737_ERZ504531 | MGnify/ENA primary metagenome ERZ504531 (study PRJEB26092, sample SAMD00036244) | human gut metagenome | host: Homo sapiens | study: EMG produced TPA metagenomics assembly of... | reverse complement strand
TCTTTCTTTATCGGCAAAATACCTGTAAGATACACCAACTGAATATATTTTGTCGGTTCCGTTCCCTTGAACATCGCCCGCAAAAAATTAATGTACTTTTCCTGTACTTTTTTTATTTGCCGCTTCATCTCTGATCAGAACATCCCACTCATCAATAATTATAATAAATTTCTGTCCAACAATATTTTTAATACGCGAAAGACTTTCCGACAAACTTATCTCTTCTTCAGGCAGAACACCAGGGTAAATCTCTCTCAATTCAGCCTGTACGGATTTCGTAATAAACGCTACAACATTATCCACATTATCACAATTTGCCAGAAACCACTGAATATCAAGATGAATCACATCATACTTATTAAGATGCGTCTTAAAATCGGATTCCCTGCTTATATCCAGCCCTGAAAACATTTCTTCGGAATTACAGCCTTTACTATAATAAGCGGCCAGCATATTTGCAGCATATGATTTTCCAAACCTGCGTGGTCTGCAGTTACAGATATAAGCTTCTGTTGTATTAAGTACGCTGTTTGTATATTCCAACAATCCGGTTTTATCCACATATATCGGAGAATTCAGTGCCACCTGAAATGCACTGTTATCAGGATTTACAAATCTACCCATTCCTTACACCCCACAATCAAAAAACAGCTTCACGTTATCAAAATTTTTAATAAAATAATGATAGCATGAAACTATTTTAACGTAAAGCTGAAAAAAACTGTTATATATCCAGACACCCGGGCTATATCGGAATTCTATAAAATAATCTCAATTATTTTGCGTAAATAGAACCAACAATCTTTCCCCGTAATGTACACGGCAGAATTTTACATAAGAATCTCAGAATCTTATACTTCACACCCGCCACACAAATTGGTGCGCAGTTCTTTTTCTGTGCAATTCGCGCAATATATGTACCAATAATCTCCGGCGACATCCCACTTAGTTCATCTTTCTCCATCTGACTGACACCGTGTGAAATACGGCCACCGTATTCATCATCACCCAAAACTATCTTTTGTCTGGCCTGGGTAAAACCGGTATGAATATCTCCAAGTTCTACTGCTGTTACCCTGACACCATAAGGACTTACTTCATTATCAAGCGCGCAGGAATAAGAAGACACTGCTGCTTTACTGGCTGAATAAAACGCCTGAAACGGAATGTGTGCCACCGCTGCCACAGAACTGATATTGACAATATGCCTCTGTGCTGTCTGCGCATAGAAGGAAGAACAGCTCTGCTTACATTGACAGTTCCGAAAAAATTTACATCAAATTGTGCTTTCGCCTGTTTTAACTCTGTAAATTCCACCGCCCCGGAAATACCAAAACCTGCGCAGTTTACAAGAATCTCGATACTTCCTCTTTCCAAAAGGATCTGCCCAACGGCTTCCTGCACGGAAGCCTCATCTGTCACATCTACGCACATATGCTTCACGCCTTCTACCGGAACATCCCGGCGACTGACTCATAGACTATATAGCCAGCCTTACTCAATGCTGCTACAGTACATCGTCCGATTCCGGAACTTCCGCCAGTGACAAGAGCTGTTCTTTTCTGTTTTGATTCCATATTGTTACTTACCTCATTCCATTTTTTCTTCTTACCACACGGGTGAGTTTCTGTCGTATTTCCTCATTCTTGAATAACTGCCTGCACCATTCGTCCTGTGCCATAACATCACCACAAATCATATTGTTTCATAGTTTCTGCGTTTCGATATTCATGTTTTTCATAATATCCTATCAGTCTTCCCTCTTCTCTGAGTGCCACCATATAAACATCTTTATTTTGCTTCTCATTATGGAAAGTATAGACAAGGTTATGGCTCTCATCTGCCGCAAACCAGTCACTACCTTCTGTATTTTATCCCTGGATTCCTGATTATGACAATCTAACAGGCTTCTTCCAATAAGTTTATCACCGCCTCGCTTCGCATAGCTGTTAACAGCTGCCGGATTCATGTAGATAATCTCATGCTTAAGGTTGCATATAACAATCGAAGCCCTGTCCTGGTCAACAATACTCTTATAAAAACTAATCATATATTTTTTTTATGTCCTTTCATTTTTTTTCTTTCGTCTAATAGTTTACTATCCACATCAAATATCTTTAAATATCCGTTGGCATACATACGGACACCATCAATGGTATTTATAATAAATTATTACAAAATTTTCGAAACAAAATAATCTGCCTCAATAATATGCCTTACATTCTTCTCCCTGGAGTCAACAATACTCACACGTCCATTCTCCGCTGTCAAAGTCACACTGGAACCATCATTCCGATAAACAGTCATATGTTCCACTGGGCGTTCCAATGTCTCTATTGGATCCTTCATCTTTTTTAATCGCCGATACTCATATTCCGGAATAAAAAATTCAAGTTTTGAAATAGCTCTTTTTTTCTTTAATGGTGTTTTTCTTAATGAACCATTTTTATTCATAAAACGATCCGCAAATTCAACATTTTCCGTCATTTTATCAATTACATCCGAAATCCCTTCAATCTGCTCAATCGGTCTTTCCTGTAATACTCCTGTTATAATTTTCTTATAGTCCTCTTTTGAAATTTCTACTGACAGCTCATTTCTTCGTCTGTCATAAGTTTCCCCTGATTCATAAGTAATTTTATAGCAATAGTTAAAGTTCAAATCTTCCATGCCTCCAATCAAAAATAGCTTCATGCCATCAAAATTTTCAACTAAAATAATGATAGCATGAAACCATTTTAGCGTAAAGCAACATTCTCCATAAAGAATTCAATAATTTTTTCAGCCAATTTATTATGAAGACTATTGCCAAATTCATCAATGATCAGCATTCCGGCATTTTCTATTACCCTGATCAGATGAGGCAGTAAATCGGCAAATACCTGGTTTCCCTGCGATTCGCCCTTGTTGCCATAGAGCAATTCCACTTCTTCGTTTCAGGATTAATCCTTAATAACTGACAACTTCTAATATTAATATATTTATGAAAGAATTCTTCCAACAATTCAAGCGATCCACAATATTCGAACTCTATTGCGCTAAACTCCAATGTCACATTACATTTATAGACTTTTCATCAACTTTTTACTAATTCATTATTTTATTTATCGGTTAGTTAGATGGTCAGGCCCTCAGTATACACATGCTTTCCCACCTTCCACCGTATATATGGAAAATATCATTAACATTTTCTGTATTCTTGAATCCGGCAAAATACTGATAGATAAGCAGAACCCCTGACAATTTTTGATATTTCTCACAGTAGTCAATTACACCAATACACTCTACTCCAGATTTAAGCACTTGCACTGTATCTGCAGCTTAATCCATATGATTTTTCTTATAATAACGTATTATCAAAGACGCGCCTTTTCCTTGAGGTGGCGAACTTATAATACTATCATCATTGTTCATTATGTTATACATTGCCTGACAACACTGAGGCATATGATGCTTTTTCCCGGGATATCCTCCATATTCTCTATGTATAGCACCTGAATTCAGATCTACGTATTCACCAGTAATTTGCTTTAAATGAGATAATATTACTTTCTCAAAACTTTGTGTATAAGTCACATGCTTCTCTCCTCTCATACTCCTTGCTCCACCATGCATTATATCCACTACTTCCAGTCACTATATCAGAATTATTAAATCTGATTGTTAAGCCTCAATAACCAGTACCTTTTCATTTTATCATATTTCTAAGGTAATCACTACAACAACATTTCTAACATGATTTCGTGCAATTCGCTCGATTTGCTCGATTTGTGTTCATTTTGATTAGGTGGTCAGACCCCGATAGTTTATACTTTTTTATAAATTTTATATCTTCTTTATTTCCACAGGCATTGTGATCTTCAAACTACAATTTTCTCACAATCCCCATGGACAACATTTGAGTCACCTGATTATCCGCATAATCTTTTAACAATTCATCGGCAATTGCTTTTATCTCATAATATATTTTGTTTGCCTCGCTTATATTATCAAGCTGTCCATATAAAGCCATTTCTCAAACAATATGAAAGAGTAATACTCCATCAATTCAAGTTTATTTTCCGGAAACTTTCTTATCCACTTTTTGAACAAAGGGATTAATTCTTCATCGATCGGTCTCGGAAAATCAAGCCAAGTAACATAATTCCACGAAACCAGATACGAATAACCAAGCACAACTTTCCCCTCGTTCGGAAAAGCTTCGTAAATCTCTTTCAGTTTGTTTTCCGTCGAAAGAAGAATCTCTGATTTGTTAGAATCAAATACGGCAGGAGGATCATAAATAGTGTGTTCATTTGCCTCAAGAATTGCAAGTGCATTCGCCACATCAGCATTATGTGTTTCGTCAAAAATTCGCTCCATATCTTTCAGTAATTTGCGTCTTCTTCCCGGAACTTGATTCTCTCTATAAATATCATACAAGGCATCCGCTGCCCCTGCTATAGCTTTCAGAATATCTTCATCATCAGCAAACCTCTGCTGAAACTTCATCATCTGTTTCCAACAATTAGCTGCGGAATGATAATCATTTCTACGCAGCCAAAGCAGCATTAACCTAGCATAATTTTCTGTACACCAAGTTGCAATATAACCATTTTCTGCAATTTTATCAGCAATTTGATTATACTTATCCATTAAATTGGCAGTCTGTTGTGTTAATTCTGCATTATGAACACCAATAAAAAATGCATCCCACACCTCTTCTATACATTCACATACCACATCATTGTCCAGTCTATCTGTAATATAATCAGCACTTCTCAATCCGAGTGTATACAATCGATCCAGTTCACCTCTGTCGGTCAATACGATGCCTATATCCTTCCAGACCTCCATTTCATAGGCACAAATAATCTCTGGCGCTTGAGATACACACAGGTTGTCTGCAATTTGCTCAAAATTATTCAAGTTCTTTGCTGCAAGAATAACAAAAATCCATTGTCCGAATCTGTCACGCTCATCCTCTAACGGAGCGAACTCCATTTCCATATATGATTTTTTGTCTGGAAAATCTTCTATTGCGTGCAGCAAGAACATATCAAACTCTGTGACTGTTCCCAATCTTGCGGCTTGAGAAAATCCAATCCACTCATACTTCGGAATATAATAATCCACAAGAAATTCTTTTATAATGTCAGGGTACTCTGGGTCGATTATAGTAAGAAGCTTTGGGCATCCTTTTTCATCAAGTCTTAAATATTTTGGATCATTAGCACGTCTTAGTATTTCTTCCTGAATCTCCTCCAGTGTAGAAACCTCATCCATTTCATAATCATGCGCATATTCCTGATAAACAAACAAATCCGAAAAATCCGTCTGCTTCTTTCCGGGACGTTGACTTGCATTGATATACTGCTGAAGATTTTGTGCCGCCTGTTGATAAATTCCTTGGTCATCATCCAGGCATACTAAAACCGATGCTGAAGCTAATGCAAGCAATTTAACATAATCCATCAGCAAGTTTGAATGATTATCGAGGCACAACAGCCACCTGTCCTCTTCTCTCTTTAAGAAAGCCGCCAACATCTCATCAAGGCTGGTGACACTGATGCATCCATCCTTATAAATCCACAGTTCAGTGTATACAGCTACAAACAGTGGTCTATCACACTCTTCTTTCAACGCAGTCTTAAAATTGCTATATATTTGATCCGCAGTATCCGGCAGTACAGAGGAGTATTTTACTTTTGTGTCATCATCTGCCACATTATTTAAATATGCCTCAAGATACACATTTATAAATTCTAATTCTTCCTCTTCTGAAAGTTCAGAAATGACTAAAGGCGAAAGGGTAGTTTTATTGTTATACGAACACTCCTGAAACCAAAGCCTCATTTGCATATCCATTTTTCCAACAATTCGGTCATACCAGTTGTTTTCATTATTCTGATATCTTCTGTCAACAAAAAGAAGACGGAGTTTAAATCTACTGTATTCAAAGCGCTCGAACAACGTAGTCACAATAGTAGCACACTTATCTTCATTGCCTAACACATAATCAATTACAATGACCGTATCAGAAAATGGTTTAAATTCTCTGTATCTTTCAACGTCAACATCCGTCTTGGCAAAAAAGCCAAACCAATTATTGGAAAGCTGCTTGAGCCATTGATATACTAACCGACTCTTCCAATGCCTCCCTTTCCTACTAGCGACCACCACAGCACTTCTTTATCTGCTGAACAAAAATTATTTAACTCAACCAGTTCTTTTTCTCTTCCTACAAATTTGCAGAACTCATTTAAATAATGCAGACGATATGATGCTGTAAATGACTTTCTGGTTTTTACATATGGGTTTACTCTAATAATTCCTGAATCTCTATACCGTGTGCGAATCCGATAATTTGCCATGTCTTCAACGGCATTAGATAAATCACTGTATTCCATTCCATAGCAAACCGGTATCACATTAGGTCCTAAATCTGACAAATCATCTCCTGCTTTATGCAGATAAAAATATGGAATATTTAAGTGAAGCTGCTTCGAAGCAAATGACATAAACCCCTTCAGATTTGGATCATCCACGGTTGTTCCACAGCCAAGTATAACCAATGTGCACGTACTGATAAGGTTCTGGATAAACTGTGCGCCCTGATTCGCCAAGACATCTTCGTACTGTTTTTGATCAGCAACTATATCGTCCATATTTGTGGCAGCATCATAAATACCATGAAGGTGAATTACACTCATTTCTGCCTGCCCGCTCAACATCTGAACTATTTTTCCCGGCATATTATATGTATAATAACCCAGACCGGTAACTTCCTCCAGAAGCTTATCATAGTTCGTTGTCGCAAAATAATCCCCGCAGCGCACAAATAAAGCAAGGGCATTCGCCAACTTTTTATTCTGTACTCTGAGACTGCAATTGTAGAGTCCATATAAGCCGTATAGTTTCCATTTTTTCTCAATGCTTCTATCAAAAAGCTTGCTGCGTCAATCAGTTCGGATGCACTATAAGAACCGAATCTTCTATCCAATTCCTCCGCTTCGACATCAGAAAGACAAGCTTTGCCTTCCTTAAGCCAACCAACCCACCCTTTTGCATGATCACCAAGTGAAACAGACAAACCTGCACCACAAAGGAATGTAATAGGTCTCCCTTGAGAAAGAGCACTTTCAAATTTGGGATAATCCGATATTTTCATAAACTATTCTGCGAGTTTCGTTTGCACACATATGCAATGCGCAGTAATACCTCGCGACCTCCCTTCTCACAATATTTATGTACAGAACTTATTTTATCGAAGTCTGACTCCTTTTATGTCAAGGCTGTTGACTTAGATGACTACCACACAGCTTGTGCAGTGAATAAATCATTTTTAATTTTATACTTTTTTAAGATAGTTTATAGGATTTTGGGTTCCCCTGTCATCGTAAAGAACAATATGTTCCATCGTTTCAACATGAACATTCTTAATCGTTTCATTTTTGGTATCGTAATCGTCAACATCTCTCTTTGTGAACTTCCAGAAATTTTACAACTAAATCCAGCCTATATCCATTCATCGGCATTCCGAATCAAGTCAATGATTTCATCCAATGAACGCTCGCTTTCCACGTATGCATCATACAACGCCTGTTTTGCCCTCTCGATTTTCCGTTCCGGATGTCGTTCATCCAGCAATGTGGAAAGCTCCTCAGCAAGAACACTGTATTCCTTATGCTTTTTAATTACTTTTTCCTGAAGTCTTTCTATTTTTCTGTCCAGAGCTTCTATATGTTTCCTTTCTTCCTGCTCCTGTTTTTCCATGTCATTCTTCCTCTCTACTGTCGGTATCCGTTTTTCCTTGTATAAAACTGAGGATCTCCTCATAACTTTTTTCGCTTCCTGCAATAGCTTTTAAAATTTCTTCATTCAAAATCGCTTTTTTCTTTTTATGCAGGTCTTCCAGTTCCGCTGTCAGGCGGTCATACTGTTCACGGTTCCGGCTGATTGCCTTCTCTGTTTTTGCTATTTTCTGTTCAAGTGTTTCCCTGTTCATGTTTCTTGCCATCACTGTACTCCCTTCAAGATTTTGCTGATATTTTCTGCACGGTATTTCACATGATTCCAATCCATGCCAAAAGCACTTAAGATCACTTTCTGTGTTTTGGTTACTGCATGATCAAGCCGGTACACCTTATCCAGTTGGCGTGTCATCTCGATCTTTTCCAGTTCCCTGATTGCTGCCGAAACTGTAAGATAATTCGGTTTTTTGCCAGTTCTTTTGCCTTCTCCTTTAAAGCTGTATATATCCTGCACCGGATGATCAGTGCAAGAAAACCAATGAATATCTTATTTGATTCCGCCTCTTCTGATGCCACTCTCAGACAATGGTTCCAAGATAAAATTTATCTGCCCGGAATACTTTTTCCGATACATCCCTGCTCTTGTAAAGGTTTATCGCATCCTTTGCATCCATCTTTTCGGATGAGATGATAGCAATAGTTAGATGGTCAGACCCTCAGTACATAACACATAATTTTCTGATTCCATACACATCTTCTCCATCACTATAAAAGTGCTTTTATCTTCTCTTTATACCGTCTCCGATAATAGTCCATCGCCCTATACTCAATAACATCCTTCATCTGCTCCGCCAGCACTGGCTCCTTCACAATTTCTTCCATTTCATCCCTCAATGCCAACGCCACGCCATCCTTTTTCACAAAGAATTCTTCCCCAGATTTTAATAGAAAGTGTACCGGCATTTTCATTATCTTTTGGATGTGGTTCTTGTCCGAAATCTTGCGATATTCCTCATATGTAATCTCTTTCTCCAAATCCTTCCAGTTTGTTCCTGTAGAGAAGAATTCTTTCCAGCTTGCCAGAAGTTCTGCCTCTGACACTTCCATTCTCACATTCCCATGGTTATAAAAAGCCATCAGTACCGGCATTTTATACACCTTACTCATGTTGGTGTTTTCCAGCAGATTTATAAAGTCTTTTCCGATTCCCTGGCAACATCTTTTCTGCTCATCTGTGAGTTCATCCAATTCTTCCAGATAATTCAAATACTTTTTAAACGGATTCTCATTCGAATGTGTGACCGCCATCTGATACACATCATCATCCATATAAGTAAACAAATCCATTCTGGTTGGCTGTTTGCCAAGCAATTCTTTGATTCGGAAATACTCGTTTCTGATTTGTTCTTTGATTGTCAGTTGTTTCTTGTCCATTTCTGCAAACAGATCAATCAATCTCATATCAAAATCAACGAAGCATTCATCTGGATAATCTGCTTTATCTGCCGGATAATATGTTTCTTTTCCTGTTTTATTTTTCCCTGTCAGAAAATACCTGACTCTTCCCGCTTTTTCATAATTGCCGATAAAGTCCAGAACATTGAGATATTCTTTTCCCTTATTTCTACGCAATCCTCTTCCAAGCTGCTGTAGAAATACAACCGGGGATTCTGTCGGACGCAGGAACATTACCATATCGACTGATGGAATATCTACGCCTTCGTTGAACATATCCACTGAAAAGATAACTTTGATTTCTCCATTTTTCAGTTTCTCAATCGCTTCTGCTCTGTCCATGGAAAACTCTCCATCTGCATTACTATAAACTGCTGCCGACGGAATTCCTCTTTTACCGAATTCTTTTGCCATTTCTTCTGCATGTTTTCTGGAACAGCAGAATCCTAATGCCTGCCTGGAGCCATATTTACAGTAATATTTGTAAATCAACTCATGCCTATAAGCATTCCCGATATAAGTTCTGTTCAGTTCTTCTTCTGCATATTTTCCCTTAACTATATGTAGCTTTGTGTAGTCAGTCTCATCATAAATTCCATAGTAATGAAACGGAACCAGCATTCCCTTATTGATTCCATCTTTCAGCGAAATCTCATACGGCACATTATAATCGCAGATTTCATATATATTTTTGCCGTCCATTCTCTCAGGCGTTGCCGTCAGTCCAAGGAGAAACTGCGGTCTGAAATATTCTACAATTCTTCGATATTGGTCATTGACTGCATGATGAAATTCATCAATCACCACGTAATCGAAGTAATCTGGAGCGAAATATTTTTCATTTAAATATTCCGGTTTCCCAAGGCTTGCTACCGAGGCAAATATAAGCGGTTTATCTGTGCACTTCTCAGCTCCCATAAAAATCCATAGTCTTTGGAATTCCTTACATTCTGAAAAGAAACTGCTGCCTGCTTCAGAATCTCTTCCCTATGTGCAACAAACAACACTTTCTCATATTTTTTTGAATCAAAAGCAGCCAAAAATGTTTTCCCGATGCCCGTTGCAGCCTGAATTAGTGCTTTCTGTGCTCCTTCTGCTCTTGTATCTTCCAATGCGCACAATGCCTCGATCTGTGCTCCTCTTGGTTCATATAAAGGTTTTATTTTCGTATCATTTGTTTCCGACTCTGTAAAGTCATATCTGTCAAGGTCTTTTGCCACCGCCGGACGATGCCAGTTCTGGGAGTAACGTTTTAATTCTTTGTCATCAATGATAATGGAATGATTCACAAATAAATCTTCAAATGTACGAAAGAACTCTTTGTAGTTTTCCGGGTCTTTCTGACTGCTGAACCGATAATTCCATTCTATTCCTGAGGTCAGCGCACTTCTGGAAATATTGGAAGAGCCGATGTAAAGTTCACTGTAATCTGTATAATGGAAAATGTAAGACTTTGGATGAAAAGAACGTCCTTTTTCGCAATAAAATCTAAGATCAACTCTGTCACCAAGTTTTCTTTTAATCAGATATAGTGCTGATGGCTGTGTAATTCCAAGGTAGTTTCCTGTCAGGATTCGGATTTTGGCTCTACGTTTTAAAGTATGTTCCAGTTCTTTCAGCAGCATTCTCACTCCGGATTCCATAAGAAAAGAAACAATGATATCAACGCTTTCCGCTTTTTTCATACTCCGGATCAGCTGATAATATAGCTGTCTTCTTTTATCCGGTCCGCCGGTCATTGCATCTGTGGAATATTCGTTTTCATACCCGATGTTTACTTTTTCTGCAGAAGTAAATTCAGCCATTTTTCCTCACCTCTTCCCGGTCGGACATCTCCTGTAATCCATTGTTCTTCTATTTTAAGGCCATGCATGTCATGTATGAAATCTTTAAATGTATCTGTCGTAAAATCGGTAAAATATCTTCCGTTTCGTTCGCCTTCAAATTCTCCGTATTTGAAAGAGGTATAAATCCATCCTTTCGATTTCAATGCTGCATACATATTTTTCAAAACTTCACGCAGTTGTTTTTTCGGCAAATGGAGAATAGATGCACAAGCCCATATGCCATCATATTTTTCTTTTTCATCCAGTTCCTGAAACAGCATCTGTCTGACTTTAATTCCTGTATATTTACTTGCAATCCGGCATAATTGTTCTGAAACCGTCAATTCATCTATTGATATCCACGACTCAGAAAATACTTTGTATCTCTTCCCGCGCCACAGCCAAAGTCGAGAATATACGCATCTGGGTTAAGTTTCTCCAGAAATTTATCTTGCACTTCTGTAAACTTTACCGAAACAGTCCCAGAGGCAAAAGACTGCGCATTTTCGTTGTAATATTTTAATGTTTTATCTATATCTGCCATATATTCACTCACCAAATGCCATCCAGCACTGATTTCACTCCTGTTTTATCTGCACAATACCTGTTTTGTTTCTTATGCCTTAATTTTTCTGATAAATCTAACTTCTTTGTGACATATTATACAATTTTTTGACATAAACAGCAACAATTTTCGTCAGACATTTTTTATTATATTCACTTATCTATAATACGCAAAAACTGTTGCATATTTCTTTTTTGATATCTTTTCTCTTTCATCAACTTCCATATAAAAAAGAGAACCAGACTGCACATAGGTTTCTTCCCCTACATACAGTCTGGTTCTCTGATTCCATCATTCATTTCTGGTAATAAGTCAATAAATCAGACATTCTATTACTCTTCCGCATCCATCTCCACCTTAATCTCATCCTCGCAGTCTGCCATTGCCTGCAGTGTCATAGTGAGCAGCTTCTGCAGTTCCCAGCCGAGTTGTTCGGCGCCTCTCTCAATGACTTCTCTGGAGCATCCTGCTGCGAAGCCTTTACTTTTATATTTCTTCTTGAGGGATTTGAGTTCCATGTCTTTTGTGCTTTTGGATGGTCTCATAAGTGCTGCTGCCCAGATAAGTCCTGTAAGTTCGTCCGCCGCAAAGAGTACTTTTTCCATTTCGTGTTCCGGTGCTACGTCAATGGTTGCACCACATCCTACTGTGATACCGTAGCCGTGGGATACAACTGAATGGATTACGTCTTCGCCTACGCCTGCTTCGCGGAGCATTTCCGGAGCCTTCAGACAGTGTTCTTCCGGATATAACTCAAAGTCAATGTCATGGAGGAGTCCTACAATTCCCCAGTATTCTGCATCTTCGCCATAGCCAAGTTCACTGGCATACCATTTCATTACTGCTTCTACAGTCAGGGCATGCTGAATATGGAAGGGATCCTTGTTGTATTTCTTTAATAATGCGAATGCCTCATCTCGTGTAATTGTTTTCATTATTTTGTCACTCCTCATATCTGAATTGTCAGGCGGATAAAATATCTGCTTTGCTACTTGCTCATAACTGAATAACTGCTCCGCAGTTTATCTGTCAATCTGGATCTGGCATACTTCCATTGCTTTCAGTGCATTCTCATGGCTTTCCGGTGTTACGCCTGCGCAGCATTTAGCGTCTACGATGATCGGAACTTCCGGGAGAGATGCTTTTGCCAGAAGCGCATTGGAAATAACACAGATGTCTGTGCATAAACCTACGAATGTGATACTTTCGATTTCATTATCCTCATTCATTGCCACCAGTTCTCCTGCAAGATCTGTGGAACCAAAGGTTTCTTTGTCAATAGGTTCTGTTTTTCTGAGTGCATCTAATTCGCTTCTGATCTGCCATCCTTCAGTGTCACGGATACAATGCAGTACAGGAAGTTTCTTTCCTTCCTGGGTGTCGAGATAGTAAGTCTCATGGGTGTCTCTGGTAAAAAGAACAACTCCATCAAAATTTTCGATTTTCTCTTTTACACCAGGTACAATGGCAACTGCCTCTTTTGTTCCAAGAGCTCCGTCGATGAAGTCATTCTGCATATCTACAACTACTAATACCTTCTGCATATTTCCTTCCCTTTCGTTCTTTCTGCACATTTTTTCAGATAATGCTATAAAATCTCTGGAAACGTATGCTGTTATTATTTGTTATTACTATACAACGACAAAGTGTTTTTGTACAGGCAAAAGTGCCTGTTTTACTATAGCAATTCCATAAAGTATCAATCATCTATTTTTCAGTATATTTTTCAAATCTGTACTTCTGTTTAATATCCGGATATTTTTCTCTGTCTACTTCACTCATGAACATATCATAGGGTCTGGCGCAGATTTTGAAAGGTGCGTAGAGAGCCTGGTAGATCATCAGTTTTTCACCGTTTTCTGTGTGATGGGCTACTGCCAGGACTTTATAGAGATATTCGGAAGTATCCGGAGATACCCATTCTCTTTTGAAATGCTGTACAATGTCGCCTGTATGGATATCGTGTTCCGGTGATTCTGATGGATTTTCATTTTCTGCACTGTCAGGTTCTTCTGGTTCTGTGTTGAGTTCCATATATTCTTCTTTATCAAGGGAAACCGGGATTCCGGAACGGCCATTGATGTGGACGCCGCCATACCAGGTGCCTGTGACCTCATAAATATCACCTACTTCGTATTCCATGCTGCAGTCATTATTTTTCTTTATGATTCTGATCTTTGCCATTTTATCATCTCCTAGCATATAGTTCTTATTTCATGCAACCAGAAAAACACTCTAACACGTTAGATTATATTCTCCAGCAAGTTCTTCATTTAAAACAACCACCTCAACACCCCATATTTTTCTGACCTTAAGCAATCTGGCTCTTAATTCTGCCAATGGCCCGGCTAGCCACGTAATATCTTCTGCGTTTTTTACAACCAGAATAAATTTTAATTTTACATCTTTCATATTGCTTACCGATCGAAGATTGTCTCCTATCTCTGACGTATCCTGATATCTGTTCATAATTGCCGCCAGATATATCTGCAAAGATGATATAACTTCTCAGTTATTGAACCATAATATTCTTCGAATTTCAGTTCTTTTTCCTTCGATTCATATCTATTCGCCACATTTGGACAACTTTTCTTTGCTTCCAGAAACACTATATTATTTCCATTATATTTCAGGATAAACTCCACTGTTGGGATTCCATCTCCAAGTTTTTTATAAATTTCAGATGTCTCAATATGAAATAAATCTTTTTCATCATATTTTCCAAAATTCATTCCTGATTCTGGTATAACGCTCACTTTAATGCCACCCCGATTTCTTCTCGATACAACTGACGGAATGTATCCATAATTGCATTATGTTCCAACAATTCAAATTCCGGCGCTATCTCACATAATACTTTGCTGTTTTCATTTTTATATAAGGAAATGTACTGCACTTTGCTGTCCTGTCTCCGCTTTACTTCAATATATTTGGACAAAAAATAGTCATGTGTAGAAACAAAAATCTGTACACCTTCTGTCTCCAGCATGATCAACAATTCTGCCAGCACCGGAATATATTTCGGATTGATATTTGCTTCTGGCTCGTCCCAAAACAAAACGGATCCCTTCTCCAGTGTCCCGTTTTTTATCAACTGCCATAAAAGAGCAATTTTACGTAATCCTTCTGCTACCAAATTAAATTCTAACTTTGCCTGTGTACCAGGTTTTAAATAAAAACGATCCTCATGCAATGTTACTTTTCCATTACTGATTTTCTGTAAAATATCCAGATATTTTTTCCTTACAGTTGAATCCACGCCTCTGGAAATGTCAATTTTGGCAGCTGCAATAATATCCAGATACGTATCATCAAATTCCACATTTCCCATTTTTACTGCAGCATCCAGATTCCAGCATTTGATAAAATCTCTTTTGCCGGAATAAATACACTTGTGAGATCAGACATCTGCTTTTCCCATTTCTCTTCTGAATTAATCTCTGCATCCCATTTTCGTGTTTTGGTTGAAAATGTCATTCCTATTTTGGCAGTATCAGATTCCACAGAAACCATGGCTTTATTGCTTCCACTCTTTCCTCTGTTTACCAGACGTCCAATTCCAGACTGATCAGGACGAAATAACATTGTTGTTTTCTGCGAAAAAGACACATCATGTTTAGAAGCCTGACATGCTGCATAGGCTAATTTCATAATATGAGTCTTTCCCACACCATTTTCACCAACTAATACATTTAATCCTTCACAAAAAGGAATCTTTATATCTTCAAATACTGTAAAATTCTCTGCTGCAATCTTTGTTAATGGCATTTCCATCACCTCAATATTTCCATTTTTATAAATCAGTTCATTATATCTGTCGCACAACAATATAATATAAAGTAACTTCTATAATAATTTTATATTATAACACATATAAATATGTCAAACAGCTATTTTCTTCAATATAATATTGTAAAATCTGAAAGCTTGTAAAAGGCTATAACTATCACTTCCAGATCTCCGGCTGATATCCTACTGTCGCCTGTTTTCCGTTTCTTACCACAGGGACTTTGATGATGCTCTGGTTTTCGAGAATTTTCTCTGCCTTGTCTTCCTCTGCGATATAAGTGATCAATGCCAGCAGGTCTTTATCCTTGCAGTCAGTATCTATCAGTTTATCATAACCGCCAATTGCCTGGCAGACAGATTGGAATTCTCCTTTACTTAATCCTTTTTCTTTCATATCTATAAACTGATATTTAATTCCCCGTTCTTTGAAATAGCGTTCTGCTTTCTTGCTGTCAAAGTTTTTCTTTGTACCAAAAATCTGTATATTCATAGTCTAATGCTTTCTCCCATTTTCCAGAGGATTGTTGTTCCTGTTCACTTTAAATTTCCATCTATTTCACATTTTTTTCAAATTCTCACCACATATTTCTCACATTTTCCGGTTATATTAATACCTGTACAGAGCAAAGAGTAATTGCAAATAAAACTTTTTCTTTTTCATACTTTTGCCGGGAATCCATAAGGTTCCCGGCCTCCTTCTTTTATTCCGATATTTTTCAGTCCTATTCCATTAAATTTTCTTTTTAATATGGTTATAGATATTCAGTCCTTTTGTCTGTCCGTATTTGGAAATGATAGATCTGTAAATCTGCTGCTTTCTGTTTTTGTCTTCTGCATTTTTCTCCACAGTTGTGGAAACATAGTTTACCACTTCCTTTGGCATGCCTGCCTTGTCGAGAACCAATATCAATTCCTGCTGTAATCTCTTTGTTCCGGCTTTCATGTCAATTATCTTTTGTTTTGGCTTTTTTGTATTCTGCTTCTCTGATTGTTTGGCAGACTGCTTTTCAGATTGTTCATTCAACTGTTTTTCTGTTTTCTGATCAGTTTGTTCTGCCACCTGTCCGTCTTTTTCTTTATCGGTCTGTTTTTTTACCTGTTTCCTTGTATGCACCTGTTTTCCGGAAATCTTTTCGTTTCTGGAGATTTTTACATTTTTTTCTGCCTTCCAGAATTCTATAATATGGTCAAATCCTGTATCTTTGCTGATTACAACAATTTTGCATTCTTCATCCTGCCTGTGCACTCTTTTCCTATCAGATATCCCAGATAAGATCCCAGATGCATATCTGCTGACTGATTTCCTGTCGGTACTTTATGTGTGACCAGCTTTGCTTCTCCGTGATCATTGATAATATCAAGGTCTATTTTTCTGCTGTTGTCTGTATAAAAAAGATGGATAATATCTGTTTCCCGTAATTTTTCGCATCCTTTGAAGCCTTCACTTCCTACATTTTCATAATCAATCAAATAATAAGTTTTAATAATCTTCATCCTCTCTTTTTTTCTCTGCTGTATAATACTCTGTCATTTTTCAGGCAGATAATTCTTTCCTATTTTAACATGCATCTTTTATCAGTACAACCACATAGTGGCAACTCTCCTGGTTAGTATTTCCTGGTTGTCTTTCCTGCCTGTTCCAGTCAGACAGAATATTATCATATCCACGAATAGTATTCCCATATTGCCACTATAATAAATTTACATACCTTTTGTGAAAAATGACGGTTTTTTCATCAAATTTGAGTTGATAAATCTTTAACAAATTTCAAAAAAAGGCAAAAATCCTGTTGATTTTAAGCGTTAAATATGTATAATAGTAAAAGAGAAGCGATACCCATTCGCTTTTATGGTAAGGTATCTTAAGCCTGTTTAAACAGGCGCTTTCATTAACGAAGAAAAGAGGTTAAACGTAAGATGGCAAAAATCGATTTAAGCAAGTATGGCATTACCGGAACTACAGAAATTGTCTACAACCCTTCTTATGAAGTATTATTTGAAGAAGAAACCAAACCGGAACTGGAAGGCTTTGAAAAAGGTCAGGTCAGCGAACTTGGTGCAGTTAACGTTATGACAGGTATCTACACAGGACGTTCTCCTAAAGATAAATATATCGTTATGGATGAGAACTCCAAAGATACAGTATGGTGGACAACAGACGAATACAAAAACGATAACCATCCTGCAACTCAGGAAGCATGGAATGCAGTAAAAGAAATCGCTAAAAAAGAGCTCTCCAACAAGAGACTTTTCGTAGTAGATGCATTCTGCGGTGCTAACAAAGATACTCGTATGGCTATCCGTTTCATCGTTGAAGTTGCTTGGCAGGCACATTTCGTAACAAATATGTTCATCCAGCCAACAGCTGAAGAACTTGAAAACTTCGAGCCAGATTTCGTTGTATACAACGCTTCCAAAGCTAAAGTTGAAAACTATAAAGAATTAGGCCTTAACTCTGAAACAGCTGTAATGTTCAACATCACAACTAAAGAGCAGGTTATCGTAAACACATGGTACGGCGGAGAAATGAAGAAAGGTATGTTCTCTATGATGAACTACTTCCTTCCACTGAAAGGCATGGCTTCCATGCACTGCTCTGCAAACACAGATATGAACGGCGAAAACACAGCTATCTTCTTCGGTCTTTCCGGAACAGGTAAAACAACTCTTTCCACAGACCCGAAACGTCTCCTGATCGGTGATGACGAGCATGGCTGGGATGACAACGGCGTATTCAACTTCGAAGGTGGATGCTACGCTAAGGTTATCAACCTTGACAAAGAATCTGAGCCGGACATCTACAATGCAATCAAACGTAACGCTCTTCTTGAGAACGTAACACTTGATGCTGAAGGCAAGATTGATTTCGCAGATAAGAGCGTAACAGAGAATACTCGTGTATCTTATCCGATCAACCACATTGAAAACATCGTTCGTCCGATCTCTTCTGCACCGGCAGCTAAGAACGTAATCTTCCTGTCCGCAGACGCTTTCGGAGTACTTCCTCCAGTATCTATCCTGACAGAAGCTCAGACTCAGTACTATTTCCTGTCTGGATTCACAGCTAAACTTGCTGGTACAGAGCGTGGAATCACAGAGCCTACACCTACATTCTCTGCTTGCTTCGGACAGGCATTCCTTGAACTGCATCCGACAAAATACGCAGAAGAACTTGTTAAGAAAATGGAAAAGAGCGGAGCAAAAGCTTACCTGGTTAACACAGGATGGAACGGAACAGGAAAACGTATCTCCATCAAAGATACTCGTGGTATCATCGATGCAATCCTTAACGGAGATATCCTTAACGCTCCTACTAAGAAGATCCCATTCTTCGATTTCGAAGTTCCTACAGAGCTTAACGGCGTAGACACAGGTATCCTTGATCCTCGTGACACATATGCTAACGCTTCTGAATGGGAAGAAAAAGCAAAAGATCTTGCTGGAAGATTCATCAAGAACTTTGCTAAATACGAAGGAAACGCTGCTGGTAAAGCACTTGTTGCAGCTGGTCCTCAGTTATAATTATAATTGCTGAATTAAAGTTAATTATAATTAAATTATAATTTTATTGTCCAAATGAGTACGAAAGGGATGCGAGTAATTCGCATCCCTTTTTCATGTTGTTTCGGTGGTCAAGCGGATATTCGCAATCCGCTTCGCTACAGGACTCTGAGTTTTTCTGCCACTTTCTCATATGCGGGTACCGGAACGTGATATTCTTCTCCCATTCTTACTACTTCGTAAACTAATCCGTCAATTTCGGACTGTTTTCCTGCCATGATATCCCGCTGCATGGAAGTGGTTGCTTCCGGTGCGAGGTTGGAAAGGATTTTTAAATTTACTTCTGCCATATCTTTCTGGAAAGGAACTCCCATGGCTTCTGCAAGTGCTGCGATTTCTTTTATCATGGTCTTAAAAAGTTCTCTGGCTTCGCCTTCTTTCTGGAAATCTGCGGCAGTTGCGTGATAATAGAGTCCTGCTGCCCCGATCGGGGATACATAGGAAAATTTCTCCAGTGCTTCACGGCGGATGTTTTCCGAAAGAGTCCCGTCGATATGACTGTCACAGAGGTCTTTCTGAATCTCTTTCAGTTCCGGTCGGAATTCTGCTTTGTCTCTTACGCCGAATACAATGTGCAGGATCTGTCCATGCTGGAGAAGTTTTCCCGGTTCTTTAATGTTGGCAGAAACATAGATGCAGCCGTCCGTTACCAGAAGATCCGGCAGTTCTTTCTGCATTTTTCCACCTGTTCCATATATATTCAACACTGGAATTACGATAGTATTTTTCCTGGCAATGCGTTTGATAAACGGAATCGTTTCCTGTAAGGAATAGCCTTTTACGCAGACAAAAATTACGTCCGGATGCTCTGCATAATGCTCCATATCTGTAGCAGGAATGCTTATGTTTTCCTCTGTTTTATCCCACATTTTCTCCAATGTAAGACCCTGTTTCTGGATCTTTTTCAGGTGTTCGCCTCTCGCGATCAGGGTTACGTCCTTGCCTGCTTTTTTCATATAATATCCGGTAACACCACCGGTTCCTCCGGCTCCAATGATTAAGTATTTCATATTTATTTTCTGCCCCGCTTTCATTGTTTTGATTCTTATATCATAGCACAATTGCAATTTTTCTTCAGTATATTTTATGCATTACGCTGACATAATTTTGCATTGACAGTTTATTTTTTGCCCTGTAATATCAATGGTATCAATATCAGAATATATTACGCAGGAAAAGTATTAAGATGGAACGATATCTGGAATTTAGAATAGATGAACAAACTACAGAACTTAAAATGGAAGCATTTCTGAAAAAGAATGCAGGACTTACAAAACGGCAGATCAGCCAGGCGAAGTTTCGACCGGACGGGATTACCAGAAACGGAGTTCGCTGTCGTGTAACTGAGACAATATATCCAGGCGATGTGATCCGCGTTTGTCTGGAGGAAGCCGGGACTGCTTCTGCGCATCTTGAAAATTATAATGACGGAATCAAAAGTAAAGATTTGTCGGATTTCCATTCCAACAAAGCTTCAGCTCCAGTTTCCGAAACTTCTTTTTCTCTGAATATTTTATATGAAGATACGGATATTCTGGCAGTTGATAAACCGGCAGGAATGGTTACGCATCCGACGGGAATGCATTATACAGACAGCCTCTCCAATCTTGTTGCCGGTTACTTTCGAGAGAAAAATGAACAGGTCTGTGTCCGCCCGGTGGGGCGGCTGGATCAGGAGACTTCCGGGATTGTGGTTTTTGCCCAAAATCAGGTAGCAGCTTCAAGGCTTCAATCTGTAAAATCTCCATGCAAAATTCACAAGCAATATCTTGCCGCTGTATCCGGTACTTTGCCTGTAGATATGCCTGGTGTCTGGCATACCTTAGATTTACCGCTGATGCAGGACCCGGAGAATCATCTGAAAATGAAAACTGCTGCTGATCTTTCCTTACATTCATCTGCATTATCGGGAAAAATCAAAACAGCAGTTACTCATTATCATACTCTTTTTTCCAGTCAGGACTGGTCGCTTATCACACTTAAGCTGGATACCGGACGTACCCACCAGATCCGTGTCCATATGGCATCCACAGGACATCCTTTGCTTGGAGATACTCTTTATCATTCAGACGATAAAATATCTTCCTGTGCTTCCTTTTCCAGGGCTGCCCTTCATGCATGGAAAGTTTCTTTTCAGCATCCTTTCAGAGATGAAATGCTCCTTCTGGAAGCACCATTACCTTTCGATTTTCGTGAACTGGTTTCACTTTCAGGGTCTGATCTGTTGTCTATTTAAGCTTCAAATTCTTTGATCAGATTTACCATTTCAATGGCACTGAGTGCACAGTCATAGCCTTTATTTCCTGCTTTTGTACCTGCGCGTTCAATTGCCTGCTCGATGTTTTCTGTGGTAAGTACTCCGAATAATACCGGAACTCCTGTTTCCAGTGATACTGATGCAATCCCTTTGGAAACCTCATTGCATACATAATCATAATGACTGGTATTTCCACGAATCACAGCACCTACGCAGATAACCGCATCATACTTTCCACTTTTTGCCATTTTAGACGCGATCAGTGGGATTTCAAAAGCACCTGGTACCCACGCTACCTGGATGTCCTCTTCTTTTACATTGTGACGTGTCAGCCCATCCATGGCACCACTTACCAGCTTGGAAGTTATAAATTCATTGAAGCGGGCTGCTACAATTCCTACTTTCATTCCATCTGATACTAATTTTCCTTCTAATGTTTTCATTTTTTCTGGTCCTTTCATCTGTAAATTTATATTTTTTAACCTGTACAGGTTTTTATATACGGTAAATTTTATTTTCGGGAACGTTATCGTTATATATGAAAATCCCCGCTGTATTTAATACTTCAGAATATGTCCCATTCGTAATTGTTTTGTCTTAAGATAACGCAGATCATACGCTGTGGCATTCATCTGTATCGGAACTCTCTGTTTGATCCTGATGCCAAATTCTTCCAACTGATAAACTTTATCCGGGTTATTTGTCAGCAGCCTCAGCTCTTTTACCCCAAGATTTCTCAGAATCTGCGCACCAATGTAGTATTCTCTTTCGTCTCCGGCAAATCCAAGTGCCAGATTCGCTTCGAGTGTATCCATTCCCTGTTCCTGAAGTTCATAGGCACGAAGTTTATTGATCAGTCCGATTCCTCTTCCTTCCTGTCTCATATAAAGGAGTATCCCTCTGCCTTCTTCCTCAATCTGGGCCATCGCCGCTGCAAACTGCTGTCCGCAGTCACAACGCTGTGATCCAAAAACGTCTCCTGTCAGGCACTCTGAATGCACACGGCACAGAACGTTTTCTCCATCTCCGATTTCACCTTTTACCAGTGCTACATGATGTTCCCCATTCAGGCGGTTTACAAATCCATACGCCATAAACTCTCCGTATCTGGTCGGCATTTTTGTGGTCGTCACGCGATCCACCAGAATATCATGGCATTTACGGTAATTCTGAATATCTTTAATTGTTATGAATTTAAGATTCCACTTTCCGGCAAGTTCCCGTAACTCAGAAGTCCGCATCATAGTGCCGTCTTCTCTCATAATTTCACAGCACAGCCCGCACTGTTTTAACCCTGCAAGTCTGCACAGGTCTACAGTTGCCTCTGTATGTCCGTTTCTTTCCAGAACACCGTTCTTCTTCGCCAGAAGTGGAAACATATGTCCGGGGCGTCTGAAATCTTCGGGTTTTGCATTCTCATCCACACATTTCATGGCAGTAACAGAACGTTCTGCCGCAGAGATTCCTGTAGTGGTGCTGATATGGTCTACGGAAACAGTAAAAGCAGTTTCGTGATTATCTGAATTTTCTGCTACCATCTGCGGGAACTGCAGTTTTCTTACATATTCCTCAGACATTGGCATACAGATAAGTCCTTTTCCGTGAGTTGCCATAAAGTTAATATTTTCTGTTGTGGCAAACTCTGCTGCACAGATAAAATCTCCTTCATTCTCTCTGTCCGGATCATCCGTTACCAGAATAATTTTTCCATTCCGAAGTTCTTCCAGAGCTTCTTCTACTGAATCAAATCCGTTCATTTTTTCTCTCCTTATGCAATGTATTTTCTGATACAATATATTTTTCTGTTGTTAAGAGGGCAAAATCATTCGTATTGGCTGCTTATCTGGTTCGTGTCAGGCAGATAAAACATCCACTGTACAGTTCTGCATCAATCGAATAACCGCTTTGTGGTTAATTCTGTCAAAAGCCATACTTATTCAGAAAATCCCGTGTAATATTACTTTTTATCGGCTGTTCTTTCACAGGCGTTATTAATTTTTCCACGTATTTTCCAATTATGTCTGTCTCCAGATTAACGATATCTCCTTCTTTGCGTTCTCCGAGGACTGTAATCTTTACTGTATGAGGAATTGCAGAAATGGAAAAGTCTGTTTCTGAGACTTTTGCCACTGTAAGACTGATTCCATCAACTGTTACAGAACCTTTTGTCACAATATATTTCATAATTTGTGGTGAAGCCTGAATGGTGTACCAGACAGCATTATCATCTCTGCGAATTTCCGTGATTTTTCCTGTTCCATCCACATGCCCGGCAACAATGTGTCCTCCAAATCTTCCATTTGCAGGCATTGCCCTTTCCAGATTTACATGCTGTCCCAAAGAAAGCTGAATCAGCGCAGAACGATTCAATGTCTCATGCATCACATCTGCTGTAAAACCATCTTCCAGACATGCAGTTACAGTGAGGCAGATTCCATTTACAGCTACACTGTCCCCTGTTTTCAGATCATCCAGAATTTTCTCTGCCCGTATCGTAAATACTGCTGAATTTGCTCCTTTTTTTATTTTTTTCACAGTTCCCAGTTCTTCAACAATTCCCGTGAACATTACTCTTCACCTCACTCTCTATAAGAAAATCATCTCCTATTCTGATTATTTCGCTGTTTTTTAATAATATTGCGCTGGCAGGATCAGGAAATCCTTTTCCTTCTATCGGTGTCTTTGCACTTTCTCCCCCAAAAAGTTTGGGTGCTATATAGGTCTGGACTTTCTGAACAATACCGCTTTCGAGTGCTGACCAGTTTAAAGTGCCTCCTCCTTCCAGTAAGATACTGTCTATCTTTGCAGCTCCCAGAAGTTCCATTAGTCTGTTTAAATCTATGTGTCCGTTTTTTTCCGGGACATCCAGAACTTTACATCCCATATCTTCATAATTCTTTATCTTCTGCTGGTCTTTACTGCTGGTTGCAAAGATTGTTGGAATTGTTGATGCCGTTTTCACAATTCTGGAATTCAGTGGTGTCCGCAAGTGGGAGTCACAGATAATACGCACAGGATTTCTGCCGTTTTCCAGTCTGCATGTAAGCATCGGATCATCTGCCAGCACAGTTCCCACTCCAGCCATAATCCCTGTATATTTCAATCTCTGTTTCTGCACATGCATTCTGGCAGCTTCGCCTGTCACCCATCTGGATGCGCCTGTATAAGTGGCAATTTTTCCATCCATGGTCATCGCATATTTCATGACTACATATGGTTTTTGATTCTGTATGTAATAGAAAAATGCTTCATTGAGTTTATCGCACTCTTCTTTTAAAACGTTTTCCGTTACTTCGATCCCATGCTCTTTCAGAATCCGGATTCCTTTTCCTGAAACCAGGGGATTAGGGTCCGAGGAACCAATGATCACACGTCTGATCCCCGATTCCAGGATTGCATTGACACACGGAGGCTGTTTCCCGTAATGGCAGCAAGGTTCCAGAGTAACATATATGGAGGCACCTTCTGGCTGTTCTGTACATGATGCCAGAGCTTCCCTTTCTGCATGAGGTTCACCGTATTTTCTGTGATATCCCTGGCCAATGACTTTTCCTCTTTTGACGATCACGGCACCTACCATTGGGTTAGGTGCTGTAAATCCCATTCCTTTTTGTGCCAGTTCTAACGCCATTTTCATATATTGCCTGTCTTTTTCCATATCCGTTATATCTTTCAATCCCTCATCTCCTGTTCTTCTGATGGTACTGATGATACCAAAAAAGCCCCGGTGTCTTTCAACATCCAGGGCCTGTAAATTAATATCTGTTTGAATTATCTTCGTGTGAATCTGACTTTTTGCTTCATCATTAAAACTGCTTTGATGATATAAAAAGCTCTGGAATAAATTTATTATTCCAGAGCAGTCGCTTTCACAGATCAGTTAATTCTTCTGTATCTCTACTACTATCTTCTTTCATCCAGACTGTACTGTCGGCTTCGGAATTGCACCGAATCATACCTTACGGCTCGTGGGCTTACCACCGGTAGGGAATTGCACCCTGCCTGAAGATCTTATTTTATTTTTATCAGCAATTTCTAAATTTTATCCTGCTGATGTCTGAAAGTATACTCTTAACTTTTATTTATGTCAAGATTTTTTCAAACATATAATTTCAGTTTTTCAGGAAAGTAATTCTCTTACCATCTCTGCATTGAATGTCACACCTGTCAGGTGGTCTACTTCAATCTGGTACAGGGCATTGGCTGCAATATGCTCTGCCGCCTGTTCCAGGTCACGGATTCCGCTGGTGTTTTTGTGTTTCTCAACAATAGCTCCAGACCGTCTTCTGTCACTACGCATTCTTCTGCTTTGAGGCTCATACGTTTCAGAACTTTCGGAAGTACATATTTGGAGAAGATAATCTTCTTCTCTTCTGAGGTGTAATCCGGAATATCGATCACTGCAAAACGAGACATCAGAGGTGCGCTGATCTGGGATTTATCATTTGCTGTAGCGATCGGATAAACGCCCACTGTCGGCACCATACATTCCATGTAGTTATCTGTAAATCCAAGGTTGTCAAGCAGTGTCAGAAGTACATCTGCCGGGTTTCCGTTGCCCTTGCCTGATGCTGCTTTATCAAGCTCGTTGATGATGAATACAAGGTTGGATTCTCCTGCTGCTGAGAAGGCTTCCATGATGATTCCAGGCTTTGCGTTTGCATAGATTCTGGAGCTTCCTGTGAGCTGTTCCGGATCGTTGATGGAACTCATATCCAGAGTTGTCCACGGAAGTTTCAGGATACGGGCAACCGCATAGGCAATCTGAGATTTACCTGTACCTGCCGGGCCTACAAGAAGAAGTCCGTATGCCGGAAGTGTATGGGTACGGTTGATCTGAATGATCGTCTCAATGATACGCTGCTTTACAGATTCCATTCCGTAGAGTTCTTCGTCAAGGATTCTGCGGGCTTCCTGAGGATCAATTGCTTCAAAGTAATTACTCTTCCACTGTACATTCATCATAATGGAAAGAGCTCGCTGAGCATGGCGTCTTTCCTCCGGAGATACTTCGTGGGAACGGGCAACTGCAAGGTTTCTTCTTGCCCAGAGACGGATGTTGTCCGGAAGGGTTCTGCCTGCGCAGGTCATAAAATCAGTGATGCTCTGAATACTTGTCAGCTTCATTTCATCTCCTGTTTCTTCCTCATCTTCGTCTTCTGCGATCTCTGCCGGTGCACTGCTTGCAAGAAGTCTCTCGATCATAAACTGAAGAAATCCGTCCTCTGCGGAGAGCTTTGTGCCGCCGCCGAATGCAGTCTCACGAATCTTATAAACTGCATATCCTTTCTCCTGATTCTGTCCGGAAAGACGTACATTGATGTGATTCTCTCCAAGCCATTTCAGAAGGCTTACGAATCTTGAATCAATGCTGAGAATATCTGCTGCGAAAGTTCCATCGTCCTCTTTAAACTCAAAGGAAGTACGTTTGATCGGGTTTGTAAAAATACCGCAGGAATGATGTTTCCACTGGCGGCTGCTGTTATCAAGAACCATGATCGGTTTCTCAGGGGATGTTTCCTGTTCATTGGACTGGAAAGTCGTGTAGGTACATTCAGACTGTACACCTGGTTTCTTGTCTGAAGCACCGCTGAAATCAAATACTGGCATGGTGTGTTTACTCCTTTTATCTTATCCTTATTCAGTGTAAAATTTTGTATAATTCCTTATTATTTTAGCAGAATCTTTCCTTTTTATCAATTATGGAAATGTATTTCCTGTATAATTATTCACAAATTTAGCTGCTTTTTGATTCTGACCACTTTTCTCTTCCAATATATCATAATACCATACAGATATATGGTATTATTTAGCGTACATAAAACCATACTGGTGTAACATAATACCTATTTATTCTCTCAAAATCATTGACGGTAACATTCGCAGGCTTTATAATAGGGATAACTGAGAATTTCCAGAAACTCTCTGGAAAATCGAAATTTACTTTTAGGAGAGCAAAATGAGCAAAATTATTTTAACCGGTGACCGCCCAACAGGCCGCCTTCATGTTGGACATTATGTTGGTTCATTATCCGAGCGTGTTCGTTTACAGAACTCCGGCTTATATGATGAAATTTATATTATGATCGCAGATGCACAGGCATTAACAGATAACGCTGAACACCCTGAGAAAATTCGCCAGAACATCCTTCAGGTTGCCCTGGATTATCTTGCATGTGGCATTGATCCTGAGAAATCCACTATCTTTATCCAGTCCATGGTTCCGGAGCTTACAGAGCTTACTTTTTATTATATGAACCTTGTTACTGTAGCACGTGTACAGCGTAACCCTACAGTTAAATCCGAGATCCAGATGCGTAATTTCGAGGCAAGCATCCCTGTTGGATTCTTCTGCTATCCGATCAGCCAGGCTGCAGATATCACTGCATTCCGCGCTACTACTGTTCCGGTTGGCGAAGATCAGCTTCCAATGCTCGAGCAGTGCAAGGAGATCGTCCACAAATTTAATACTGTTTATGGCGAAACTCTGACAGAGCCTGAGATTATTCTACCATCCAATAAAGCATGCTTACGTCTGCCAGGTATTGACGGAAAAGCAAAAATGAGCAAATCTCTCGGAAACTGCATCTACCTTTCAGATGAAGAAGCTGATGTTAAGAAGAAGGTTATGTCCATGTTCACAGACCCGAATCATCTTCGTGTGGAAGATCCGGGACGTGTGGAAGGAAACCCTGTATTTATTTATCTGGACGCATTCTGCAAACCGGAATATTTTGCAGAGTTCCTGCCTGAATATCAGAATCTGGATGAACTGAAAGCCCATTATACACGCGGCGGTCTGGGTGATGTCAAGGTTAAGAAATTCCTGAACAAAGTACTCCAGGCAGAGCTTTCTCCAATCCGCGAGAGACGTAAATACTGGGAACAGCATCTTGATGATGTATATGATATCCTCAAAGAGGGAAGCAAGGTTGCTGAAGCAAAAGCTGCACAGACACTTCATGATGTTCGTTCAGCAATGCAGATCAACTACTTTGATGATAACAGCTTAATCAAATAATTCTGTAACAAATACAAAAACAGGTTCAGATACAAAGTATATTTTACTTCAATCTGAACCTGTTTATTTTTATGTTATGATGTTAGGGTCAAAAGGCATTTTGCCCTAACTTTATATCTGATACCATTTGATCTCATTTGCCTCCAGATGTAACTGGAAGCTGCTTCCATCTCCTCTGTAAACAGTAGTATCCTGTGGCTCATAAGTATTATTTACCACACAGTATTTACCATTCTTTACATAAGCATGTACTTCTACATTGTAGTTAGTGGAATACCAGCAGTGAAGTTCTTCCTCTGCAGATGCTGACCAGAGAACTGCTCTGTAGAATACACGGCTGTTTTTGAAGCTGTATGGAAGTCCACTGATATAAACGCCTCTTCCTTTTCCGAATTTCTTTACAGCCATCTGTACTTCCTGTTCTTTCTGGATCAGGATTTCTGTCTCCGGCAATGCATAAATATTCTTCTTGCCTTCTCCAAAATCAATCTCTCCCTCTGCATCCTGCAGGATAAAATGGTCTCTGTGTTCTTCCCAGTTATATTTATCAGTGTTCAGATTGAATCCATGCTCCTCTTCCACACCAAGAATATCATCCAGCTGGAAGAATTTGCCCTGCCACTGATGTGCAGCCGGTTCTCCTACACCGATAAATCCTCCGCCGTTGTATACAAATTCCCTGACAGCAGTAATAACTGTTTCATCGATCCAGTTTTCTCCGCCTGTCTGTGCAGTATCTGCATCTCCCACATTAATAATAACATCAAAGTTTTTCAGCAGTTCTCTGTTTTCACGGATGTCATCAAAGCTGATAAATGACACGTCAAAAGGTGCACCGCTTAATGCTTCTATAATTCCAAAATAAGAATAATTCTGCTTATAATAAATAGCATGATGTACCATGTGGTTACCCCAGGAACGCATTTTTCCCCAACAGTTCAGAACTGCCACACGTTTCACGCAATAGGGAGTTGTTCCCTGAATATTATCATACAGAGTACGGAATTCCTCACATACTTCTTTGATATACTGTACAAAGTCCGGGAATTCAAGGGCAAGTTTCAGATATCCGCCGTAGCCTATTCTCTGGATCGGGCTTCTTAAGATTGCTCTTCTTGCTGTTACCCAGTTCACTTTTGCCTCTTTTACAGGATCTCCTCCTTCATGGAAGGTATCCGGGAAGAAATATGGCAGGAATCTTCCTTCTGTATATTTCACATTCTTAATGTCACTGAACAAGCGTAAGGTTGCTCCGTTTCCAACACTTCCCACTACAGCGTCCAGTCCGATGGATGCAAATTCATCCATAAAAGGTTCCATACCGATCCAGTGGTCTCCCATGAACATCATAGCCTCTTTGCCATATTCATGAACAATATCTACCATTTCTTTGGCAAGCTTCGCTACTTCTCTTCTCTGGAATGCCTGGAAATCTTTAAATTCTTTAGACGGGATTCTGTATGTATTGTTCATATATCCCTGATCAATGATATATTCCGCTCTGAAGGATAGCCCACTTCTTTCTCAAACTGCTCCAGAATATATGGGCTGACAGATGCAGAATAGCCAAACCAGTCTACATATTTTTCTCTTGCAAGCTCATCAAATATAAGGGTAAACTGATGGAAAAATGTAGTGAAACGCACAACATCCACATATTCATGGGTATCCAGGAATCTGCGCAAACGTTCCAGAGAATGAGCTTTTGTTTTTGGCTGGCGCACATCAAATGTGATCTGTGGCTCTACATCTTTCCAGTCATTTACTACTGAATTATACATGTGTACCGGGTCCCACATAATATATGCCAGAAAGCTTACAGTGTATTCATGAAACAGCTTTGCAGATCTGATCACTACATTACCTGTTTCTTCCTCATAGCTCCACAGCTCTGTTGATACCGGTTCTCCGGTGGTGCGGTCTATAACTTCCCACCATCTGTAGATATCATCTCTTGTATTCACTGCCAGCATATCCGGATATAAATGATCCATCAGGTGAATTTCCAGCTTGTCCTCTGTTGCTGTATGGAAAGATGTCATGATATACATCTGCTGGATTTCCTCAGGATGTGCCTTTGCCCATTCATTATCCTTACGGGTTGTATAATAGGTTGCATATATCTTGGAGCCAGTGTCTTTTAATTCCTTCGGGAATTCTGTTCCGTCACAGTCACGGATCGCATCTGCACCCCACTCATCCAGTATCTCCAGTGTCTGTGGCACTACATCCAGATTGGTTGGTATTGTTACACGACCTTTTTTCATTGTTGTTTGTCTCCTCTCTCTGTATAAACCTGTCTTACTTTTTACTTATCTAACCTGATTCTGCTCTTTCTTGCGCCTTATCTGTCTATAGAATACGTTCTTTCCAAAACATTTTCAATTCTCTTTTTGCTTTGTTTTTTAGAAATCTTGCTGTACAAATCAAATTGTGATATTATATAAAAAATGTTATCGAAAATTTTGAAAGGAATTCTGTTTTTGATTATAATACCCTATATTTTTTTATCTTTCAAAGTTTTTTTATGCATTTAGTCCAATCATAACAACTAAATGCAGAACAGATTCCCTCTATTATTTTTGTTCACTCTTTTGCATTAGACAAAATCACTAAATTATGGAGGAGGAACTTTTTTATGAGTACACATTCTCTTCGCTTCAGCCCTGAAGATACTGCACCACAGGAGGTCACACTTCTGAATGCATCTTCTTCCCTCTATGAAGGTGACTGGCCAAGCATTCCCCACTCCCATGCATTCACTGAATTATTTTATGTGCGGGACGGACAGGGGGAATTTCTGCTTGAAGATGAAATCTACCCTATTTCAAAAGATGACCTGATCATTGTTAACCCTCACATTAATCACACTGAAATTTCCAGAGGAAACCCACCTCTCAGCTATTTCACAGTGGGCGTAGACGGATTATCTTTCTCTTTTAATGATCAGAAAGAATATCGCATCTTTAACTGCAGAAAAAAGAAAACAGATCTGCTTTTTTACTTTAATGCTCTGTTTCAAGAACTGGATAATCAATCGGAAGGGTACGAAAAAATCTGCAGACATATGCTTAATATTCTGATCCTTCAGCTTCAGCGGATCACAGATTCTCCTTTTGAACTGATCACTGCACAACATCCAAGCAAGGAATGTGCACATATCAAGCGATATCTTGATTCTAATTACGGAGAAAACATCTCTCTTGATCATCTGTCTGCCATCAGCCACCTGAACAAGTATTATCTCAGCCATGAATTTACCAAATATTATGGGATTTCTCCTATGAACTATCTAAACCGAAAGCGGATTGAGTATGTAAAGAGCTTCTGGAAAATACTGATTACGGGATTTCAGATATTGCGCATCTCACAGGATTCTCCTCTCAGAGTTATCTCTCCCAGAGCTTTCGCAAATCCTGTGGCATGACTGCAGGAACTTACCGTAAACTTAAGAAAAAAAGAAAGGATCCTATTTAATATCATGCAATACACATTTCCAAACTACTATAAAGAATTTTCCTGCATTGCAGGAGCCTGTCCGGATACCTGCTGCGCAGGATGGCAGATCGTGATTGACGATCAGACACTGAAGAAGTACCAGCACTTTAAAGGTCCGTTCCGCAATCGCCTGCACAATGATATTGACTGGAAAGAACATGTTTTCCGCCAGTATAACAGACGCTGTGCTTTTCTCAACGAAGAGAACCTGTGTGATATCTACACAGAAGCAGGACCGGAAATGTTCTGCAGAACCTGCAGAAATTATCCTAGACATATTGAAGAATTTGAAGGTCTGCGTGAGATTTCCCTGTCGCTCTCCTGTCCGGAGGCAGCAAGGATTTTACTTTCCCAAAAAGAAAAGGTACACTTTATCACAAAAGAAAAAAAGACAAAAGAAGAAGTCTATGATGACTTTGATTATTTCCTGTTCACTGCACTTATGGACACCCGTGATATGCTTATAGATATCATCCAGGACAGAGCTGTACCCATGCAGAAACGTCTGTGGAAACTTCTGGCTGCTGCACATGATTTCCAGTTATGTGTAAATAAAAATGAACTCTTTAAATGGGAAGAAATGCGAAAACGACATGAAGATTCCGGATACGGAGATAGATTTTGCAACAAAATTTACTCTCGTATAAATACAGATAACATAGAAAACAGTTCTGCTGCATCTGCCTGCGCAAATACACCAGAACAATTATTTAAAAAAATGTGGAAAAATGTTGTCCCGGAAATGGAGGTTCTGCGCCCGGGATGGCAGGAATACTTAAAGAATTGTCTGACTCCACTGTATAATGGAAATACAGATCCGCAGTCTGACTCCGGAAATCTTTATTCCTGGCAGAAAAGTGAATTTGATTTCTCTTATCCGGACTGGCAGATTCAGGAGGAACAGCTTCTTGTTTACTGGATCTATACCTATTTCTGCGGTGCAGTTTATGATGATGAGATCTTCACCAAGGTGAAAATGGCAGTTGTGGGCACCCTGTTCATCCATGAATTAAATGTGGGAACCTATCTGAAAAACAACCGGCAGTTTAAGCTGGATGACCAGATCCGTATCTGTTATCAGTTTTCAAGAGAACTGGAACACTCAGATCTTAACCTGAACAGATTTGAAGAATTAATGTCTGAAAAAGAGATTTTCTCCTTTGAAAATCTGCTGAAAATCTGCTGATGCATACTTTCCCTGTCTTATCTGTATCATCTGACACCTCAGGTAGTCAGATGAACATTTATGCTTTGTAAAAAAACCTTACGGTACAGAAAATATCTTTATACGGATATTGTTCTGTACAGCAAGGTTTTTTATCGCTAGAGCATTTTTCAAACACGCTCAGGCCAGTGCCAGCAAATCTTTTCCTTCTTTCAGCCTCTCATAAAACTGTATGTAGAAATCCTGATCCTGGTCATATGGTTTGAGATAGAATCTGTTCACCACAAAGAGGTTCAGATTTCTGATCAGATCTGGATCCTCAGCATTGTACAGTACTTCCTGCACATCCAGCAGAAAATAATGCCAGTCATTGACAAATTTCTCATAATTTTTCAGATCCGGTGTGTCAATCCATTTTTTTACCTTGATCTTACTTCTGTTTGTTTTGTGACATTCATGGATCTGAAGAATATATTTAAAACTGCCATTCTCGTAGAATCTTCCCAGCGGAATAATCTGCAGAATCCCGGCCGAATAGAGTGGATGTGACAGCGTCCTTCACTGTTAAGGAATATACACTGTTCCTTAACTCCTGTCATCCGAAGATGCGGAAGGATATTTCCATCTGTCACTCCCAGTTCCAGATATTCCTGTAAAAGCTGCTCTGCTGATTTCTGTAATCCTGCCGACAATCTGTATACATCATATGGATCCAGGAGCACAGAATCTCCCATTCCCTGACAACAGTCACAGCAGCCTTCACAGTCATGGCAGTCTGCCTTTACCATATCATTAGAATCATATAATTTACCATCCGAAATCTCTTCCAGTGTCTGTTCTCTGCGCATATGCTATGCTTTTTCCTTTCTCTCAAAAAGCCTCTAATCCTGTAACACCCCAGTCTGAAGCAAGATCTTTCATACCTTCCAAAACTTCCTCCCTTGAATATCCGTTATCATCCAGGAAATCTCCATCCATATCATTCAGATACAGATAAAAGGTCAGTGCCAGTTCCAGATAGTCTACATCATCTTCTACCATACCCATATATAATTCGTTTTCTGCTTCATTGATCTTGCCTTCTTCTGCCAGTTTCATAATTGTAGCAAAAAGCCGGTCTGCCTCTGTGTAATCTGCTTCCTTCTCCGGAAGTTTGTAATTGGGCTGCTGCTCATGAAGCAGAAGCTTCGCGATCAGTCTTCCTACGTCCTGAATATTTCTTATCATATGATCATCCTGTACTGCCATAATATTATCTTCCCTTCTTTTTTATTTTACCTAGAGTGTGTCTGAAAAAAGGCTTTCTGCAAGATGTGCGTCACAATTTGTGGTATATTTTGCCCGGATGAGGCGCGTAGCGGGCTACGGCAACTGAATTCGGGTGAAATATCCCGCAAAGTGGGGGCGTGCAGATTGCGGGAATGATTTTTCAGACACGCTCTAGTACATCGTTTCGTAAATAACTATACCCATCGCATAGGATGCGGATTCGCAGACAAGAGAGTGATATAGTTATTCCAGTTTTAATCCTGCCAGTGCCTGTGCAAATGCATTATTCACCGGCTCCTTGGCTTCTTTCTGCTGCTGTCTCATATATTTTTGAACATCACGCTTATTGACTCCTGCTCCCTCTTTGGCTCTTCTCGCCTGAAAAGCAGAGAGCTTTTCTTTATAGCCGCAGGCACAGATAAATGTCTCTTCCTTACCTTTCACATACATTTCCATACGTTTATGACACTTGGGACAACGGGCATTGGTAGTTCTGGACAGGGTTTCTTTATAACCGCACTCTCTGTCCTGACATACAAGCATTTTTGCATTCTTTCCATTCACTGCCAGAAGCTTCTTTCCGCAGTTCGGGCAGATCTTGTTTGTAAGATTATCATGCCTGAAGGTTCCCTGTCCGGTTTTGATCTCATCTACAATGTCACAGGTATAGTTCCTGATTTCTTTCAGGAAGGTTTCCTGTTTCATTTTACCTTTTGCAATATTTCCAAGCTTCATCTCCCAGTCTGCGGTCAGTTCCGGCTTGCGCAGTTCCTCGGGTACCAGTTCCAGAAGTTGCTTTGCCTTGGAGGTCAGATGGATTTCATTGCCTTTTTTCTCCATCAGAAAGCTGTTAAACAGTTTCTCAATAATATCGGCCTTGTGGCAACAGTCCCCAGACCACCTGTCTCACCGAGAGTTTTCGCTGCCTTTGTATCATGACTCTCCATATAGCGCACCGGATTCTCCATTGCTGCAAGAAGCGTTGCTTCTGTGAATCTTGCAGGTGGCTTTGTCCTGCCTGTATTCATGGATACATTCTCTATATGCAGCCTCTCACCTTTCTTCATCTGTGGAAGCTTCTGATCTTTCAGTTTCTGCGCATCGTCAGCAGTATCCTCATCCTCTTCAGTGTCGTCCGTATTTTCATACACATCTTTCCATCCGGCACTTTTTACAACTTTCCCGCTGGCAGCAAAAAGTTCTCCAGCAACAATTCCCTCCATGCTCACCTGTTCATAAACAAAAGGCGGATACAGCACACTGAGGAATCTGCGAACTACCATATCGTAAATCTTACGTTCTTCATTTGTCATATGGTCAAGCTGCACAAACTGCTCCGTAGGGATAATTGCATGATGGTCGCTGACCTTTTTATCATCCACAAAACTTCCATTTGCACGAACAGGCTGATTCATCAGTGCGCCTGCCGGTTTTCTGTACGGTCCTGTTGCGCAGGCTCTCAGTCGTTCTTTAATTGTAGGAACAATATCCTTTCCAATATATCTGGAATCTGTCCTCGGATAAGTGAGTACTTTGTGATTTTCATACAGACGCTGCATGATATTCAGAGTCTGCTTTGCAGAATATCCATATTTCCGATTTGCCTCTCTCTGCAGTGTGGTCAGGTCATACAAACCCGGTGCAAAGGATTTTTTCTCTTTGCTGGTTACGGAAGTTACTTCCAGAGACTGATTTCTGAGAACATCGGAAATCTCCTCTGCCGTTCTTTATTAAAAGTTCTGAAGCTCTTACTCTTTGGTTCCTTCCATGTCCAGGTGATATCACCTGCTTTCAGGGTGATTCCGTAATATTCCTTCGCTTAAATGCCGTATCTCTTCTTCCCGTTTCGCAATCATCGCCAGTGTAGGAGTCTGTACACGCCCGCAGGAAAGCTGGGCATTATATTTACAGGTAAGTGCCCTTGTACCGTTCATTCCCACCAGCCAGTCAGCTTCCGCTCTTGCCACAGCTGCTCTGTACAGATTATCATACTCATGTCCGTTTTTCAGATTTCCGAATCCTTCTTTGATAGCTTTGTCTGTAACTGAAGAAATCCACAGTCTGCGGATTGGTTTATGACAGTCCGCTTTGTCAAGAATCCAGCGGGCTACCAGTTCACCTTCTCTTCCGGCATCTGTGGCTATTATAATATCGTTTATGTCTTTTCTGTACAGCTGCGTTTTTACTGCATTGTACTGTTTACCGGTCTGTCGAATAACTACCAGCTTCATTCGATCCGGCATCATGGGAAGTGTGGATATTTCCCATTTCATATACTTCTTATCGTATTCCTCAGGATCTGCCAGCGTAACAAGGTGTCCAAGTGCCCAGGTGACTACGTAATCTTTTCCCTCAAGGGTACCATTTCCTTTCTGTGTACAGTGAAGTACTCTGGCAATATCTCTGGCAACAGAAGGTTTCTCTGCTATTACTAATGATTTCATAAAATAAATAACTCCTTATAAAAATCTACAGTCAGGGTTTCTGATATCCCTGACCGTTGATTTCGGGCAGCTGTCCATTTATTTTTGGCATCTGCGTATATTTAAGATGTCAGGATCAAAAGCTATTTTGCTTTGCTCTTTGCAACTCCTGCAATTCTCATATTTAAAAGTATAGCATAGATAAATTCCTGTTTCCAGTTATTCTTTAACTTTATCTCATATTAATTTTATATCCGACTCCACGAACTGTCTCCACCAGCTCACCGGCACTTCCCAGTTTTTGTCTCAGTGTTCGGATGTGTACATCAACGGTTCTGCTCTCTCCGTCGAATTCATACCCCCATACCTGATTCAGAAGCTGGGTTCTGGAAAGTACAGTTCCGCTGTTTTTCAGAAGCAGACATAATACTTCATATTCTTTTAATGTAAGATTTACATTCTTTTTATCTACAGTTGCAATATGTCTGGAAGGGCAGACATAAAGGTTTCCTGTCCGATATTCTTCTGCGCCGTCATCTTCTGTTCTTCTTAATAATGCGCGGATCCTTGAGATCAGTTCCATCATGCGGAACGGTTTTGGAATATAGTCATCTGCTCCGCTGTCAAGACCTACCACTGTATCATATTCACTGCTTTTTGCTGTCAGCATGATAATAGGAAGTTTACGTGTATCTGGACGCATACGCAATTTCTTCAATATGGAAATCCCATCCTCTTCCGGCAGCATCACATCAAGGAGCAGAAGTGCAGGTTTTTCCTTTTCCAGGGCTTTCCAGAAGTGAGAAGGTCTTTCAAATCCTTTTGCTTCAAATCCCTGACTTTTCAATGTATAAATCACCAGTTCACGTATACTCTCATCATCTTCTACCAAATATATCATTTTTTTGTTCTCCATTTACAATTATTTGCTGAATGCCATAAGCCGAAACCAGTATACAATCTCCGGAAACAACATGACATTTTCGAAAATCACTATAATTTCTCCGGCTCAGTTGATATCAGTATAATAAAAGGCCGTAAAATCTTTGTTCTGCTTTATGTTAAAACTTTGTAAAACGCTACACTTTATTGAGAATTTTTTATAAAATTTTTATATACTTTATGAGAAAATTTATTTGTAAAAGCAGTATGAAAATGTTATGATATGGTATGATATGAAATAATTCTCCAAAGAAGGTGAAATTTTGAAACGTTTTATTTCCAAATACCGGCATGGACTTGTGATTGCTGTTTACAGCATCATTTATATCCTGCTCTTCAGTTACCTGGAGCACAGACCGGTTCACAGCTATCATATCGTACATACAGTATTTGATGACTGGATTCCATTTTGTGAGTTCTTTATCGTTCCTTATATGCTGTGGTTTCCATACATGATCCTGGCTGTGATTTATTTTATATTTTTTAATAAAAACAAACATGAATACTATCAGCTGGCATTTAATCTTATGATGGGAATGACTGTTTTCCTGATTGTTTCCTATGTTTATCCAAATGCTCAGCACATACGTCCGACCGAATTTCCAAGAGACAATATCTTCACAGATATAGTAAAATGGCTGTACAGTACAGATACTCCTACGAATATTCTGCCCAGCATTCATGTGTTCAACTCTCTTGCAATACATATGTCGCTTACAAACTGCGAAACACTGCGAAATAAAAAATTTATAAAAGCAGCATCCTTTACCCTGACCGCGCTGATCATCATGTCCACCATGTTCCTGAAACAGCATTCTGTGATTGATGTATGCATGGGTGCAACACTTGCATTGTTTGGCTTTCTGGTTTTTTATCCGAAAAGAGTTTCCGTTTCTTCTGAATCTGTCTGCTTTAGAGAAGTAAAGAGAAAAAAGAGCGAGAATTAGAAAGATTTAAAAAAAGCAGAATCTTTGAAATACATTTTTGTCTTTCAGAGATTCTGCTTTTTTACAGTTATAACAATTTCATAAAATATTTTCCCAAAACCGATATCCGGATGTGAAGCTTTTACACATCAGTTAAATCCATAGAATTTCTGGCTGATTTTGTAGGCTGCCACTGACATTTTTCTTCCACCTCTTCCCGGAAGGTTCATGACTCTTCCGAAAAAGACTGTGACGCAGTTTTCTATATACCTGTTTATTCTCTGTCCTGATATATTCCAGAAGTTCTTTCTTCTTCTGAAGG
>ENA-OQAZ01000125-OQAZ01000125.1-human-gut-metagenome-genome-assembly--contig:-NODE-125-length-38831-cov-8.113942_pt1 | contig 38831 bp, 40 predicted proteins | sample MGYA00242737_ERZ504531 | MGnify/ENA primary metagenome ERZ504531 (study PRJEB26092, sample SAMD00036244) | human gut metagenome | host: Homo sapiens | study: EMG produced TPA metagenomics assembly of... | reverse complement strand
TCAGTTTCAACGTCGCCCAATCCGGAATACCGTACCGCATGAATGTGTCCTTGCAAGTTATAGAGCAGCGTAGCTGTCAGCTGTGTATCGTTCTTAAACTTAGGCGCATAGCTGATATCCGCATTCACCAGGTAAGGAGAAGCTCCCTGCAGGGAACGTTGTGCGTTGGTATAGGCTCCACCTTCCGGCAATTGTACGTTGGTGTACATGTAAGAAGCGTTGGCTCCTACGCGGAAGTCGCGGAACAGTTCTCTGCGGAATTCCACTTCCACTCCGGCAGCCACACCTGTATCTGCATTCTGGAAAGAGTGAACAGCCGCACCACCCGACAAGGTCTGTGTACGTTCAATCGGGTCTTCCAGAATTTTTGCATAACCCGTAATAGAGAACATATTGTTGCTGTTCTGCTGGTCAAAGCGTTCATAGCGCAAGTCGATATTGTAGTTATATCCGTTCTTCAATTCTGCATTACCTCGGATCATGGCTGCTCCATACGATTCCTGATAGAGGAAAGGAGCCATTTCGATGAATGACGGACGAGTTACCGTACGTGAGAACGAGAAGCGCAGACTGTTGGCATCGTTCACGGTATATTTCAAGTTCATGGCCGGGAAAAAGTCATGACAGTTCACCTCATTCCGTTTGGCTTCACCTCCGTCTGTCGCATAATTTACCCACTGGTGACTGTATTCATAACGCACTCCGATGTTCACCAAGAAATTGGCCGTCGGATAATATTCCGCATCAATAAATCCTGCATAAATAGAGTGTCCGGCATCATACTGGTCTTTCGGCTGCTGGTCACGGATTATAGCAATGTCTCCATTGGCAATATTATCATACCCCATAAAACTGGAAGTCTGGTAAATATCCTCTATTTCAGGATTGAAACGGCTTACATCATAGTAGAAACGGGTAGAACGGAACGTACGGCTCTTATCTTTGTAGGTAGCTCCCATACGTATCAGGTTATTGTCACCATAGCGATAAGAGCTTCGCAAATCGCCCACCCATTCTTCTTCATTCAGCGAGCCGAAATAACGCATATTCTCCTGCTTGTTCAGATCGAACAGTTCCAAAGAGTTTCCAGCCTTTTCAAACATCACCTGTCTGCGGTCAGGCTCTTCACTGGAAGTCTTGCTGTAAGAACCGCTCCAGTTCAAATCCCACTGCTGTCCAAACTCATGGTGTCCGTTCAACTGATGATTTTGAAGGGTATAAATGTGGGTTACAGAGTTATTACCTATCAGTCATTGTCTTCATAGTCTTCTCCCTGTCGCAACATATAGGTATTCTCCGCATTACGTGCATAGAAAAAAGTATACCCAATACGGTCGGCATCTCTCAGCGTATAAGCCAGGTTACCAAGTCCTGCCAGTTTCAGTTCCTGACGGTAACTGTCGTAATTAAACTGGTCGAGAGTCGTACCTCCGGCTTCAAGTGTGCGATAAAAAGCATCTTTTGTGGTTTCATTGGTATTGCTTGCACTCAATGCAGCCAACAGACTCAGATTCTGTCCATTTACATCCCAGTTCTTTCCGCCGGCTATATTACCTCCAAATTCCGGAAGACTTGTACTCTTATTCACATCGAATGTTGTATGAAAAGGATTTTCCTTCGTAATGGCAGTAGAAAAATCTGCCTTAGGCATGTCAATATATTTCTGATTAATGCCCGGATTACGGAACAAGGAGTATTGCTGATCCATTTTATAGAAGTCCTGGAAAATTGTATTGAACCGGCCTCCTGTATTGAAACCGATGGAGAAAAAGTCTTTTCCGGTATTTTCTTTGGTACTGATGTCGATGTGTGCTCCTGAATAATCTGCAAAAGTTCCAGCTTCATATACCTTACTTACCGTAATGTTCCGTATCGTACTTGAAGGAAACAAATCCAGTGGAATCAGTTTGTTATCCGGATTCGGAGAAGCAATCGGCAGTCCGTTCAAGGTAGTCGTACTATAACGGTCACCCAATCCGCGCACAATCAGCTGTCCTGCACTGGCAATCGAGATACCGGTTATTTTCTTCACGCCTTCCTGTACATTACTGATGCCTTTCACGCTCATTTCTTTTGCCCCAAGGTTTTCAATGGCTACAGTGGCTTTCTGGCGTTCCATGCTCAACGCACGTTCCCCTTCCAGGTTTTTACGTGCAACAACGGAGACTTCACTCAAGGCTTGTGCATCGCTTTCCATCTCAAAGTTCAGCACCACATCTTTGCCTTTTGCTTTTACAGCCCCAGCCTTAATGTCGGTGTATCCCACGTATTTCACCACAAGGTCATATACTCCACCGGGGACATCCAAAATATAATTTCCGTCAAGATCGGCTACAGCCCCTACTGTACTTCCAAGCACTTGTACGGTAGCTCCCGTCAATGGTTCTTTAGTCTGCTTGTCTACAATGGTACCTTTTATAGTCTCTGCTACCATCGGCATAGTAGAACAAGCTAAGAAACCTGAAACAAAAACAATCTCCTTAAAACCTAATCTCATAATCTATTCATGCATTTCTTTTTTCCGTTGCAAAGATGGAGTGTTTATGTTACAGCAGAACTTCATGAGATGTACATTTCATTTACGCAAAGATTACGTTTGTATTTCTGATTTGAGAAATCAAAAGAATACTTCATATCTTCTTTTTCTCCCCAATTATATAAGGTATAATCATAGTTTTTCCTATTTTTGTACAGACCAAAATAAATAAGATTATGTATCCTTTGAAATTCAAACCTATTTTAAAATCGACCCTTTGGGGAGGAGAACGTATTATTCCTTTTAAACAACTGGACTGTCAGCAGGAACAAGTGGAGAAAGCTGGGAAATCTCAGATGTACCGGGCGACGAATCTGTAGTGGCAGAAGGTGCAGATGCCGGCAAGAACCTGACTCAGCTGATGGAAGAATATAAAGGAAAGCTGGTGGGAGAAGAAAACTACAAGCGATTCCAGGGTAAATTCCCTTTGCTTATCAAGTTTATTGACGCCAAGCAGGATTTGTCTATTCAGGTACACCCTGACGATGAACTGGCCATGAAGCGCCACCAGTCTATGGGTAAAACAGAAATGTGGTATATCATCGACAATACCGGTGGACAGGCACACTTGTATTCAGGTCTGAAAAAACAGATTACTCCGCAGGAATATGCCGACATGATTGAAAACAATACAATTTGTGATGCCCTCGACAAATATGACGTACAGCCGGGCGATGTATTCTTCTTGCCGGCAGGACGTATCCACAGCATCGGAGCCGGATGCTTCCTGGCAGAAATACAGCAGACTTCCAACATCACTTACCGTATTTATGACTTCAACCGCAGAGATAAGAACGGTAACCTGCGTGAACTGCATACGGAACTTTCAAAAGATGCCATCGACTATACTGTATCTGATGATTACCGTACGCACTATGAACCGCGTAAAGACGAACCGGTGGAACTGGTAAGCTGTCCGTACTTCACTACTTCTGTTTACAACCTGACAGAAACCATGAACATGGACTACAGCGAACTGGATTCGTTTGTTATTTACATCTGCATGAAGGGAGCCTGCACCGTTACTGACAACGAAGGCAACCGCATCAGCGTAAAAGCAGGTGAATCTGTATTGTTCCCAGCTACCACCCAAAACCTGGAGGTTGTACCGGAAGGAGAAGTCTCTTTTCTGGAAACTTACGTATAATCTGATTTGATTTATACTCATAGCTGAGTCCTTTTCTCTTGTCCTGTTTCAGGCAGAGAAAGGGACTCAGTCATTTTTTACAAAAGCATTAGGTGATACGCCCGTAATCTGACGGAACACACGATTGAAATGGTTGGAAGTGGCAAAACCTACTTCGTATGCAATCTGCTGCATGGTCTTTCCCCCATCAGCAAAAAGCTCGATAGCCCGCATGATTCTCAGATTGTTTACATAATAGCTGAAACGTATGCCCGACTCATTGAACAAACGGCTCAGATTACGCACAGAGAATCCGAAATGAGCAGCCAGTTGCGGCATCTTCAAATTCTCATGCAAATGCTCCTGCAGATAGGCCAGAATAGGATGCAAACGTGCATCATTGGGAATGGCCAGCATCTTCAACAAGAAGCCCATATCCTGGCTGATGGAAGGCAGCAGTTTGAAAAAGCTGAGTGCAAAGGCATACAAATCGGGAGAATCAGCCTGTTCTATCTCCGTCCCCTTGGAAGCAATAAATTTCAAGTTCTCTGCAATGAAGGAGTTGGTATGATAAATGGAGAATTCCTTCAAGGCGGTATCCTTCTCATCCGCATCCAGCGACAGATAGAAAATAACCAGTGACACCTGCCGGTTCTTGCTGGATAACTCATGCTCCGTACAACCGGGTATCCAGGCGATGTGCTTCTCTGGCACAAAATAGCTTGTGGAACCTATCTGTACATGTAACGTGCCGGAAAGGGTATAGATAATCTGGCACTTTTCATGTGCATGACCCGGCAGTTTAATTTCTTCCCATCCGGTTTTCTTGATGCGGATGGTCTCCTTACTCGTCTGCTTTATCAGTGAAATATAACTTTCCTGTTCCTGATTCATTCTCTGAGGATGGTTTAAAATGGTAATCTTTTTGCATAAACCACAAATTCAGCCTAAAAATAATGGTTTAATTTTGCACAGCCAAATAAAATGGCTAAAGGTATTTTCAACACAAAAAGAATAATGGGTAAAAGATTAGTTTCAACTATTGGAGTTCTTTCCTTTTTTATTTACACAGCCGCCGCACAAGAACGGGTTCTTTCTATCGATGAATTGTTTCAACTGGCAGACCAAAACAGCAAAAGCATCCAGCTTCATTCGCTGGCCATTGACGAAACAACACAGGCGGTAGAAGTGGCTAAAAATGCCAAACTTCCCTCCATCCGGGCACAAGTGGACCTAAACTACATTGGCGACGGCTGCATGACAGACCGGGATTTCAGTAACGGCATACATGCCGACATGCCGCATTTCGGTAATTCTTTTGTACTCAAGGCCTCACAGACTATCTACGCCGGAGGAAGTATTAATGCCAACATTCAGAAAGCGAAACTGCAACAGCAACTGGCACAACAGACTTATCAAAACAACCAGCAGGATTTGCGCTTCATGCTGTTGGGATATTACCTTGATTTGTTCCAGCTGAGAAACCAACAGACGGTTTACGAAAAGAACATTGAGCAGACACATCTATTGGTGAAGGATATGCGGGCTGCCTATCAACAAGGCACAGCACTAAAGAGTGACATTACCCGTTATGAACTACAGTTGCAGAATCTACAATTAGGCCTGACTTCTACTATCAACAGGCTCAATGTCTTGAACCACAAGCTGACGACTACTATCGGACTGGCCCCTTCGGTACATATTGTACCCGACTCCACGGCACTGTTCCGTATCAATGTGGACAAACAACAGGAAACGACCTGGATGGAAGCTTCTCAGGAATCTCCTGAACTCCAGCAGGCACACACGGAAATCAAACTGACTCACAACCAGCAGAACCTGATTCGTTCGGAACGCAGACCTCACATCAGTCTGACAGCTACCAATGAATTTAACGGACCGATTCTAGTAGAAGTCCCGCCATTGAACAACAACTTTAACTACTGGTTTGCCGGAGTAGGTATCTCGTACAATCTGGATGCTTTGTTCAAGAGCAAGAAGAAGCTGAAACAGGCACGGATAGCCACTTCAAAAGCAGAAAAAAACTACCAGCTGGTCAAGGAAGAAATAGAGAACAAGGTACACGAAGCGTACGTGAACCTGAATGAAGCTTACGTTAGACTGAATACCCAGCAAAAAAGCGTACAGCTGGCGCATGAAACTTCCGCATCGTGCGGCAACGTTACCTGAACGGCCTGTCACTGATTACCGATATGCTGGATGCCAGCAACATGCAGCTGGACATGGAATTGCAGCTGGCCAACTATCAGATAGGTATATTATATCAATATTACCTGCTGAAAAAAATTACGGGAACACTTTAATGAATTTCATATTTACACAAAAACGAAAAAATATATGATGCGAAACAAAAAAAGAGCTATTTCTAATTTCTTTATACTGCTGGTCCTCGTAGCCGGTATCAGCTGGGTTTGCGGCAAATTTATCCATTTAGGTAATGTAGAATATACAGACAATGCTCAGGTGAAGCAACACCTGACTCCTGTCAGCACACGGGTACAGGGCTTCATCAAGAAAATCTGTTTTGAGGAATATCAGACAGTGAAAAAAGGAGATACCCTGGCCATCATAGAAGATACGGAATACCGTCTGAAAGTGGCACAAGCCGAAGCCGACTATCGCAATGCACTGGCCGGAAAGAGTGCCATGCATACCACTATCAACACCACACAGAACAACATCCTCGTAACGGATGCAGCCATTGATGAGCAGCGTATTCGCCTGCAAAATGCACAGACAGATTACAAACGTTATCAGGAATTGCTGAAAGAAGAAGCCGTTACTCCCCAGCAATTTGACCGGGTAAAAACAGATTACGAAGCGACACAGGCACGCTATGAACAGCTGTTGCGCCAGAAACAATCGACTTTGCTCCAGAAGCAGGAACAGACCCAGCGCCTAGAACAGAATGAATCGGCTATCAAACTGGCAGAGGCAGCGCTCAATTTGTCCAAACTAAACCTCTCTTATACAGTGATTCTAGCTACTACAGACGGAGTGACCGGACGAAAAAACATTCATGAAGGAGAACTAGTACAACCCGGACAGGCCTTGGTAACTCTGGTAGATGGTACGGAAAAATGGGTCATTGCCAACTACAAGGAAACTCAGACTACCGACATGAAGAGAAACCAGCTGGTGGAAGTAAGAGTAGATGCTATTCCTGATGTGAAATTTGAGGGACGTATTGCTTCTATTTCGGATGCTACCGGAGCTTCCTATTCACTTATTCCCCAAAATAACTCGGCGGGCAACTTCGTAAAGGTAGAACAGCGCATCCCTGTCCGTATCGAGTTTACGGAAAACAACCGTCCCGAAGACTTGCAACGCCTGAGAGCCGGAATGAATGTAGAATGTTACGTTAAACAATAAACAAGACAATGGCTGAACCACGTCCCCAGATTCCTTACTTTAAAGAATTCTTACCGACTCCGGTCTGCATCGGCCTGTCGCTCTTCTTTGCCATGGTCTTTCAGTTTAACGGAGGAGTTTTCCTGCCGGCTGCTACCCAGATGTCGAGCGCATTAGGATGTATCCAGGAAGATGTAACCATGGCAGGCTATGCCTCCTTCATCGGTATGACCGTTATATTTCCGATACTGTTCCGTCTGAAATCCCGGTTTACCACCCGGTCTATTTTCATGACGGTATGCCCGGTACTCATTCTCTGCAACCTGATTACCATGCATACAGACAACATCTTTCTTATGATTTGTGTATGCTTCGTATCGGGATTCTTCCGCATGTGGGGCACCTTCGAGTGTTTTTCCAATACACGTCTGAGCATCACACCTTCCGGAAATTTCTCGGTGTTCTATCCCGTTATCTATATCATCGTACTTGAAAGTATACAGTTGTCCGGACTGGTCACCATGCACATCAACGACTGGGCCAACTGGCAATACATGCACTGGTTTGTCATCGGCATGCTGATGGTGGTATGGATTTGCGTCATGTGCCTGACACGGACTATCCGCCTGGGTAAAAAGATTCCTTTATATGGCATAAACTGGATAAGCCTCCTCTTATGGACAGCCATGCTGTTTGCTATTGTTTTTATCTGTATCTATGGAGACTTTTACGACTGGCTGGACAGCGTACAAATCCGCTCCTGCATTGTAATAGCCGTAGTGTCCTTGTTGATAAACATCAACCGGATGACTTCCATACGGCATCCGTATATAGACCCGCAGGTATTCCGCTACAAGAAATTCCCCGTAGTGTTGTTCCTGTTCTTGATGCTTTGTCTGTTTCTCACCACCTCCTCCGTACTGCAGAATGCATTCATGACCTCCATCTTACAGTACGATACGCTAAACGCCATTTCATTGAACTGGTGTGTATTTGCAGGAATCCTGGCCGGAGCAGGCATCGTATTCTTCCGGCAAGCAGTATTAAAAAAGGGATATAAATTATTGATTTCTGTCGGATTTACACTGATAGTCATGTACCAGTATTACATGTATTTCCTGATATACCCCGATTTGAATATTGAAAGTTTGTATCTGCCCAACTTTTTAAAAGGCATCGGTCATGGAGTGCTTTATATTTCACTAACCATTTATGTAGCGAAGCATATACCCTTCAAGCATTTCTTCCAGTCTTTGTGCGTACTCAGCTTCATTCGTACCAGCATTGCAACCCCTCTGGGAGCAGCCATATTGAACCGTTGGATGAAACACCTGCAACGCGACAACTGGGGGTTATTAAGCAGAAACATGGACAACCTGCACGAGTGGATGCCGGATGTATCAGTCATACAACTCTATAATGAAGTAAACACCCAGACCATGCTGACCAGCCTGAAAGAATTGTTCGGTTGGGTATGTCTGTTAGGAACTGTTTTTCTTGTAATCGTGCTCAGCTACCGAATCTGGCGCGACCGCCACTTGGCAGCTATCAAAATGCTGCATAGCCTGCCCGTAAAGAAACGGTACAGGCCATCCAGCGTACATAGAATCTCTAAGAATTAGAATTTATAGCCAGCAGTGAAGAAGAATGCCAAGTTGCGTGTCTTTGAATTGCTGGCTAATTTGCAGCATCCAAATTCTCCGTCAAGTCCTACCGTCCAGCGTTTAAAGTCAAGTGCCACACCAGCCATCACACCGGCATCAAAACGACGCAGCCTGAGACGATTTCTCCTTCAATCTTTGATTCCCCAAAGGTATTATAAGAAACAGTCAAGTCATCAATGTCAATATTCCGCTTGCCGTTTACCCCATAAGCCAAATAAGGACCTGCCGTAAACACCATATCAAAATTAGCAGCCGTGCCTACATGAAAGGCAGCCAGCAAAGGCATCTCAAAATAATTCTGGTTTACGTGCATATCCACCACATTCTTCGTATTAGCCCCTACATAATCCACGTCTATGCTTGCTCCTTTCGAAGCCCAGTATAATCCGGTCTGGAATGATACCAGTCCACTCAAAGGTACATCAATTCCTACTCCAACCTTCTGATTAAACAATGGAGAAGAGTCTCCGGCATCCTTTCCCATCCAGGTGCTCATACCCAGTCCGAGTTCCATACTCCAGGTTACTTTTGTCTGTGCGGCCATTGTCAAAGCTACGAACAAACCTGCCACTATGCATGCAATCTTTTTCATAAGCTCAAATAATAGATGAATTACACAAATTTAAAAAGATAAAGCGGAGAAACAAATAAAAAGGGAGCAAAAAAGAAGTTTTCACCTCTTTTTGCTCCCTATCTATTAATTATTCAATCGTTCTTATTAGAATTCGTACTCAATACCAATGGAAATATTTTCGCCATCCAAGCCGACGCCGAATCCATTTTCTTCTCCACGATAATAGTCGTCACGATAACCCGCAAAACCTACTTTAGTAATAAAGCTGATTATCATTCAATTTCACTGCCAATCCCGGTTTCACTCCGATTTCAAAACCATTTACTGAATCCACATGTTTCTCCTTGTAAGTAGAGAATCCAAATCCCATATCCAAAAACAAACGTACAATCTTGTTTTCATAGAAAGAGTAACGTGCATACGGAGCCAAAGCAAATGCATTCGTACTTATTGCATCTTCACCATCATAACCTTTATGCGCATAAGCTAGTTCCACACCTACGGCCCATTTTTCACTCAAGTTATAACCTACATCCGGTGTGATAGAGAATGAAGTCTTATCTACATCATTGTTTCTCCACAAACTGATACCACCACCTAAATAAATACCTTCCTGCGCACTGGCAGTGATGGCAGCCATTACAATTACTACGAGTAAAAATAATTTTCTCATAATCTTCTTTTTTTAGTTTTACAAATATATTAACAACTGAATACAGTTTTTTGTTCACTTTTATCCCTGTTTGTGCCTGTTGGCTCTCCGGCGGCGATATTCCGCTTTCATCTTGGCAGAGCCAGAACCATGCAAACCCGTAATGTAGGTTTTCTTCTTAGCCTTGGTCTTTACTTTCTCTTCTTTCTTTTTTCCGTCAGAAAACTTCCCGCCTCTGAACACAATTCCTTCTGTCAATATCTTTTCAATATCCATATTCTTTCATTTTTTAGGAGATAATTTCACATGTTTTCCTGCTTTCGTACATACCAGCGTACGTTTTAATGGGACACGGGTAGACATATTAAATAATAATCCAGGACTAAAATGTTGTCCGTTGGCCCTGAGTTCAAAATGTAGGTGCTCTGTGGTAGCACGTCCGGTTCGCCCGGTCAATCCTATTACCTGACCCGCCTTTACTGAATCACCCGGTGCAACAAAGTTCTTGGAATTATGACTATACACGGTTTCCAATCCATTAAAATGCCGCACCACAATCACCTTTCCATATCCGCCGTAACTTTTGGCCATGCGCACCACACCGTCGAACACACAAAGAATAAAATCATTGGCCTTGGTCTTTATATCTGCTCCCGAATGTCCACCACGGCTTCCATAAGCAGAAATGACCTTTCCTCCGGGAAGCGGAAAACAGAACTGTGAATCGGCCAGACACTCCAAGTGTATCTCCACGCTATTTCCCTTTGAGAACAGTCCCGGTGTATGTACCTGACATGGCTACGCTCCATGTGTGTAAATACTGTTTTCACAGGTTCATCAGCCTGCATATTTCCCATACAAAGGAACAACAGTCCAAGTATTACAATCAAGCGATTCATTTCACTCAAAATAAAGAAGTTCTACATCCTGGGCATCCGCAAATTCCTTCAACAGGTTCACCATATAGTGTACGTCTTCCTCCAGACCTTCACTACCACTATATGCATTCATAATAGCCAACAGATGAGTGGTTTCCGATGAAATCTTTGTCCGTTCATTATCACTTGTCGGTGTACCTACACCTCCCACGGCATCACGATATACGGGCATTCCCTCAATGTTCAATTCTCCACGGCCAATACCTTCGTAAGGCTCACCCGCCTTTCCGATACCTAATACCAGCTTGTCTCCTTGAATCTTATCCCGGTCAAAGCCACCGATAGAATGTCCGCTATTGATGGACGCCAAGTTAATCAAATCGACCAGCGTATCTATCTGATAAAGTGAAAGTCCTCTTAACAAGCGGCGGCATAAAGCTTCTGAAGAAGGACGGTAACGGCTGGGATCTTTCCCACATTTCTTATAAGCCTGACGAGTGGCCTGAATGGCAGGCATCTCTTTGATAGAATCAATGGTATATTTCTGACGGTAAAGTTCCGTAAACTCACCGATACGTTTCCACAGTTCTTCACTATATGGAGAATTCTTTACCGTCGCAAATACAGCGGCTCCACGAAACTGCGGCCAAGCCTGCCGTAATTCCTCTGATACTTCAATTTTCAAATCCATTTCGCTATTTTCTTAAATGGTTCTACATCCGCATAATCCCCGACAAAATACGTCCGGAACGAATGCCCAGCCGACGTGCCGAGAAGAAATCCGTATAATTCTGATAGGTACAAATCCCTGCTACTTCCACATTCTCCTTCTTTACTCCTTTAGACAGCAACTGCATCCGGTTGGCTTCCCAAAGGTCGAGGTGCCACTTTTCATCTCTGCGGGCGATGCAAGCCATATCAAATCCGGCTGCTTCAAAGGCCTCATATACCTCATCTCCCACTTCAAAAGCATCCAGAGAGATACCCGGCCCGATATAAGCCTGTACATCTTCTCCTTTCGTACCATAAAGTGCCGCCATCTTGTCCAATGTTTTTTCCACGATGCGCTTCACTGTTCCCCGCCATCCGGCATGTATCGCCGCAATCACTTTCCGCCGGGTATCATAGCAAAGCACCGGGATACAATCGGCAGTAGAAATGCAAAGACAGACCTGCTTCAAGTCGCTGACCATCGCATCCACTCCTTCCAGTTGCTTCAATTGCTCCTCTGAAGAGAGCCGTAAAAAAGCCTCATCCACGACCTTCACCACCGTATCGTGTGTTTGATGAGGTACAACCAGCATCCGGGGATGCACAGGCAACAACGAACACAGCAGTTCCCGGTTCCGTTCTACCTTATCGGGCACATCACCACAATAATGATTGCAGTTAAACGAAGCATAATTCCCCTCACTGCCAACCTCCGTGACGTGTCGTAGAGAAACAAAAAATGTCGGTGTGCGAACTTTTCGGGCCGTACACCAACATTCTTTTATCATCAGTCAGATTATTCATTACTTTTGTGGTTCGTCCTCCCAGTCTTCCTCTTCGTACTCGTAGTCAAAGTCATCATCCTCATCCACATCTTCATACTCATAGTCAAAGTCTTCGTCTTCGCCCATATCTTCCAGCTCCTTGCGAAGCTTGGTCATATCTTTCGGACGATGTACGATGGCTTCCCGACGTACTGCTTCCAACTGGTTACTGTCTTTATTCAGTTCGGCCCAGAGCAAGTCTTTCAACTGCTGGATACCCATTCCAGACACCGAAGAAATAAAGACATGAGGTATATCTTCAGGCAATGTAGGTTCCAGCATCTGCATCAGTTCCTCGTCCAGCATGTCACATTTGGTAATAGCCAACACCCGCTGCTTGTCCAGCATCTCCGGATTAAAGGTAGCCAGTTCGTTCAACAGAATCTCATACTCCTTACGTATGTCATCCGTATCACCCGGTACCATAAACAGCAGCAATGAGTTGCGCTCAATGTGACGCAAGAACCGCAGTCCCAGTCCCTTTCCTTCACTGGCTCCCTCAATGATACCCGGAATATCCGCCATCACGAAAGACTTCCCTTCGTGATAAGACACAATTCCCAGGTTCGGTTCCAGCGTGGTAAAAGGATAATTGGCAATTTTCGGACGTGCGGCAGAAACCGAAGAAAGCAAAGTGGATTTTCCGGCATTCGGAAAACCAACCAGACCTACATCTGCCAATAATTTCAATTCCAAAATCACCGTCATCTCCTGCATCGGTTCACCCGGTTGGGCAAAACGGGGTGCCTGACGGGTTGCTGTACGGAAATGCCAGTTTCCCAATCCTCCGCGTCCGCCTTTCAGCAAGATGACTTCCTGTCCGTGCTCCGTTACGTCGCACACATATTCCCCTGTTTCGGCATTATATACTACCGTTCCACAAGGCACTTCAATGACTTTATCTGCCCCGTCCTTTCCGAAACTTTTGTTTTTCGAGCCGTTACCTCCATGTTCCGCAAACACATGACGGTCGTACTTCAGGTGCAGCAATGTCCAGTAATTGCGGTTTCCCCGCAAAATCACATGACCTCCTCTACCACCGTCGCCACCGTCCGGACCTCCGTTGGGCATATACTTCTCACGGCGCATGTGCACCGAGCCACGGCCTCCCTTTCCGGAGCGGCAGTAGATTTTTACATAATCAACAAAATTCGATTCAGCCATAAATTCAAGTTTAAGAACTGGCAGACCGTCACCGGCCCGCCAGTTTTTTATTATTTAAAGTTTATCAATAGCCGCGCAAATATCAGCGAAGATACCGTCCATAGTACCCAATCCCTGAATGTGGCAATATTTACCGTCGTTCTTGTACCAGTCAATCAACGGAGCAGTCTGAGAGTGGTATACTACCAGACGCTTCTTGATAGTTTCTTCATTGTCGTCAGCACGACCAGATTCCTGTCCACGTTTAATCAGACGAGTCATCAGTTCATCTTCAGGAACTTCCAGGTCAAGCATGATAGAAACTTCCTGTCCGCGTACCTTCAACATTTCTTTCAAAGCCTCAGCCTGAGCGATTGTACGAGGGAATCCATCGAAAATCACACCTTTGCTATCCTTGAAGCTGTCGAATACGCTAGCCAGAATATCAATCATCAACGCATCCGGAATCAACTGACCATTGTCGATATAACCTTTTGCTGTTTTACCCAGTTCCGTGCCGTTCTTGATTTCTGCACGCAATACATCTCCCGTAGAAATATGGTTCAAGCCATATTTTTCCACAATACGAGCACTCTGAGTTCCTTTACCTGAACCCGGAGCACCAAAAATTACAATATTCAACATGTTGTCTTATAATAAATAAAAAAATTACTCTATCACTGTATAGATATCGCGGTAGTTCCGTCCGAAGCCATCGTAATCCAGTCCGTAGCCCACGATAAAATCATTCGGAATATTCATCGCCACATAGTTTATATCCAAATCCACCTGCAACTTATCCGGTTTCACCAGCAGCGTAGCAATACGGATTTCTTTCGGATTGCGTGCTTTCAGGGTTTCCAGCAAACGCTGCATGGTCAGCCCCGTGTCCACAATATCCTCCACAATTACCACTGTACGTCCTGAAATGTCTTCATTCAGTCCTACCAGTCTTTCACCTTTCCTGTAGAAGCCGTTCCCGCATACGAAGCCAGCTTCACAAAAGAAATCTCACATGGAATCGTCAGATGTTTCATCAAATCGGCCGTAAACATGAACGAGCCGTTCAACACACTCAAAAACAACGGATTTTCACCCTCCAAGTCATGATTGATTTCATTGGCCACACGTGCCACCTCCTTCAGGATATCCGCCTCTGGGATAAACGTTTTGAAACGCTTGTCTTTAATCTGAATCGTATCCATGTTATAATCTAGTTTTAGAAATTGTGCAAATTTACGGATTTTCCCTAAAACCTCCACACTTCCCCCTGAGTATTTAAAGATATTTTCAATAGAATATATATCCCATTCGAGGCTTTTTTCGTACTTTTACCGACAAAATAGCTATTTTATATATACAATGAAAATTTTAAGTTGTACACAACAAAAAGAGGCAGATGCATATACCATCGCCCATGAATCTATATTGTCAATCAACCTCATGGAAAAAGCCGCCGGTCTGCTGGCACAAGCTATCAGCGAGCGATATGACAAGTCACACCGTCTTGTCGTATTTGCCGGTCCGGGCAACAATGGGGGCGACGCACTGGCTGTAGCCCGCATCCTTTTCCTGAAAAACTATCCGGTAGAAGTCTATTTGTTCAACGTAAAAGGTATCCTTTCTGAAGAATGCCTCACCAACATCCAGCGCCTGAAAGAAAGCGGATTTGCCAACTACACCGAAGTCAGCAACCAGTTCGACCCCCCTCATCTGGCAGTCACGACGTAGTAATCGACGGTCTGTTCGGTTCCGGACTTCAAAAACCGCTGAGCGGAGGATTTGCAGCCGTAGTACAATACATCAATGCTTCTCCTGCCCAGGTGGTATCCATCGATATCCCTTCCGGACTGATGGGAGAAGACAATACCCATAATATCCGACAAAATATCATCAAGGCCGACCTGACCCTGAGTATTCAATTGCCTAAACTCTCTTTCCTCTTTGCCGAAAACGCAGATGTGTAGGCGAATGGCAGTTGCTCGACATCGGTATCAGCCGCGAATTCATCGAATCAGCCAAGACGAACTATTACATCACCGAAGCCAGCGAAATGCGTGCGCTCATCAAGCCAAGAAAGAAATTTGCCCACAAAGGCATGTTCGGCCACGGCCTGCTGATAGCCGGTTCATACGGTATGGGAGGGGCCGCCCTGTTAGCTTCACGTGCCTGCCTGCGTTCGGGCATTGGACTACTCACCGTACACACCCCTGTATGCAACCATGACCTGCTACAGAGCAACGTGCCCGAAGCCATGGTACAGGATGACGTACACGACCGCTGCTTTGCCGAAGCTGCCGACCTCGACAACTTCCAGGCCGTAGCCATCGGCCCGGGATTAGGACAGGAAGAAATCACGGTGCAGGCGCTGTTCGACCAGGTAAGCAACTGCTATATTCCTTTGGTTCTGGATGCAGATGCACTCAACATCTTCAGCAGCTACCGTAACTACCTGACCCGTATTCCTCGCCACAGCATTCTTACTCCACATATCAAGGAACTGGAACGCATCATCGGACGCTGCAGCAACAGCTACGAGCGTTTGTCAAAGGCGAAAGAACTGGCGGCCCATCTGCAATGCTACATCGTACTGAAAGGAGCATGGACAGCTGTCATTACCCCCGACGGAGTGACTTACTTCAACCCCACAGGTAATCCGGGTATGGCCACAGCCGGAAGCGGCGACGTTCTTACCGGTATCATCCTGTCACTGCTCTCACAAGGCTACACACACGAAGAAGCCTGCCGCTTAGGTGTCTATGTGCACGGTCTGGCTGGTGACATCGCCTGTCAGCAAAAGGGAGTAATCGGCATGACCTCCGGTGACATTGCAGACGCATTGCCGGCCGCATGGAAACAACTAATGGAAACTAAATGACAGACAATATGAAAAAAGGAATCATTGCATTGGGACTGCTGGCCTCTCTGAGTGCTTACTCCCAAGAAAGCTATGTGCCACAGGCAGGCGAAGGCATCGTGTACTTCCTGCCCAAAACCAAAGTAGCCATTGACATCATTGCCACCAAGGTAGACTACCAGCCGGGCGACTTCAGCCTTTATGCCAGCCGCTACCTGCGTCTGAACAATATCAGCTCACAGCCCGAAAGCCATTGGGAAATCAAAGATATTCAAGTCCGCCTTGTAGGAGTGCCCGACTCTACGAAAGCCTACATCATGAAGTTGAAAGATAAGAGTATGGCATCCAATGTAGAACTGACAGACAAAGGGATTGTAAAAGCCATCAATACGACCTCTACCGAAAAAGAATCTCTTCCTGACTACAAGTTAGAGAAGCCACAGCCTCATGAGAATGCCCGCAAATACATGACAGAAGACATCCTCATGGCTGGCTCCAGCGCAAAAATGGCAGAACTGACCGCCCGCGAAATCTATAACATACGCGACAGCAAGAACACCATCCTGCGCGGACAGGCAGAAACCATGCCAAAGGACGGAGCTTCTCTCCAACTGGTTATTGACCAGCTGAACAAACAAGAAAAAGCGTTGATGCAAGCATTTACCGGTACTACCGACCGTACAGATAAAGTCTTTACAATATTGGTAGAACCCAGCAATGATACACAAGAACAGGTTGCCGCTCGTTTCTCCACCCAGTTAGGAGTACTTCCGACCAACAATCTGGCTGGTGACCCGATTTATGTTTCCATCCGCAACACTTCTACCCTTCCCATACCGGAAGAAGATAAGAAAAAAAAAAGCAGATGGTGCCATCTACAATGTACCGGGTAAAGGAAATGTTACTGTAACTTATCAGGGTAAAAAACTTTTCAACGACGAAATGGCATTCACCCAGTTTGGTTACACCGAAGTACTGGTAGACGGCTTGTTCGACAAGAAAGTAAACACCCGCGTGATTTTCAATTCCACCACCGGTGGTATTTTAAAGATTGACAAAGACTAAAATATTGAATTTATAAAAATAAAAAAAGGTCGTTCCTCACTCATTGGAAGAACGACCTTTTATATTTTCAGTATTTAGCCTTATTTCTGTTTCACCAGTTTCATATACACAGGAAGTCCGTTTCGCAACAAACAAGACACTTCCGTATTTCCATTCTCCATTGTTTTTAAGAACACACCTGGTACATTTCCATCCATCTGCCAGATACCTTTCAGTTCAATAAATGCAGGGGTAGGAATCTCCTTCCAGTTCTTCTTGTCCAGCATTTTAGGACGCAAGTTCGGATTGGCCATACCCAACGACAGACTACCATCCGTATTCTTTTGTTCTATCAGCAACAGTTCCGTAGCCGAAGAAACTACCTCACCTGCTGTCAATCCCTTCGTAGGAGTAAAAAATGAATAAGCCAGCACATTCTTCGGTGCATATTTAATGATGTGCAAGGAATCCTGCATTTCCACTACCGAGAATAATTCTCCTTTTGTCTGACGGTCGGCCACATTCTTCATCTTGGCTTCATCCGCTGCCGGAACTACTACAAAAGAATAAGACTTTTTCTCCGGTTTCACTCCATGGTTCATATACGCTTTTACCACTACTTCTTTAACCGGTTTGCCAGCCATACCTACAGAAGAAGGTGTCTCCTTTCATCATAAATCACTGTAAGTTCATCATGACCTGCCGGAACAAAGAAGCCGGTTGAAACAGGATTAATCATCGTCACAGATTCTGAAGAAGCATAGTTCTGGCGATTTCCTTTCGTTACCTCCTGTCCGTTCACAGTCAACTTATTGTACTGTTTACTTACTACCGACTGGAATAAGTTCGTAGTCGTAATCATGTTGTCCGCATAATCACCCTTTGCAGAAATACCATTCCCAATACTGAACAACATACCGTCAATAGCCAACACCGACTTACAGAAAGTCAAATTAGTAGGAGTAAATCGCTGGCTTCCCCAACGGTCATCCTGATCAAAAGCAGTAGCAAAGAGTCCGTAATCCTTCATCGATACAGCCCCGGCAAAATTGCTCTTTCTGGCCTTCTGGTCAAAACGATCCTTATCGTTCTTATAAGGCATCATTTCCGCCCAGTCGGTATAATGTACTGTCGTACTTCCCGGCATCATGTTCCAGTCCCATCCGGCACCCTTGTTCTCATTGTTAGAAGGATAACCTGTAGGAACCAGTCCCCCATCATACAGAATCTCCAGTGTACCGTGGCTCTGGTAACGTCCGAAACGATTGGTCTTGTTATAAATTTCACTTCCCCACAACATAGCTGTAGGCGACTTCATCACAGCCACCCATCCCGCTGGCGATACACCCCTGCCGAGCTGTAGTTATACTGGTAGAATCCGTTAGCATCAGCAGCCAGTACCGGATACTTATCCGTCTTAAAGAAGTAATTATAATAAGCAGCCAGTTCCTTATCTAAATCCGTGCCTGTGGCATCCGCTCCAATCTCAATCAACTGTTCGAACAGCTTTTGCGTAAAGGGTACTTCAATACTATAGAAGGATGGCGTCCTGCCATACTGTTGGCATAAATCCGGTTCTTATCACCTTCTGCACGCACAGCAGTCATGTAAATCGTTACGACAGCCTTTTTCAGTCTTTCGTACGATTTAGGGTCAATCTTGAAGGAAGTCCCCTTGAAACGATAGAAGTATTCCACCCACGTTTTGTAAGAATACATGTATCCGTTATAATGCGCATTGTGATGGAAACCTGTACCGTCCGGCTTCAAGATGTCCTTATTGCCCACATTATAGCGCGTACATACCCGCAGGAAGCCGGAGAGCAACTGCAAGTCCTGCACAGCCTGCTGGTCATTCGGGTTAGCCAGTGCCAGATTAAACACGTATGGCACAATGTTGAAAATATAGTCCGAACTAATCCAGTTCAGGATGGCCTTATCTCCTTGACGAATCACGTCCACTTCCAGTAATTTCTGTACGGCGGCAATCATTTTAGCCTTACGTACCTCATCACATACCGGAATGGCACTCATCAAATCAGTAGGAATCTTTCGTACATCACTATAGTTGCTATATACCAGCTTAGGCATACGAAGGAAAAAATTGTGTGTAAACAGATAATCCAGATATAAATCCAAATCGCCTTTGGCTGATTTACCGTATTTCTGCACTCCGTATGACAACGCACGTACCGTTTTTGCCACATCTCTCAGATGCTGGTTCATCACTTTCTCACCCCATAAATCTGCTCCTGTCACGGTATAATCTCCCGTACGCTGCAGCATCAGCATCTTTAGCCCCATCTGGCAGCCTTCAGCTCACTCTCAGAAGCCTTCGGTTCCGGAAACTTATATTTCTTACGGAACTCTGCAAGTTCTTTCAGCTTCGTTGCGTCCGCATCCTGATTCACTGTCTGCTGTACTGCCGCATCTGTCGTCATGTTACCGGCTGCATGCACAGCCGGAGTACACATTCCACACAAAAAAAGTAAATAAAGGTTTCGCGTTAAGTTCATGATATTTAAAGTTTATAATTATTTCAAAGCCTTCAACCAAACTGGAACACTACCCAAACGGCGTTCCAATTGTGCCTCATAAAGCGACTGAGGTTCTACCGGCATGCCATTACTTTCATCCAGCTTCACCTGCTCTTGTACAAACTTGACAGGATCACCATGGAATCCCACGATAACCGGAGGTAAGATTTTCCAATATTTCCACCCCGTACGCCACCAGTCAAACTCCCCATTTGCCGGCAGTGTGCCATTGCCATTCAGTTTCGTATTCGTAGAGAACATATTCCAGATAGTCAGGTCATTCAAATGATTCGGCACTTGATTGGCGTCTCCGCCCTGTCTGGACTGTACAAAACCACCTGTACAATTATCTATCAGCGTAGCGCGAGGCTGAGTAGCATGCGATTCAAAGCAAGCATCATCTCCCCATGTAACCTTCCAGATAACAGCCCCCATACTGGTTTTGAGACACCGCAGGCATGATACTGCCCGGTATTTGCCTGGAACGTAGGATATTCATCCGCCAGCGGACCGTCCGTACAATCACGCACCGCACCGATAAATACCCGGCTGGAACCTTGGGAACGGATAGCTGCATGACCGCGATTTCCGGTAATATTAATCTTATAGGCAGAAAAGTTCGCACTCGAAATAATTGAGGCTGCCTCGCTCACATTCTCAAAATTCACACGCCGCATCCATGAATTGACAACGCGCATAAAAGCAATCGGTTTGTAAGCCCCATCATCAATCCAACTACGATGATGTTGAAAATCATCTACCGCACGCCCCACAAATGTCAAATCTTCTACTCCCACATTCTCATAATACGAATATTTACGCAGTTTCCAGTTCCATTGTGCATCCACCTCATGCATAATCGGTTCTTTAAAGGTAATTTCATCCCCGCTGATGTTCACAATCTGATGATAATCTTCCACCTGCACTCCTTCTGTCGAGATATTGGTCATCGTCGATTCCCAGGCATACGGCAGCAGTTCCTGTTTCACCAGTTCCGGACTATTATCGTGCAAATACAGACACACCCATTCACCGACTTTAAAATTCGATGCTCCGGCCACTTTTACCTTAAAGGTTCCTTTCCCGGCATTTCCCGTCACTTCATATTCAGCTCCCAGCCATGCATTATGCTTGATGTTAATCATCACCGGAGAAGAATACATCACCTCCGTATCGGTTGGCAAATTCGGAGTATCCATTTTAATGAACGTTTTGTCGGGCCCGTCTCCCTTTATTACAAAGTTTCCACCATAGATAATGATAGACGAGCTCGTATTATTCCCTTTTCCATCGTACGCGGGGTTTTCAACACCTTGTGTCAGTGTATTATCCTCCTCATTATGCAGCACATATTCTCCTGCCGGAAAGTAGAACACCACTCTTGCATTGGCATTTGAATACGATTTGCTTTCGTCGTCAATGCGTACCAACTTTTTTTCTTTCAGCAATTTCAAAAATGCCTCCCGTGCAGTCAAATCGGGATGAGCATCCATATATTCCTTTACATTAATCGTTTCATATCCTAATGCAAATCCATCAGGAGCTTCCACCTCTCCATGCTTGTAACCAGCATAAGAAAAGTCCAGCAACACATTATCGGCCGAACCTGCCACAAATTTGTTCCAGGCATCCGTGGTACCTTTTCCCTGCACTTGTGTATTAATTTTCTTCTCTCCACAACGCAAAGATATAGTCAATGTTCCCGCATCCTCATCTGCCGAACATCCGGCAAAAGGAGAAAAAGCTGCAGCCGGTTCCTTTTCTACATCCCATACCTGACGGGTGCCTATTTGTATCCACTGAGAACCGTTATAAGAAACTTCCCAGAAGTTTTTTTCTCCCACCCGGAACTGAGGAGTAAAAGTCCCTTTCCCTGCCGAACTTAAAGCCGCCGCCAACTGTCCGTCTGCAGTGGTCAGGTTTTCGGTTTTTCCATCCAGTTCACACACCCAATAACCATCTGCATCAATACCCACTAATGGGACGGAGTTCTTCTTTACCTGTTCCTCCTCTGCATACACGGTGAGCACATGTCCGTTATCCAATTCTACCAGATAACGTCCGTTGCTTTCTTTCATACAAGTAAGTACCTTCACTTTTCCCTCAGCAATCTGCTGCATATCAGCCACATCACGGTTCATCTGAACAATTACATCACTCACTGTCGGTGTATTATCTCCTTCCGTGCTTCCGTTACCTTCATTACCTTCCTCACCTGCCGGATTTTCATCCGTACATGCACATACCATCCCTATCGCCATTATCGCCCAGAAAAGCAACAACCTGCCAGTCAGGAATCTTAAACAAGTTTTTTTCATTCAAATCCAGTTCTTATTATTTTCTTACAACTATATGGCAAAACTACCCCGTAATAGCAATGCATCTACTACGGGGCAGTATTTCCCATATTATGATTATTTCAAGGCTTTCAACCAAGCCGGCACATATCCCAAGCGATTCTGAAGCTGCGCCTCATACAATGACTCTGGAGTAACCTTTACCCCCGTACTTTCTTCGTATGTCAGCTGACCTTCTTCTTGTGAGAAAGTAACTGCTTGCCCATGTGTACCTACCACTATAGGAGGATAAATTTTCCACCAGATACTTCCGGCATCCCACCATTTAAAGTCAGAAGCAAAGTTAATACCCTTCTCATCAATTGTACCCGTCACATACAAATTCCACAAAGTAAGATCTGACAAATGGTTGGGAGCTTCCGTTTCTGCTCCACCGGCATGATAGCGTACCAATCCCCCCCGACAATTATCAAACAACGTAGCACGAGGCTGAGTGGCATGTGATTCAAAGCAGGCATCCTGTCCCCAGTTACAATTCCACACTACGGTTCCCATACTTGGTTTGGAAACCCCGCAACCGTGCCATTGCCCATGACCTCGTGTGTCAAAACTTTCGTCACTCACCTTGCCAATAAACACACGGCTGGAACCTTGTGCACGCACAGCAGAGTGTCCGCGATTACCCGTAATCGAAATATTATAAGCCGAACAGTTGGCCGACTCTCCAAAAGTAACAGCCTCACTGACACTTTCAAAGCTTACATTGCGTACCCAGGAATTTACCACACGGCTCAACTGCAAAGGCATATAACTGCTATCATAAAGCCATGCATCAGGGGCATCCGGATCATTGTCCCCATGATGATAATAAGGAGTAATAGCTTTCCCGACAAACGATAAGTCTTCCACACCCACATTTTCAAAATACTTATAATCACGTATTACCCATCCACCATCATAATCATTATAAGCGATATCCACTTCATGCATAATCGGCTCATAGAAAGTCACCACATTACCATCAATAGACTTAATCTGATGGAATTCCATGACATTTACACCTTTCCCGTTCTCATTTGTTCCAGTAAGCCCTGGCTGTTGTGCCACCGACCATTCTGTTGTCATCTGACTATATATAGGTCCCACCTCTTTCTTTAGAAGTTCATCATTTCCGCTTCGCAAACGAAGCTGTACCCATTTGCCGACCGATAATTCATTGACCGACCCAACCTTTACACTGAAACTGCCCTTAGCCGCATTTTCCACCACAGTTGCCAGAATCTTAGAGTTATTAATATTCGCCGGACTATTGGTATGTTTAATAGTCAGCAATGGAGCGGTAGTCGATTCGTCTGTTCCAATCGGATTGTTCATCAGCAGGCGTGTCTTACCAGCTCCGTCACCTTTTATTACAAAATTTCCTCCGTAAATTTCAGGGAATTTATCTGTAACACCTTTCGGTTGCAAATCATAATCATCCGCAGGGAAATAGATTACAATTTTTGCAGTAGCATTTGTCGCATTCTGGTTAGAAACACGCACCAGCTTATTTTCATCCAAGATTTTGATTAAAGCTTCACGTGCCGACAAATTATCTTTCTCCATACGTTCTTTCACGTTTATCACCTTGTATCCCCAGGCGAATCCATCCAATGGAGCACTTTCTCCGTGATTATATCCTGCATACGAATAATCCAGCAATACATTATCTTCACTCTTCATAAAGAACTTCTTCCATGCCTGAGCCGATGAAGAAACCGTAGCATCTATTGAAAGAACCATTTCACCTCCAGATAAAGCCAGTGACAATGTTCCATCTTCATTTTCCGTGACGGATTTAAACAAAGAATAGCTGGCCGCCGTTTTTCCTTCCAGTGAAGGAGCCGGAGTGTCCGACAGTTTTTTCCAATGCGCTCCGTTCAGAGACATCTGCCAACAGCCGTCTTCCCCTAAGGCCAGTTGAGGGGTAAATGTACCCTTTCCTAAGCTCTTACGTGCCGGAACGGGATTACCGGAAAGGTCTGTCAATGTCTGTTTCTCACCTCCCAGCTGATATTCCCAATATCCATCCGCATTAATCGCAAAAGCTGGGATATCAGTATCGGTTTCTGCCTGTAAAGCCGCATTTACAATTTTCCCGTCACTTAACTCCAACGTATAGTTATGTTGTTCATCCGAGGTATAATCCACCACTTCCACTTCGCCATCCACCATCAGCTGAAGGGCAGCAATATCTGAATTATACTGCGCTAATTGTTCTGCCAGTTCAGCCGGCTGTTCCGGTATCTCTGTCGGAGCTGGAGGGTTCACGGTTTCCTCGTCCGAACATGCTGTGATTGCAAATAAACAGCAACAGAACAATGCATTCTTCCAATATTGTAAGTTCATAGTATTATCTGTTTAAATGTATCCGCATCCGATGCTGTATCGGATGGCGGAAAACTGTTTTTCTATTTTTATTATTCTATGGCTGCACCATAGCCTGCTTTCAAGGAGACAAATTCACCCTTTTCCCAATCAACTATCTGTAATGGTGATTGTTCTTCCTGAGGAATTTTTGAACTATATTCTCCCGAAGGCTTCATTGAACTACTAGCAAAAGTAGTCCAATCTGTTGCATTTTCTTCCACAGCATTATAAGCTACATTTGATTCAAAAGCATCATTTGAAGCAGGGAATGTACTCCCTTCAAGTGCCCAAATTAAGTATGATGTATTATTAGATGCAACACTAATATTACTATAAAATATATTATACCGTACACTCCAATCTCCCGTCAGTTTCGCTTTTATCCCTTGAGGATTCTGTATATAGTTACAGAATGTATTATTCTCAAGTTTTATTGCTGTTTCTTTGACAGTAAAGAATTGACCTCTGGCACTAGTGCTATTCGATTTACTATAGAAAATATTATTTGAAATATTTGCCTTAGTTATTGTCATAGATGTTCCAAAATTAACAAAATTCATTCCTGAAGCTAAAGTTTCAGTCTTTCCTGTAAATTTCACTTTATTATTAGAAAACTGAAAATCATCAATTTTTTCATTAGAACTAACAGAGGAAAATGCAAAACTATTGCTAAGTTCCATTTCACATTGGTCAAAAATAACTTTATCTACATTTGCACTAGTATGTACATGAAAAAGATATGCACCATTACGCACAAATTTCACATTCTTACACAACAAATTTTGAGTGCCAACACGTAAATAACCACTACCAGTAAAAGTAACCGTAGGAGGATTATTCGGATCATCACCAACAATAACCAATGGATGCTCCCCAGTAATTGCTAGAATTGAGGAGATTGAAATATTTACTCCACCTTTTATAAAATGTACACCAGAATTTGAGATTGTACCTCCATCTTCAATCAAATTCCCTTCATTTGCCAACGTAGGATAAGTTTCACTATTTACCAGCTCATTGCCAATATAGAAACCTCCTTGCTCATATTCCGCCTTCCAGCTTGTGATTACTTTCTTAGAACGTACCTTAATCTGGTCAATCGCCCAATACACTCCTTTATTCACCTGCAAAGTAATGATGCCTTCCGCTCCATCTTGATTCGGAGGGGTAACAGACAAAGTAGTCGGATTCGAATTATCTATTGATGCAGTTACAGTCCAACCTTCCGGTGCACTTATCAACACCGCTTCTCCTTTCAAATCGATAGGAGTAGTCGCTCCTGTATTAGTCGGTACAATCCAAAATCCATCTTCCAGAGCAGGTTCTGTAATGGCACATGCCAGACCCGAAACGATAGGAATTTCATATTTCGTACCACTACCCGTTAAAGTAATTTCGAATTTATCTCCTGTCGCATTAGGGCAGCCGATGCAATCGGACCAGCTACAGAAGAACTTCCACTTGCAGAAGCATATACACGAGTTCCTTGCTGGCTCTTTACTTCTTCCCAAGTCAGCTCGCCGTCATAGCTTACTTCCCAGTAGTATTTGCCTTCCGACTCCATGGTCAGACGGAACTGGGGAGTAACCCCCGGTTCACCACCTACAGCCAGTGCACGGTGTTCCGTTTCCACACCGCCAATCACCCAATTACCGTCAGTAGAAATACTCACTTCCTGATACACATCCGTAGCTCCTATTTCCCCCTGAGTCAGCGTGATTGTATTTCCATCACTTAGCGTCAAAGTATAGCTCCATCCTCATTTTCTGTATAACATTGGATGGTCTTGTTCCCGTCCAAAGCCACACGTATCATGTTCATGCTTTCATTCAACCGATCGACCTTTGCTTCCATGGCAGTTACACGATCTTTCAAGGCATCAATGTCTCTTTCCAGATCATCGGTCTTACATGCTCCCAATGATAGTACCATCAGGGCCACACCTATATATTTATAGATTTTCATAATGTACATCTTGTTTTGTTAACCTATTGTTCATACTCTTAACGAACTGTCACGTTTACCGTAACCAGCTTACAGTAGCCTTCCGCTGAGAAGACTTTCAGATACAACGTATAAGAACCTGAAAGGCCAGCTGGAGCTGTCACTTTCAAATTCGTTTCAGTCACTTCCACCTGCAACGGAGTTGATTCAATTACAATCTCCTTTACATTGGTCTGCTGAATAGCAACTGAAACAGATTGCCCAGCCCGGACAGACAAATCATACCCATCCGTCAAGGTCAAACCAAAAGAATCTTCAACTCCCACAGGAACCGTTACTGATTCTCCCGTAGAAGCCACTACAAATGTCATTGACTTGCCATCCTCACTAACCGTTACAGACTGAAAAATACTAGGTAACATCATGTCCGGACTTGCTATAGGAGTAGTTCCTCCAATACGTTCCCAAGTGGCACCTCCATCCATAGAAACCTGCCAGTAACCTTCTGCATCGACACTAATCTGAGGAGTTACCCCATTTTTCCCATCTACCGGCCACGCAGTAATTGAATTTCCAGCATCATCTGTCAGGACATAGTCCGCACCGTCCTGCGTGTAATGCCACGTGCCATCATCTGCAATATACATTTGCGGCATTTCGTTATCCGGATTTCCGCTGTAAACCGTCACAGCCGTTCCATCGCTCAAAGTGAGTACATAATTTCCGGTCTTTTCATCACGACTATAGTCTTTGATGTAAACCTGCCCCAAAACCATGTCCTGATAAGCAACAATCTGCTTGTTATAAGCATCTATCTGTGCATCCAATGCATCCAGACGCGAATTCAGGTCGTTAATGTCATTGCGAATTTCATCACGGTCATCGCACGATGAGAACGCGATAAAAGACAGACATGTAATAAATAGATATAGTAATTTTTTCATGATATTAAAAATTTAGCGTTGTTGTGCACCATAATTTGCATATTCTGCAGTCGGGATAAATACTCCATTCTCCAAATCAAATGTAGCTCCAGCACTTACATCAAATGGATCGGAAGAGGCTGCTTCTACTTTTGTCTGAGTATAGCCACTCGGAATAGTACCATTCCAATAATTAGTTGGAATATCCTTGCCCTTATCAAATTTTAGAAGATTCTCAAAAGTAACTACTGAAGGGGTCGCCGAATGTACATTCAGTAAATACGAGGTCTTTGCTTTTTCATCATTAGTATTACTCCACAACAAAAGATTACGGAATATAACTGTACCTCTTATGTTGCCACGTATCATAGGTTGGGAACCACAAAGGAAATTAATAAACGTATTATTTTCTATTGTGATAGTATTTTTTTCACTGTAAATTCCATCAGTACCATCAGTTGTTAAAACCAGAATGTTACCATTAATTGAATAATCATTAGTCATCGTTGAGTAAAATACATTATTTATTATGGAAACATCTGCGCTCAAATTTCGATTATAAACAACTTTATTCTCACCGCTTCCAGTCGAGCCTGACAAATTAAACAATCGAGAAGCAGCATATGCTGTTGTTTGGTTAAATGCAAAACGATTTCCTTTCAAATATATATTATCAATTGAATTATCATCGCCCAAAAATGCATTTAAGAAATTTCCACCTGAAGCGATTGGTACTTTACAACCATCCAGAATCAAATTATTCAATATAATGCCTGAAGCATTTATCTGCATAAATGGAGATATTGCGTTCTTAAATATCACATTTTGAGCAATAAATTCACCCGCTGTTCCTGTAGCATTAAACAAATTTGTATTATCAACAACAACCGGTTCACCCTTCGGATTATCTGAAATTAATACCAATTTATTAAAGTCAGTTGAAGAGATAACAGCTTCCACACCCTGAGGAATAAAATAAACGCCATCCGCAGAGATTGTTGCGGCATCAGTTGAAAGCAGTTTTCCATCCGAGTAAGTCGCCTTATTTATAGTCACATTACCCACAGTAATGTCACCTCCCTGATTATACACCTGATTGAAATAGCTGGTCACAGCTTCCCGAACCTTCACCTTTGCTACAGCCCAGTACATTCCTTTATTCACCTGTACCACCACTTCATCCGTATTATTGGCAGTAGCACGACTTTTCAAGCCAGCAGAAGCAGTTGCTGACTTTTTCACTGTCAAAGTAGCTTTACCGTCAGTCAAAGTTTCAGAAATGCTAGCTTCCCATCCGTGAGGAGCAATCACAAACCAATGGTCACCTTTTATCTCTACTTCGGCAGAAGCTCCATCTGCACCAATTTCCCAATAACCATCCGCCATATCTTTTTCCGGTACATTGATCACGCATGACAGGTCTGAGATGATAGGAATGCGAACTTCAGCTGTAGGATCTTGCCCGTCACCATTTATATAATAAGTCAGCACAAACTCATTTTCCTCTACCTCTGCATCCTTAAAAAGGTTATCCTTGGCTAATTCACCACCAGCTTCAGTTACATACACTTTATTACCTTCTGCATCAGTTACATTCTGCCAAGCTCAGAGTCGCCAAATCTTACTTGCCAATAATACTGCCGTGTAGAATTATCCAATGCAATGTTAAATTCAGGCTTATCTCCATCAACACTACTATCAGCACCCACTGCATTATAAGGAGTATCACTGCCATTCAGCATCCACTTGCCCGTTTCCGGATTAACCCCCAGCTGAGGAGTCGTAACCGTACCTTTTGAACCAATTGCAAGTGTCAATACATTCCCGTCATTAAACTTGGCAGTAAAAGTAGTTCCATCATTTACCAATACCTCAGAAATAGAATAAGCCGGAACTTCGGTAAAAGTACCGTCACCATTATCTATCGTCTGACAAACCAATACTTTAGAGAAGAATGCAATATTCTCATTCAGTAATTTTACTTGTTCTTCAAGCAGAGTCACTCTATCCTTGAGAGCATTCACATCGTCCTTCAAATCCTCCTGCTTACAACCCGTCACAGCCAATACCATGAGAGCCAAAAGGATATATGATTTTATGTATTTCATAACGTAATTCATAATTTAAAGTTAATCTGTCACATTGACAACCACAGTATATACCTGTGAATCGTCATGCTTATAGTTCGCATTTGTAATCAAGAAAGTTGCTCTGTAAGTACCCACATTTTCATAGGTATAGCTATATGAACGAATGTCTTGCGACAAGTTCTTGATGCTTACCCCCTGATCAGGTTCACATGAGGTAATCTTAATAGGGTCAGACACCAGCCAGGCAGTTTTCCACGAATAAGCACTTCCCGTACTATGAATATAGAATCCTCCATTTGCCACATTGTTCATGTTCCACATCCCTGAAACATTTGCTGTTACTGTGCCATACGCTAAATCATCAGGTAAATAGCTTGAAACGCTAGTCCAATCGTTACCTTTATATCCCTTATCATCGTCTTTAATTGACTGGTTATAGAGATTTTCATGATTGAAGTTCAACGCAGTAAACATGAATTCACCTGCATATTGATGCGTCACATTGTTATTGCGAAGCAGATTCTCTATATTCATAGAGTCAAAATAATATTTCAACTGAGTAGTAGCATTCTTTCCATTAACGCTAGGATTAGGTCTTTCCTCTTTGTTATAAGCTATCGCTATAACCAAATTCTTACCTACAAAATCCTTTACATCCAACTCACAAGACTTTGCCACAGTTATATTCGTTCCAAGATTATCGTACTCAGCTTTAGGACAAATTTCCTTCCACTTTCCCGCTTTCCAGAAATCAACAACCAGCGTAGAATCAGCATCAAAATTATCTTTTGATAAACCGGGGAAACCTTCTACCCCATTTTCCGGATCGGAAAAAGCATAAAAGACATCAATACAATTAGTATAACGCCCTGTTGACTCTGCGTATGAAGTACCTTCCTGATAGATATTAAATTTTAACTTTGAAGAAACAATATCTGATTCTTCATTTTCCACACGTTGACGGTAAATATACTGATGTCCAAGTTCTCCACTATAAAAAGTTATGAAATCAGGTTCTCCCGCAAAAGAGAACTCTACCGGAGTTCCTTTTTTTACAGTAATTATACTCCCTTCGGCAGTAACAGTCTCTGATGTCACCACGCTTACGTTTACTTCGTCCAGTCCTTCGGTCATCTCCTTTGTACAAGACGCAAAAGCCAACGTAGAAAGCAACAATATATATAATTTTGAAGTTTTCATTTACCAATAATTAAATTTTCATTAATACATTTATCATTACCAACCCGGATTGTTGCTTGTGATTGCCTTATTCACAGCCATTTCCGCATCAGGTATAGGGAAATAATTATAAGTAGAAGATACCTGGAAATAAGTATACACATTTGAAGGACCCTGATTCCATTCCCCTCCTGCACGAGCGTAATCAATAAGCTCATTCATATCCTCTACAAAGTCTCCCCAACGAATCAAGTCAAAATGACGAGTATATTCAAAGCAAAGTTCACGACCACGCTCATCTTTCACCATCTGGCGGAACTCATCTTTGTTTAAAGCTCCCTTTACAATTGTACTTGCTCCAGCACGCTTTCTCACCTTATTCAGATAATCATAAGCGGCATCCGGTCCGTTCAATTCATTTTCAGCTTCCGCTACCATCAGCAGCACATCAGAATAACGTAAAATTGGGAAATTAATAGCAGTATTATTCTTATCTTTCTTATCGGCCTCATATTCACGACGGTATTTAGAACATGCACGAGCTATATTCGTCGTAAATTTACTATTATAATCATAATCTCCTTCCTTGGGTTCTGTTGTTCCAGAAGCCCAATCTTTTTTCCCATAAGAATAAGATCTGTTATTATCATGAGCAAGGACAGCATCCCGGAAACCCAGTTCATAAAATTTACGTCCCGTCACACCGGTATTTTTGCCATCTTTTTCCATATAAACAAAAGGAGCAATATTCCACAAGAAACGACTATCCTTCAATTTAATAGTCTTGCAAGCCTCACCTTCTGCTTTTTCTGTTTTATCACCTGTATTCCAATTTACATGAAGAGACATCAGTCTCTCAGTACTTGGTTCTTCAATACAATACAAGCGATACAATTTAGGAGTTGCAAACATAAACTCATACGAATATCCCGGATCTGCCGCACCTACTATATCTGAATTAGATGACATATCAGGAGCTGCCAAACCAATAATATTACCAATACGTCCTTCTGCCTTCACATCCGTAGTATTATTACCGGAAAATTCAGCTTCCCAAATGCTCTCATTAGCTGTGGAATTATAACGATCAGAACATAAATCAATGAAGTAATCCCAATAATCCTTTGCTAAGTCATGTCCTTGATTTGTACAGACTTTCAACGCATAATCTTTTGCAGCCTGATAATAATCCTTTTTTTCAGCATCTGTAGCTGCACGGTTATCGCGATGATATTCTCCTGCACGGAACAGATATACACGCGCCAAAATACCCCATGCGGCTGATTTTGACACACGACCAGGCTTATAATTCAGTTTTGCAGCTGTCAACAAGCCTCCAGTCTTTTCATCTGAAACTTCCTGCATCTCCTTAATAATGAAATCATAAATTTCCTGCTTGTCTGTACGAGGAATATCCAATCCTACCACATCTTTCGTAGATTCTGTTTTAAAAGGCACGTCCCCCCAGCACTGCACTAAGTTAAAATAATAGAACGCACGCAAAAATCTTGCTTCCGCTGTATACTGAGCTTTCAAACCAGAATCAATATCAGAAACCTTATCAATATTTTCCAAAAAAATGTTCGCACGGTTAATGCCGGAATACAAAGTATACCAGAATCCTGTTACTGCCGCATCACTGGTAGTAGCATTATTACAAATCAGTCCTTTAGTGGCAGGTGCACGTCCTGAACCTCCATAGTGAGACAAATCATCACCTCCCACAAGATACATATAGTCTGCTCCATAGAACGTAGACTGACCTAACTCTGCATAAATTCCGGTCAAAAAAGAGTTGGCCTCATCTGCCGTATTAAAATAGTCTGACAGTGTAAGCTGGTAAGGCTCTTTATCCAGAAAATTACAGGATGTCAGTGCACCGCCAAACAATAAAGTAAAAATCGTATATTTTAATGCTTTCATAATTAATCCCTTAAAACTTTGTAAACTCTTATTAGAAACCTAGGTTAACACCAAAACTGATAGAATAAGCTCTCGGATAAGAAGAGAAGTCAAGTCCCGGAGTCAACGCACTGTTACGAACCGACACTTCCGGATCATAACCAGAGTAGCTGGTCCATGTCCACAAATTCTGCGCAGCAATGTAAACTCTTGCATTGCTTAACTTAGCCTTTGCAATCAACGTTTTTGGGAAAGTGTAACCCAATGTCACTGTTTTCAAACGTAAGAAGGAACCGTCTTCTACAATTCGGGAAGAAATCACACGATTTGAAGCAGAAGTAGTTGCTGCCGGAATGTCACTGTCCGGGTTTTCCGGTGTCCAGCGACCGGCATAGCTGGCATACTGGTTCAGCTCGCGCGACTTGTTGTTCGAGCTTTCAAAGAACAGACGGTTGGCATTCATAATGTCATTACCGTATGACCACTGGAAAAATACACTTAAGTCAAATCCTTTGTAAGTAAAGTTATTAGTAAAACCACCTGTGTGAATCGGCAAGCCACGGCCTATAATCGTACGGTCGTTAGAATCAATGATTCCGTCACCGTTCACATCCTTATATTTAGGCATACCCGGCTGGGTATTCGTTTCTGTAGAATAATATGGAACCCCTTTCTTTAATGTATAGGTATCACCAGATTTATTAAAATCATCATACTTATAAGTTCCCTCATAAATATAGCCATACATCATACCCATAGGCAATCCTACCTGAGCAATGTAACTGGGCTGTGAGTTATAATTCTGGTCAAATGAGGCTGCCGTCAGTAAGCTGTTCTGCCCTTCAGACAATGCTAATACTTCATTCTTATTGAACGCGATGTTAAAATCGGTTGACCAGGTAAAGTCCTTTGTCTGAATATTCACTGTATTCAAGCTCAATTCCAATCCGTCATTACGTACCTTACCAATATTCTTCGTTGCACTGTAGAAACCGGAAGTCAACGGAAGAGAAGCCTCTAAGAGCAAATCTCGCGTAGTTTTACGATAAATATCTGCTGTAAAATTCAAACGTTCCTTGAAGAAACTTAAATCCAATCCCACATTCCACTGTTCCGTGGTTTCCCATTTCAAGTTGCTATTACCAATAGAAGTAGGAACCGTTCCTACATTGGTAGTACTACCATTAATAGGATAAACACCACTTGGAATACTTCCGTTAGAAATATAATCTCCCACTTTCGACTTCAGCGCCTGCAACAAGGCATAATATTCATATTCACCAATTCGGTTGTTACCGGTCAATCCCCAGCTCGCACGAAGCTTACCAGCATCAAGTACCTTTTTCAACGGTTTCATAAACTCTTCTTCCATAAAATTCCAGGCCAAAGAACCAGAAGGGAAATAACCGTAACGGTTCTTTTTACTAAATTTAGAAGAGCCATCGGCACGGAATGAGGCCGTTGCATAGTATTTCGATTTGTAATTATAATTAAAACGGGCAAGATAAGACATCATTGACCATGAAGTCTTGTATGAATTGGTCGTACTTGCCTGTCCTTCATTCATACCCGCCATACCTAATGACTCGTTAGGTATATGAATGGTCTTAAATGAATAATATTCATAATCCGAATTCTGGAATGTAATACCGACTAATGTATTAAAGAAGTGTTTTTTCTTGATATTAGTCTGATAAGTCAATGTATTTTCGTTCAACCAGGTCAGACGTTCATTACGAACAACTTGGGCATTTACCTTATCTGTTGAAGTAGGACCACCATAACGTGTCTTGGAGTTATTAAACTGGTCATTCTTACGTGCATCGTATGTATAACCACCCGAAACTTTCAACTTCAAGCCTTTAATAAATTCATATTCCACAAAACCGTTCAACTGCAAGTTATTGATATAATTTTTGCGGTATTCGTTCTTTAACGACATAATCGGGTTGAAACGGTAGTCGTTGCTGTTATCCACTGCATCATCCATTACGTTATCCATCAAAGAGCTAAGCGGTTTGTTCGGGAAAGTAACCGGACGATACCCCCACACGCTATAGAACAAGTTGTTCATACCACTGTAAGAGTTCTCTGAAGGAGTGGAACCAGTCTGAATAGAACGAGAATAGTTGGCTGTCAAACTCATATTCAGTTTGTCACGACGAACTACCGTGTTCATACGGCCCTGCAAACGCTCATAACCAGAATTCAGCAATATACCCTCCTGATTATAATAAGAAAGAGAAGCATTATAACGAACTCCTTCCGTACCACCACTCAAACGCAGGTTGTGGTTGTGCTGCAAAGCGGTACGGAAAATTTCATCCTGCCAGTTATACTGGTCAATATTACGGTAATCTTCCAGTGTCCATTGTTTACCCTCCCATTCCATCAAATAACCACCATTGGATGAAGTCATCTGTTCCGGATACATTTCGGCTTGCAATTTTACAAATTCGTATGCATCCATCATCGGAATAGTACGCGTTACATGTTGCATGGTTACGCTACCATCATAACTCAATTGCGCCTTACCAACCTTTCCTTTCTTTGTAGTAATGATAACAACACCATTCGCACCACGGGCACCGTAAATAGCCGTAGCTGATGCATCCTTCAAAATATCCAACGATTCAATATCCGAAGGGTTGATAGTGCTGGCAATAGCTGCATCTTCTACGGGGAAACCATCAATCACATAAAGCGGAGAGTTATCCTGTGTCAACGAGTTGTTACCACGAATCACAATGTTCATGGTTCCACCTGGGGTACCTTCACTGGAAGATACATTCACACCGGCAATACGTCCACCTAAAGTCTGGTCGAACGAACCAACCGGAGTATTCAGCAATTCATTCATATCTGCCTTAGCTACGGAACCGGTCAAGTCTTTCTTTCTTACTTCCTGGTAACCTACTACTACTACTTCATCCAATACCTTCGTATCTTCTTCCAATACGATAGACATCGGCTTAGAGGTATCCACCTGCAGTTCTTTTGTGGCATAGCAATAAAAGAGACCACAATAACGGATTTTTTGTCGGGTACTCCCAATGAGAACTTACCATCAATATCAGTAATAGTTCCCTGAGTAGTCCCTTTCACTTGGATACTGGCACCAATAACGCTTTCACCCGTCTGGTCAACCACAGTACCCCTCACGAGTACCTGGGCCATAGCCACAGTTACAGAGAACAAGACGAACAACATCATGCTCAATCCCCTTCTCCATAGAATAGTTCGGAATTCGGTTTGCATACAAGAATTTAGATTAAATTTAGATTTTAAAGTTTTCGTCACAAATGTACCGTTTTATTATAGAAAGAGGTGACAAAATAGTTCATTTAAGGGTGCAAAAATATTCATCACCTAAAAAGGCTGGGGGAACAGCAACAAACAAAGCATTAATTATCAATAAGATGCAAAAACAAACATGATATAAAACATCTATTTTACAATAGTTTTCATCGCCCCTTGAGATACTATTTTTTCTTATAAAAAACGCAAGGACGTTTGCAACAAAACGCAAGTACGTTTTAGTTAAAACGCAAGTGCGTTTGACTTCAAACACAAGGACGTTTTAATCCAAACGCACTTGCGTTTTCAAAAGGTACCAAAAATCATTTTTTTCCTCTTTTAAAAGAGGAAATACGTATTCGGAATCGTTTTTCTGTTTCTATTATTTGCAGAGTTCTCAAATTAGCCCTATCTTCGCACGATAAAACATTCAACTTTGTTATGACCCGAATGAACAAAATAAAGAAACTAAAAAAAATCCGTCTCCATCATGAAGGAACTCCCATTCTGATTACCAGTGCAATCTTGCTGCTTCTTGTAAACGCTGCTTTATACTGGGGGATAGAGTGCCGGATTCCATTTTATATTGTGGCAGCAGTAAGTATCGTAGTGTACTTGCTGATGGTCAATTTTTTCCGCTGTCCCATCCGATTGTTCAAAGGAGATACGGAAAAACCGTAGTCGCTCCTGCCGATGGACGTATCGTGGTAATTGAGGAGGTGGATGAGCATGAATATTTCCATGACCGCCGACTAATGATTTCCATCTTTATGGACATCACCAATGTACATGCCAACTGGTATCCTGTAGACGGGGTGGTAAAACATGTAGACCATCATAACGGACGGTTCATGAAGGCGTGGCTTCCCAAAGCCAGTACGGAAAACGAGCGTTCTATGGTGGTAATTGAAACGCCTGAGGGTCATACGGTTATGGCACGGCAGATTGCCGGTGCGGTGGCAAGACGCATCGTAACATACGCCGTACCGGGTGAAGACTGTTACATTGACGAACACATGGGATTCATTAAATTTGGTTCGCGAGTGGATGTGTACCTGCCGTTAGGTACGAAAGTTTGCGTCAGCATGGGGCAAAAGACAACCGGTAACGAAACGGTAATTGCCCGCTTGCCTTAATCCTGCAATACAATATTTACACCTTATTATATTTATACCTTTTATATATAGGATATGGCTAATGTGATAACCCGGAATATTCCCAATACGATTACGAGCTGCAACTTGTTTTGCGGATGCATAGCCAGCTACATGGCTTTCCATAGCAAATATGAATTAGCCCTGCTTTTCATCGTGTTAGGAGCTACATTCGACTTTTTCGACGGGATGACTGCCCGTCTGCTGCGTGTTTCTTCTCCCATCGGAAAAGAACTTGACTCTCTGGCAGACGACATCACGTTCGGACTGGCACCGGCTGCCATTGCTTTTTCCTTGTTTAAAGAGGTACATTACCCGGATTTTCTACAGCCGTTGTCAGGAATCATGCCTTATACGGCTTTCCTGATAGCAGTCTTCTCTGCCCTACGACTGGGCCAAGTTTAACCTGGATGAACGGCAGACCTCTTCCTTTATCGGAATGCCAACTCCGGCTAACGCATTATTCTGGGGCTCACTGACCGTAGGTGCACACAGTTTTTTGGTGTCCGACCATTTCAACGCTTTATACTTGTTCATCTTGGTAGTAGTCATGTCACTGCTGCTGGTGGCAGAACTCCCGATGTTCTCTCTGAAGTTCAAGGACCTGTCGTGGGGACATAACAAGATAAGCTATATATTCCTGATAGTCAGCATTCCTCTGTTAATCATCTTCCAACTGAGCGGATTTGCAGCTGTCATTGTCTGGTATATCATTCTGTCATTACTGACATATAAGAAATAGCTGAGAAATCGTATGGCACATTTTTTGCATATATCACATTAAAAACAAAAGACAATGTTCCATATTTTAGGCTTTCTATTTTTTATCATACTGGTTGTTCTGGTGATTGGATTGCTCATTCTTTCCAAAGTCGTCAGTCTGGTATTCGGATTCAAGCGTCGTATGCAAGGTAAGAATTCGGGTCAGAGAACAACTTACTCTTCTCAAAATTATCAGTCGAACCCTCGTCAGGAAGAGACAACAGATTCTTACTCCACACAAGGAGATGTACCTGTGCGTCAACGCAAAAAGATTTTCGATAAAGACGAAGGGGAATACGTGGAATTCGAAGAAATCAAATAAATCTTCATCTTCTCTTTCGGAAGAAATCTTTCATCAGCCCGGCACATTCATCGGCCAGCACTCCTTTCACGACCACGGTCTTCGGATGCAGGGCTTGAGGTGCATAGCGCTGGTAACCTCTTTTCTCGTCTTCTGCACCGAAAACGAGGCGACCGACCTGTGACCAGGCAATGGCACCGGCACACATCACACAAGGCTCCACCGTAACGTAGAGCGTGCAATCAGTCAAATATTTTGCTCCTAACGAATTGGCAGCGGCAGTAAGTGCCTGCATCTCGGCATGAGCTGTCACATCGTGCAGTGTTTCGGTCAGGTTATGCGCACGTGCCAGAATACGGTCACGACAGACCACCACGCTCCCACCGGAACCTCTCCTCTTTCGGCTGCCCGTGCGGCCTCAGCCAGAGCCTGTTTCATGTAAAAAGAATCGTCTGCCATAACTTATCTGCGCATATCGTGTTCCTTGAAAAGTGTAGGATAATCTTCCTCCATATTCTGATGGATAAAAGCCAATACGGTCTCGCGAAGCCAACGTGCCTTGTTGGTTATCTGGTATTTCTCCAGATAACGGTCTACATTCGCACCTCTTCTTTCGCTCATCAGACAAACCATCCGCTGGCGCGGGGAGGATTACT
>ENA-OQAZ01000124-OQAZ01000124.1-human-gut-metagenome-genome-assembly--contig:-NODE-124-length-38844-cov-5.794896_pt1 | contig 38844 bp, 41 predicted proteins | sample MGYA00242737_ERZ504531 | MGnify/ENA primary metagenome ERZ504531 (study PRJEB26092, sample SAMD00036244) | human gut metagenome | host: Homo sapiens | study: EMG produced TPA metagenomics assembly of... | reverse complement strand
AGCATGGCTTCCGGAAAAGAGTGTAGGAGAAGCTGAGACAGCAGTAGAGCAGACGAAGGAGAAAGAAGTATTTTTGAGAGAGGTCTTCGAATAAAAAAAGCTCCGCAAACCGCGGAAAATGTGGATTTATCTTGACAAACAACAGGGAAACCGTTATAACAGTACATAAGGGTTTGAGGCAAGTTATCGTGCAGACTTGTAACCTGAATAAATAAAACTAGGAATAGAATTGTATTTGAGTACAATAAAGGAGGACATAATCCATGAACAAAACAGAATTTATTGCAGCAGTAGCTGAAAAGGCAGAGATTTCCAAGAAAGATTCCGAGAAAGCATTAAAGGCATTTGTTGATGTTGTAACAGAGCAGCTGAAAGCAGGAGATAAAGTACAGCTTGTTGGATTTGGTACATTTGAAGTCAGCGAGAGAGCAGCAAGAGAAGGAAGAAACCCACAGACAGGAAAAACTATGACAATTGCAGCTTGCAAGGCTCCTAAATTCAAAGCTGGAAAAGCATTAAAGGACGCTATCAACTAGTTCAGGGGATTTTGTAGAAGAATATATGAGACTGGATAAGTTTTTAAAAGTCTCCCGTCTGATCAAGCGAAGAACTGTAGCAAACGAAGCCTGTGATGCAGGACGTGTGCTGGTGAATGGAAAGACGGCGAAAGCATCTGTGAAGGTAAAGCCGGGAGATGTGATCGAGATTCAGTTTGGAACGAGAACCGTTAAGGTTGAGGTTCTTGAACTGCAGGAGACAACAAAAAAAGAAGAAGCAAAGGACTTATTTAAATACCTGTAAAGTCTGTCAGACAACAGGAATGTATAAGTCGATCAATGGTTATTGTTTTCAGTAATCTTAGAAAGGCAGGGAATATTTTACAAAGTGAGATATTCCCTGCCTTTCTGTATGCTATACGATAAAGCATCTTTGGACGCACATATATAAAACCCTTATCTGTCAGGAATAAGTATAAAAGCTCTGACATATATATAGAAAAGTACAGGGAACTGTTCACAGGTAATATCCCGCGAGGTGTTTTGCCATGAATATGGCAAATCCCGAGACATACGGGGCAAAATCCCATCACCGAAGGTGATTTGGAATGGATTTTGACCAAGTTGCTGTGAACGGAGTGAACAGTAACAAGTACAGGGAACTGTTATCTGATTCCAGTAATATACTGTGGAGTATGCCAGAGAAGAGGGAGGTGCAGCGGATGGAGGAACAGCAAAAGACTGTAAAGGCTCATAAGCTGGTGGTTAATAACCGGAAGACAAGTATGGTGACAGGTGTTCTGGATGTATTGTCTTTTGATCTGAATGAGATTCTTCTGGAAACAGAGCAGGGAATGCTGTTAGTAAAAGGAACAGACTTGCATGTGAACCGCCTCAGTGTGGAAAAGGGAGAAGTAGATTTGTCGGGAACAATAGACAGTGTTTCATATTCTAATATTTCACAGGCAAAGAAACAGGAAGAAAGCTTTTGGACAAAGATGTTCAAGTGAGGAAGAAAGAAGATGCTAAATATAAAAAAAGAACTGCTTGTTTTCTTCTGTGCCTGTCTCACAGGTGTGAATGTCCGGGCTGGGTACGAGATCCTGATTTTCTTAAGGAAAATGATAATACATAATAATCTGGTGAAAGGAATTGAGGATCTGTTCTACTGGATATTTATGAGTGCATATATTTTCTCACAGATATATGCAACTATGTATGGTAGTATCAGATGGTATTTTCTACTAGGTCTTGTATTTGGCGTTGCGTTATTCAGAAACTGATTGCGTCTGGAGAAAAAATACACAAAAAAACAAGGAAAAACCTTGAAATTATTAGAAAAAACAGATAGAATGTTGATAATTGGGAAGTTTATAGGGAAGACTCCGTCAGTGAAGGCAGGATGGATTTCCCGGTAACGTTAAGAGTGTATTATTTTAGGGTGAATTTTAGATGGCAAAGAAAAAAAGAGTGACTGGACGGCGCAGCATACAAAGCAGAGACGTCCGAGTCCGTACAAAAGAAGCGTTCTTATGATTTTGTCAGTATTGTGTCTTCTTTCCGGTGTGCTGGGAGTGAATGCAGTAAAGCTTCATGCAAAGAATACAGCGTATAAACAGCAGGAAGCAGAACTGAAGACACAGATCAAAAGTGAGCAGGCAAGAGCAGAAGAGATCAAAGAATACGAGCAGTATGTACAGACAGATGATTACATGAAAGAGATCGCAGAAGATAAGCTGAATCTTGTTGATCCGAATGAAATTGTGTTTAAACCAATCAAGTGAATAGTAACCGAATCTGCAAAGCCAGTGAAAGACGGATACAGAATTTTACGAAAGATAACTCCGGGAGAGAAAGTTCTCCTGGAGTTTTTCTTTTTTTACGCGAACAACGAGCCAAAGTCCGTGCCTGCACGAGACCTTGGAGACTGTCGTGATAACTTGAGAAACTTGCGGAGCGTGTTTCTCACAGTTTGAGTAACGAGGGGATGGAAATGGAAAATGGACAGGTATTACATAGTAGTCCGTATGTGGAACAGATTGATAAGTTTGCAGTTTCATTAAAACAGTTAGCGAAAACATTTTTGAAGTTAGAAGAAAAAAAGCAGACATTCTCAGAAGAAGAGATTGATGAAATGTTTGCCTGCGTAAGAGAAGAAGTGTGTGAAAAATGTGAGAAAAACAGTTGGTGCTGGGGTGAAAACTATATTCAGATGTATCAGATGGGATACGAGATTCTTGCAGCAGTGGATCAGTATGGAAATGAACTGGATGCAGAGACAAAAAAGAAAACTGATGCAGCGCTGCATTATGGCTCCGCGGTTTTATCGGGGGATGCTTGACAGTTTTCACGAAGCAAGACAAAATATGATCTGGATCAATCGTATCGCAAGAAGCCGGGAAGGATGTGCAGCCCAGCTTGATCTATTTGCAGATATGCTGCAAAATGTGGCGAAAAATCTGGAAGACAGCATATTTACAGATGAAAGGTTGGGGAAACGGATCTTATCTCAATTAAAGAGAAAAGGAATACGTGTACTTTCCATGCATTTTCTTGTGAATGGAGAAGGAAAATATGAATTGCATCTGACGATGCGTACCTGGAAATCGGAAAAGATTCCGGTGAAAAGTCTGGCAGGGACTCTGAGTAATCTGACAGGAAGAAGATTGATTCCGGGAAAAGAGGGAGCGCAGCTGATCGGAACGGATTATACAACAGTGGTCTTCCGAGAAGGACCATCCTATTACACAATGTCCGGGATAGCAAGAATCGGAAAAGGCTGCAGTAATATTTCAGGGGACAGTTTCACGATGATGGATCTTCCGGGTGGTAAAAGGGGAGTTGCATTGTCAGATGGCATGGGATGTGGCAGGCTGCCTGTCGGGAAAGCACACTTGTGATAGAACTTCTCGAAGAACTTTTGGAAGCGGGATTCCCGGAAAAGACTGCGATCCAGATGATCAACACAACACTGGTCTGCGGAAGAGAAGAAATCCATTACTCTACGATCGACCTTACAGTGTTTGATCTGTATACAGGGGAATGCGAATTGATCAAGCAGGCGCATCCTCAACTTTTATTCGAAGAAAGGATCAGATTGAGCATCTGACATCGACAAGCCTGCCAATCGGAGTGATGAATTCACTTGAAATAGATTCAGTGAAACGGCAGTTGACGGATGGGACGTATGTGATCATGCTGACAGACGGAGTGCTGGATGCACTTCCGGTAGGAGAGCAGGACTTCCTTCTTGAAACAATCATAAAAGGAACGGAAATACGAAATCCAAAGGAACTGGCCAGACACATTTTACAGCAGGTACTTAACTGGACAGGAAAAGAACCGGAGGATGATATGTCAGTTTTGGTTGCAGCTTTGTGGAAATGCAGAAAGTAGCCATTGACATAGAAGTAACCGTTAACGTATAGTTGAGGTATGATGGATAAAAGATTAGAAAAGATTGAAAGCTATATCAGACAATATCATATGATAGAAAAAGGAGACAGGATTGTCATAGGTGTATCGGGTGGCGCAGACTCTGTATGTCTGCTGATGGCACTTTGTTCATTGCAGGAAAAGCTGGGATTCCAGGTGCTTGTCTGCCATGTGAATCATGAACTGCGCGGAGAGGAGGCTGCACAGGATGAGGCATATGTGGAAATGCTTTGTCATAAAATGCAGGTTCCTTTTTTTGCATTTCATGAAAATGTGGAATTAATTGCAAAAAAGCGGAAAGAATCATTGGAGGAAGCAGGCAGATATGTGCGAAGACAGGCATTTGAACAACTCTGTAGAGAACAGGGCGGGACAAAGATTGCAACAGCGCATCATAGTAATGACAATGCAGAAACAATGCTTCTTAATATGGCAAGAGGAACCGGGCTTCGTGGATTGTGTGGGATAAGACCAGTGTATGGAAAATGGATCCGCCCACTTCTGGACTTGTCCAGGGAAGAGATTGAACAGTGGTTGAAAGATTGTGATATCAGATATTGTGTTGACGAAACGAATCAGGAAGATGAATACACAAGGAACCGGATTCGTCATCATGTGATTCCAACATTAGAAGAACAGGTTAATACAAGGACGATAGAACATTTTGTGAAGCTCAGTGAACAGGCAGAAGAAATCTATGAATATCTGGAAAAACAGACAGATCAGGCATGGAATATCTGTGCAGAACAGACAGACGGACTTCAAAGCAGGAAAGAAATATTTCTCAAGGCAGAGGAAATGAAACAGCTTGATCCTGTGATAAAGAAATTACTGATCCAAAGATCAGTAAGTGAAGTGGCAGGGGCACAGAAAGATATTGAAAGCAGGCATATCCTGGCGGTACTGCAACTGTTTGAACGGCAGACAGGACGGCAGATTGATCTTCCGTATAGTGTTACAGCCAAAAGAATGTATGAGGGAGTTCTGCTTACAAAAGGTGATAAAAAAGTTACATCTGTACATCAGAAAGAGAAAAGAAAAGAAGAGAGTGATTTTGTTCTACAGCTTCAGATTCCGGGAGAAACACAGATCCCGGGAACAAATTTGAAAATCTGCTGTACAATCAGCGGTGAAAATGAGAAGAATTCAGCAAAAGAGATACCACAAAAAAGCTACACGAAATGCTTTGATTATGATATAATAAAAAGCAGTCTCTGTGTGAGATACAGACGACCCGGAGATTATTTTACAATTGATGGGGAAGGAAAGAAAAAGAAGCTGAAGAGTTACTTTATTGATGAGAAGATTCCGCAAGAAGAACGGGACAGACAGCTTCTGATCGCAGAGGGAAGCCACATCGTATGGATTCCGGGCAGAAGGATGAGTTCGTACTACCAGGTGGGAGACCAGACGAAAAAGATTCTTAAGATAAAGATTATGGAGGAATAGAACAATGGCTGAGAAGATTAAAGTGTTAATTACAGAGGAAGAAGTAGATGCAAGAATCCGTGAACTCGGAGAAAAGATCAGTAAAGAGTATGAAGGAAAGCAGATCCATCTGATCTGTGTTCTGAAAGGTGGAGTATTCTTTATGTGTGAACTCGCAAAGAGAATTACAGTTCCGGTATCTATGGACTTTATGTGTGTTGGAAGCTATGGAGACGGAACAAAATCCAGTGGTGTTGTAAGACTTGCGAAAGATCTGGATGAGTCTATTGAGAATAAGGAAGTATTGATCGTGGAGGATATCATTGATTCCGGTAATACACTGTATTATCTGATGGACGTACTTCGTCAGAGAAAGCCGGCAAGTCTCCGTCTTTGCACATTACTTGATAAACCAGACCGCCGTGTGAAAGATGTGCACGTAGACTGGACAGGATTTGAGATTCCGGATGAGTTCGTAGTTGGATACGGACTGGATTATGCACAGAAGTATAGAAATCTTCCATACATCGGAGTAGTAGAAGTCGCAGAATAGAAAGGAAGCAATAATAAATTGAATAATGACAGAAAAAGCAGAGGTCTGAGTGGGGCAACGATCATCAGTTTTGTTGTGATCCTTGTTGTGGTTCTGTGGATGGCGAACCAGCTTCAGATGCATCAGCAGGAGATGACATATACCTCCTTTGTCTCTGCAGTACAGGAAAAAAATGTTTCTGATGTCTACATCAATCAGAACAGTGCAGTTCCGACAGGAACTGTCTCTGTTACATTGAAAGATGATGGTAATACAAGGAAAGTGAATGTGTCAGATGTTGAGCAGGTAGAGAAGCTTCTGACAGAGAATCAGGTGGAGTACAGGCTTTCGGATGTACCGAAGGATTCCATGTTGACAACAGTTGTAGTTCCGATGCTGATCACACTTGGTGGAGTATTTCTGATCTTTTTCCTGATGAGCCGTCAGAATGGCGGGGGGAATTCAAAGGCGATGAACTTTGGAAAGAGCCGCGCAAAGATGAGCACGAAGAATGAGATCAAGGTTACATTTCGTGATGTTGCAGGATTGAGAGAAGAGAAGGAAGAACTGGAAGAAATCGTAGATTTTCTGAAAGATCCGAAGAAATACATCCAGGTTGGAGCACGTATCCCGAAAGGTGTTCTTTTAGAAGGACCTCCGGGAACCGGTAAGACACTTCTTGCAAAGGCTGTGGCCGGTGAGGCAGGAGTACCATTTTTCAGCATTTCGGGTTCAGATTTTGTTGAGATGTTTGTTGGCGTGGGTGCTTCCCGTGTCCGTGATCTGTTCCAGGATGCGAAAAAGAACGCACCATGTATCATATTTATTGATGAGATCGATGCAGTTGCAAGACGCCGTGGAAGCGGTCTTGGAGGTGGACATGATGAGCGCGAGCAGACCCTGAACCAGCTCCTTGTAGAGATGGATGGATTTGGTGTAAATGAAGGCATTATCGTAATGGCAGCGACAAACCGTAAGGATATTCTGGATCCTGCAATCTTAAGACCGGGAAGATTTGACCGTGATGTTATTGTCGGACGTCCGGATGTAGGCGGCAGAGAAGAGATTCTGAAAGTTCATGCGAGAAATAAGCCGCTTGGAGATGATGTGGATCTGAAGCAGATTGCCCAGACAACGGCAGGATTTTCAGGAGCAGATCTTGAGAATCTTCTCAATGAGGCTGCAATTCTGGCAGCGAAGGAGAACCGGGTGTACATTCAGCAGTCTGATATCCGTCATGCATTTGTGAAGGTCGGAATCGGTCCGGAGAAGAAGAGCCGTATCGTTTCTGAGAAGGAACGCAGGATCACGGCTTATCATGAAGCCGGACACGCGATCTTGTTCCATCTGCTTCCAGATGTGGGACCGGTTTACAGTGTATCTATCATTCCGACAGGTGGAGCCGGCGGATATACGATGCCGCTTCCGGAGAAGGATGATATGTTCAATACAAAGGGACATATGCTTCAGGAAATTACAGTTTCCCTTGGCGGACGTGTTGCAGAAGAAGAGATTTTTGATGATATCACAACGGGAGCTTCCCAGGATATCAAGCAGGCAACAGCAATTGCAAAATCAATGATCACGAAGTTCGGTATGTCTGAAAGACTGGGACTGATCAATTATGATAATGACAGCGATGAAGTATTCATTGGACGTGATTTCGGTCATACATCAAGAGGGTATGGCGAAAAAGTGGCCGGAACGATTGATGAAGAAGTGAAACGTATTATTGATGAGTGTTATTTGAAAGCGCGTACACTTATTCAGGAGTATCATCCGGTACTCGAGAAGTGTGCACAACTGCTTCTTGAGAAGGAAAAGATAACAAGAAGTGAATTCGAAGCACTGTTTGCAGACAGTGAGGTTGAAGGATAGTAGTTATTATATGTATTTAGGATAAGATACCCTCTGCCGGCGGGCAATCCCGTGTTGGCCGGGGGTGTTCTTATTTTAGATAGTTTTAAGAATTGAGTTAAAGGAGGCTAAACAGGTGAATAGAGAAGCACTGTTTTGTGACGGTACAGGTGATTATGTCTGTCCGGCAGAGCCTGAGATAAATGAAAAAGTAGTGTTGCGATTTCGTACGGCACACAATGATGTTGATGAAGTGAAACTGCACATCGGAGAACAGGAGTATCCTATGTGGAAGACACGTACGGATGGTGAATTTGACTTTTACGAGATCGAGTATCAGCTTGGTGAGGATATCTTAAGATATTGTTTTGAAATCAAGCAGGGAGCAGAGATCTGTTTTTATAGTAGGTATGGAATAACAGGAAAAAAAGAAAACTATTACGATTTTATTATTTCGCCGGGATTTAAGACACCCGAGTGGGCGAAAGGTGCTGTGATGTACCAGATCTTCGTTGATCGTTTTTGTAATGGAGATCCGACAAATGATGTAGAGGATAATGAATATATTTATATTGGGGCACCGAGCCGCAAGGTGAAGGACTGGAATCAGGCACCGGAAGCAATGGATATCCGTAATTTTTACGGCGGGGATTTACAGGGTGTTTTAGATAAGCTGGATTATCTGCAGGATCTTGGAGTTGAAGTTATTTACTTCAATCCGTTGTTTGTTTCTCCATCGAATCATAAGTATGATATTCAGGATTATGATTACATAGATCCGCATTATGGAAAGATTGTTGTGGATGACGGAGAAGTACTTCCGGTAGGTGCAAAGGATAATATCCATGCGACAAAGTATCAGCAACGCACAGGAGATATCCGTAACCTTGAGGCAAGTAATCAGCTGTTTATCAAACTGGTAGAAGAGATGCATAAGCGTGGAATGCGTGTAATTCTGGATGGTGTATTCAATCATTGTGGTTCTTTTAATAAATGGATGGACAGAGAACGTATCTATGAGCCGCAGCCGGACTATCCGAAGGGAGCATATGTAAGTAAAGAAAGTCCATATAACAGCTTTTTCCTGTTCCATGATGCGAGAAATGAGCTCTGGCCTTATAACGGAACATATGATGGCTGGTGGGGACATGATACACTGCCAAAGCTCGATTATGAGGATTCACCACAGCTTGAGCAGTACATTATGGATATCGGAAGAAAATGGGTATCACCGCCGTATAACGTAGACGGATGGCGTCTTGATGTTGCGGCGGACCTTGGATTCAGTAATGAATACAACCATATCTTCTGGAAGCGATTCCGAAAGGAAGTTAAGGATGCGAATCCGGATGCAATTATATTAGCAGAACATTATGGAGATCCGCAGGACTGGCTCCAGGGAGATGAGTGGGACAGCGTTATGAATTATGACGCATTTATGGAACCGCTGACCTGGTTTTTGACTGGTATGGAGAAGCATAGTGATGAATATCGTCAGGATCTGTGTGGAAATGCTGATAACTTTGTCGGAGCGATGCGTCATTTTATGGCAAGTATGCTGACACCATCTCTTCAGGTGGCAATGAATGAACTTTCCAACCATGACCATTCTCGTTTCCTGACACGTACGAACCACAAGGCAGGACGCGTGGCACAGCTTGGAACAGAAGCAGCTGAAAAGGATGTGAATAAGGCAATCTTACGAGAAGCGGTTATTATGCAGATGACCTGGATCGGTGCGCCGACAATTTATTATGGTGATGAGGCAGGACTTTGTGGATTCACCGATCCGGATAACCGGAGAACTTTCCCATGGGGGAACGAAGACAAAGAACTTCAGGCATTCCACAAAGAAGTGATCCGTATCCACAAGGAAGAGAAGCCGTTGAAAAAGGGTTCTATCAAGCTATTGGCTTCGGATGAAAATCTGCTGGCCTATGGAAGATTTGAAGCAGATGAACAGATTGTCATTGTTGTGAATAACAGTGATGAACTTCGTACAGTGACCGTACCGGTATGGTATGCAGGTGTAGAGATGGAAGGACGGATGAAACGACTGATCTACTCTTATGAAAACGGTTATACGACAGAATATGATGAGTATATCGTACAAGATGGAGAGATTGTCCTGAATATGGGATCTCATTCAGCAATCGTATTAAGCCGGCAGAAGCATTGAGATTGATGCCGTAAGAAGTGGAACGGTATTTTGCAGATAAAGAAAGAGTATTATACGAGAATAATAAAAATACGGGATGAGCAGTTTTTAATATCTGTTCATCCCGTATTTGTTATTATCATTATTTTGTCAGAACCTCTGCCCCATTCTCTGTGATAAGTACCATGTACTCAATCTGGGCAGAAAGACCATCATCCATTGTATAAACAGTCCAGTCATTGTCCTCGTCTACGAAGAAGTCAGGACTACCTTCGTTGATCATAGGTTCGATTGTGAACATCATACCTGGAACGAGAAGCATCTCACTTCCCTTTGGTGTCACATAGCTGACAAAAGGATCCTCATGGAATTCCAGTCCGACTCCATGTCCACCGATATCTTCTACGACAGAGTATCCATTTGCACGGGCATGTGTATTGATCGCATCTGCGATATCACCTAAATGTCCCCAAGGCTTCGCAGCCTCAAGTCCAAGCTTCACACACTCTTCTGTGACACGGACGATGCGCTCTGCACGTTCAGATACTTTTCCCATCTTGAACATACGGGATGCATCAGAAAAATATCCGTCAAGAATAGTGGATACGTCAACATTGATAATATCGCCTTCTTCCAGAATGATATTCTCATCCGGGATACCATGGCAGATCTCGTTGTTAATAGAAGTACACACGCTCTTTGGGAATCCCTGATAATTAAGCGGAGCCGGGATACCACCGTGTTCTTTTGTGAATCGATATACGATGTCATCGATCTCCTGTGTACTCATTCCAACGTGGATCTGTCTTGCTACTTCATCCAGGATCGCTGTATTAAGCTCAGCACTTTTTCTGATCTTTTCAATCTGGAATGGAGTTTTTAAAATCTTACGTGTCGGAACAATCTCACCACGTTCAGCATGCATCATTATCTTTTCTTCGATCGGCATATGGCATTTCTTATATTTTTTGCCGCTGCCGCACCAGCACAATTCATTTCTTTCCATGATATTACCTCTTCTAAAAATCACTTATTTTCTCGGTTTCTACTTATTTTATCACAAAATTCGACAAAAAGATACATGTTATGCTTGCCGAGAACGTAAAAATATAGTACGATTAAGATTCAGATAGGAGTGATAATGTATATGTGGTATTGGGCGATTATGGTACTGCTGATTTTAGGGAGTATCGCACTTCTTTGCAGTACATTTATAAGTGTAAAAAAGAATAAGGCACAGGACGCAGAGCGGAGAAAGCAGTCCAAGAAAGGAAAGCGTAACAAGGCAGATCAGGGATATGATCCAGAAGAGGATCAGCCGCAGGGAAAGAAGAGACGCAGTTCAGGGCAGAACGGTTCTATGGATCAGCGAAGCGTTCTTCTAAAAAGAGAAGACAGTGGAAGATTATCCTGGAAGATCTGGATACATGGCAGAAGTATAGCTTCATATTCTATGACGAAGTAGGAATCGGAAGAGCAAAGCGGAATGACAATTATGAGAAGTATCTGCCACTGCATGAGGATGGAAGAGTATCCAAGCAGCATTGTGTGATCATACAGAGAGGTGACTGTTTGTATCTGATGGATGATGGTTCTAAGAACGGAACATACCTGAACGGAATTCTGGTAGATCGTCCGACAGAGATTCAGAGAGAAGATGTGATCGGCGTTGGGGAGACCAGACTGGAGATTCTCAGAATCCTAAGAGAAAGTGAATAATGAAATTACAGGCAAGGAAGTCCGGCGGAAAAGTCAGGACTTCTTTTTCTTTTTGATCGTAAAATGAAGAATCTGTGTGAAAGTAACAGTTGAGTAAGGAAGATCATATAGTAGTTATATAGTTACTGTCAGTGGGAGTGAGCAACATGTACCAGAAATTGCCTTATTATATGGCCTATCCGATACAGACAGAATATGATGAGAAAGCGGAAAGGACAGACCTAGAGTATATGAAAAGCCTATATCCGGATCTTCCAAAGAGAATACTGCCTTATGTCGAAGAGGAATGTGACAGGATGGAATACACGGGGAGTGTGATGTTTGATGTTTATCCGGATAAATTGCAGCTACGCATCATGTGCAACAGAATTTGCGAAAATGTAAAAAAACAGGAGAAAATGTTTGCCGGGGAAGAACGGATGTTAAGAAATCTGGCGGAAGTCCTGTTGTATCAGGAAATCTACCGACGCAGGGGCGAACAGAGAAAAAGGAAACAAAAAATTTACAGTTATTGTTCATTGCCAGGAAAATCTGTGATATAATCATTCAGATTACAACGAAAGAAACGGATTCAGAAGAAGGGAACAGATACAAATGAAAAGTAATCTTATATTTATCGGTATGCCGGCTGTCGGAAAAAGTACAGTTGGTATTGTAGTAGCAAAAAGACTTGGAAAAGGTTTCATAGATTCAGATCTTCTGATTCAGGAACAAGAAGGAAAGCTTCTGCGTGAAATTATAGCAGAAGTCGGTGATGATGGGTTTTTAAAAAATCGAAAATCAGGTAAATCGTGATATAAAGGCAGAAAATGCGGTTATTTCTCCGGGCGGAAGTGTTGTCTATTGCGAGGAAGCAATGAAACATTTCAAAGAAATCGGAATTGTTGTATATCTTCATGCTTCTTATCAGACAATAAAGAGAAGGATCAGGAATCCTCAAAAAAGAGGAGTTGTTTTGAAGGACGGTCAGACATTAAAAGACCTGTATGACGAGCGAAAAGTCCTTTTTGAGAAGTATGCAGATGTGACAATCAGTGAAGAAGGCTGTCAGATTGAAGAAACAATAGAAAATGTACTTAATGTTATTGAGGATTACTCTCAAAATAAAGCGTGAATATTACCGTCATAGAAAAAGGGGATTCCACAATGAAAGATTTTGTGTTATAGTTATATATGGATTATATTGTAATTAAGGTAGAAAATTCTTTTCGTATAGACAAAGACACAAGAATAAATCGTTACTGAACACAGGATCTGTGGGAAGTAATACAGAATCGGACAATTGAGGTGCAAAATGGAGCAATATATTATTAAGGGTGGTAATCCGCTGGTTGGGGAAGTTGAAATCGGCGGAGCTAAGAATGCGGCACTTGGAATTCTTGCAGCTGCAATCATGGCAGATGAACCGGTTTTGATTGAGAATCTTCCGGATGTGAATGACATTAATGTCATGCTGGAGGCAATCGAGGGAATCGGTGCAATGGTACAGAGAATTGACAGACATACAGTAAAGATCAATGGAAATACAATCGGAGATTTCAGTATTGATTATGACTACATCAAGAAGATCAGAGCGTCTTATTATTTGTTAGGTGCACTTCTTGGAAAATACAAGAGAGCAGAAGTAGCACTTCCGGGAGGATGCAATATCGGAAGCAGACCGATCGATCAGCATCTGAAAGGATTCCGTGCACTTGGAGCAGATGTAGACATTGAGTATGGTAAGATTGTTGCAGAGGCGGAAGAGCTGAAGGGAACACATCTTTATTTTGATGTTGTAACTGTAGGTGCGACGATCAATGTGATGATGGCAGCAGCTATGGCTGACGGTCTCACGATCATGGAGAATGTAGCGAAAGAGCCACACGTTGTAGATGTAGCGAACTTCCTGAACAGCATGGGAGCAAATATCCGTGGTGCAGGAACAGACGTGATCAAGATCCGTGGAGTGAAGTCACTGCACAAGGCAGAGTACTCCATTATTCCGGATCAGATCGAAGCAGGAACATTTATGTTTGCCGCTGCGGCAACACGCGGAGATGTGACAGTGCTCAATGTGATTCCGAAGCATTTAGATGCAACGATCTCCAAGTTGGTAGATATCGGATGTGAAGTAGAAGAATTTGATGATGCAGTCCGCGTAGTGGCTAAGGGACGTCTGACAAGTACACAGGTGAAGACATTACCATATCCGGGATATCCGACAGATATGCAGCCACAGATCGGTGTTGTGCTTGCACTTGCAAAGGGAACAAGTACGATCACAGAAAGTATCTTTGAGAATCGTTTTAAATATTTAGATGAGCTGGCACGTATGGGTGCGAATATCAAAGTTGAAGGTAATTCAGCAACAATCGAAGGTGTTGAGAAATTTACGGCAGCAAGAGTCAGTGCGCCGGATCTTCGTGCAGGAGCTGCGCTTTGCATCGCAGGACTCGCAACAGAAGGAATTACGATCGTAGATGATATTGTTTATATCCAGAGAGGATACGAACGCTTTGAAGAGAAACTCAGAAGTCTGGGTGGAATCATCGAGAAAGTGTCCAGTGAAAAAGAGATTCAGAAATTCAAATTAAAAGTTGGCTAAACCGAGGTTACTGTTTACAACAAGCTGCGGCCGGCAGCGAGCCGATACAGACAGAATCCGAAGAAATATGATGTGAGAATGTATGCAGGTGTCGGAACGAAAGTTCTGATACCTGTTTTCAGTTTATGTGTCAGGAACTATGGCGTAATGGATGATCAGGCAGGCCGAATGAAACAGTAGCGGGATATCAATAAGAAAACAGCAGGAGCAACAAACGATGAATGAATTTGAACAGGCAGAAGAACGGAGAAAAAGACAGAGAGAAGAAATCAAACAAAAGAGGATCAGACAGCTCAGACGAAGAATGACGATTTCCGGCTGTATTTTGTTGTGCATAATCATAGCGCTGGCAGCCTTTGCAGTCAATGTGGCTAAGAAAAAGAAATTGGCAGCAGAACAGAAAAAACAGCTGGAACAGGAAATTGCACAGATGAATGAATCGCTGAATGATTGCTACAACACTTTCCTGACGGATAATGGAATGTCAGCGGAAAAGTCGGATGTTACAGCATTTACGAAATGGCTGGAAAAGAACCATTCTGAAGAGATGGATGATTTATTTCTGGTCTATCAGAAGAATAAAAAGATAACAGCGCAGGATATTTATGATTCCTTTGGAGCAACTTTGCATGTTCTGTCAGATACATACGAAGGAAAATTAAAGGATGAAGCTACCGCTGCGAAGAATCATATCTATGAGAAGAAGGCAGCAGAGAACGGAACTGTGCAGATTACGGCAGCAGGAGACCTCTGTCTGGAGGAAGACGGATATGTTCTTGATTATTATGATACGGTAAATGACTTGTCAAAATGCATTTCCAAGACAATTCTGGATCAGACAAATGCAGCAGATCTTTTCTTCCTGAATCATGAATATTGTGTCAGTGACCGTGGAACCCCGCTGGAGGATAAGTATTATGTATTCCGTGCAAAACCGGAACGTATGAAGTTGCTGGAACAGATGGGGACAGATATTGTTTCAATTGCGAATAATCACATTTATGATTATGGTGCAGATGCGATGGATGATACGATTGATCTGTTGGATCAGGCGAAGATCAATCATGTAGGAGGCGGAACGAATCTGGATGAGGCAAAGCAGCCGACTTATTATATTATCAATGGAATTAAGATCGGATTTGTGGCAGCTTCCGAGGGAGAACAGTATAAATTTACACCGGAAGCAACAGATTCAACGACAGGTATTCTTGCATCTTACGACACAACAGAGTATAATCAGGTGATCGCTGATGCATCAAAAGAATGTGATTATCTGATCGCATATGTTCATTGGGGAACAGAAGATGAGGATATGTACAATTCGACGCAGACAGAGCATGGAAAAGAATTCCTGAAGTCAGGAGCAGATATCGTGATCGGAGGTCATCCGCACGTACTTCAGGGAATTGAGTACACAGAGGATGGACCTATTGTATACAGTCTAGGAGATTTCTGGTTTAATGATGAGACAAAATATACAGGACTTCTGAATCTTGAGATTACATCAGAGGGACTGAAACAGATGTCTTTCATGCCGTGTGAGCAGAAAGACAGCCAGACACAGTATCTGAATAATGCAGAATCCCAGAGAGCACTTTTTGATCACTTGCAGGAGATTTCACCGAATATTACAATTGATGATACAGGTGTGATCACTGAGTTGAAAGATGTTGATGCAGAATCATAGAAATATAAAAGTTTTATCAACTTCAGAAAACGGTATTGACATAATCAACAAGGTGTTGTATAGTCTGATACGAAACAAAATTAAATAAATGATACTTTCTCTTATTCAGAGCAGTGGAGATACAAAGGATCTAAGAAGCTGCGGCAACCCCTCGTAATAGGAAGGTGCCAACCTGAGCGAGTTATTTCGAACAATAAGAGGATTGTTAAGATAAACTGACAGTCCGCTTGATGCGGGCTGTTTTCATTATTGGCAATGTAAGCAAATGAAGACAGCACAAGCGAGAGAAAGTGAGAAGTTGCTGTTAGTGCAGCAACCGGAAAGGAGAACAGATATGGAAAGAGAAAAGATTTTATTTACATCAGAATCAGTAACTGAGGGACACCCGGATAAGATGTGTGACCAGATCTCAGATGCGATCCTTGATGAACTGATGAGACAGGACCCGATGAGCCGTGTGGCATGTGAGACATGCTGTACAACAGGTCTTGTAATGGTTATGGGAGAGATTACAACACAGGCTTATGTAGATATCCAGAAAATCGTTCGTGACACTGTTCGTGAGATCGGATACACAAGAGGAAAATATGGATTTGACGCTGATACATGTGGCGTGATCACAACACTGGATGAGCAGTCAGCAGATATCGCACTCGGAGTAGACAAGGCACTTGAGGCGAAAGAGAACAAGATGTCAGATGAAGACATCGAAGCGATCGGAGCAGGAGACCAGGGTATGATGTTCGGTTATGCTTCTGACGAGACAGAAGAATATATGCCATACCCGGTTGCAATGGCTCATAAGCTTGCTCTTCAGCTGACAAAGGTTCGTAAAGACGGAACGCTTACTTACCTTCGTCCGGATGGAAAGACACAGGTTACAGTAGAGTACAACGAAGACGGTTCTGTAAAGCGTCTGGATGCAGTTGTTCTTTCTACACAGCATGACCCGGATGTGACTCAGGAGCAGATTCATGAAGATATTAAGAAATATGTATTCGATGAGATTATTCCGGCAGAACTCGTAGACGAAGAGACTAAGTTCTTCATAAATCCGACAGGACGTTTTGTAATCGGTGGACCACACGGAGACAGCGGACTGACAGGACGTAAGATCATCGTTGACACTTACGGTGGAATGGCTCGTCACGGTGGCGGTGCTTTCTCCGGAAAGGACTGTACAAAGGTAGACCGTTCTGCAGCTTATGCAGCACGTTATGCAGCAAAGAATGTTGTAGCAGCAGGACTTGCTAAGAAATGTGAGATTCAGCTTTCTTATGCAATCGGTGTTGCACAGCCGACATCTATCGCAGTTGATACATTCGGAACAGGAAAACTTTCTGATACAAAACTGGTTGAGATCCTTCGTGAGAACTTTGATTTCCGTCCGGCAGGAATCATCAAGATGCTGGATCTGAGAAGACCGATCTACAAACAGACAGCAGCTTACGGACATTTTGGACGCAACGACCTGGATCTTCCATGGGAGAAGCTGGACAAGGTTGACGATTTAAAGAAATATCTGTAAGATAGAAATATCTGATACAAGCACCGGAAGGTGCCTGACACCCGTCATAAAGTGTCAGGCACCTTTTTCAATACGGAAAGGAGATGCTTCTATGAAATTACGTACCAAACTGATTATTGCTTTTGTAGTCGTTATGATCTTTCCTGTAACATTTGCACTGATCGCAATGCATGCATTTGTTCCGGGAAGAGGGGCAGAGATACAGCAGCTGTATCTGATCGCAGTTGTCCTTACGACAGCATTTCTAATCTTGTGGATCTACAGATCGGTATCGGTCCCGCTGGAGAAACTTCAGAGAGCTGCACGCAATATCAAAGAGGGTAATCTTGACTTTGAGATCAAGGCAGAATCAAATGACGAGATTGGACAACTCTGTCAGGACTTTGAAGAAATGCGTCTCAGACTGAAAGCACAGGCGGAAGAGAAGGTCGCATTTGACAGAGAGAATAAGGAACTCATCAGTAACATTTCACATGACCTGAAGACTCCGATCACAGCGATCAAAGGTTATGTGGAAGGAATCATGGATGGGGTAGCAGATACGCCGGAAAAGATGGACAGATACATCAGAACCATTTATAATAAAGCTAATGAGATGAATCTTCTGATCAATGAACTGACGCTTTATTCAAAGATCGATACGAATCGAATTCCGTATAATTTCACAACAATCTCTGCGAAGGGATATTTTGCAGATTGTGCGGAGGATTTAAGTGTAGAACTGGAATCAAAGGGAGCTGAATTTACTTACAGGAACTTTATGGAAGAGGACAGCAAGGTGATCGTAGATCCGGAGCAGCTTCGAAGAGTCATCAATAACATCGTATCAAATTCTATCAAATATACAGATAAGCCAAAGGTGAAGATTACGATGGATGTAAAGGACGTGGGAGACTTTATTCAGGTAGAACTGGGAGATAACGGAAAGGGCATTGCGGCAAAGGATCTGCCGAATATCTTTGACCGTTTCTACCGGACAGATGCTTCAAGGAATTCTTCCAAGGGAGGAAGCGGCATCGGTCTTTCTATCGTGAAGAAGATTGTGGAAGAGCACGGAGGAAAGATCTGGGCAACCAGCGAAGAGGGCGTTGGAACCACGATGTATTTTGTAATAAGAAAATATCAGGAGGTACCCGTAGAAGATGAGTAAACGTATTTTAATCGTAGAAGACGAGGAAAGCATTGCAGATCTTGAGAAAGACTATTTGGAGCTGAGTGGTTTTGAAGTCGAGGTTGCGAATGATGGTGAGATAGGACTTAAGAAAGGACTTGAAGGAGAATTTGATCTGATCATTCTGGATCTGATGCTTCCGGGAGTAGATGGATTTGAGATCTGTCGTCAGATCCGCAGCCAGAGGAATACACCGATCATTATGGTTTCAGCGAAGAAAGATGATATTGACAAGATTCGTGGGCTTGGACTTGGCGCAGATGATTATATGACAAAGCCGTTTAGTCCAAGTGAGCTTGTAGCCCGTGTGAAAGCACATCTTGCAAGATATGAGAGACTGATCGGAAGTACTGTAGAGCAGAATGAAGTGATTGAGATCCGTGGATTGAAGATCGATAAGACAGCACGTCGTGTCTGGGTGAATGGAGAAGAGAAGTCTTTCACAACGAAAGAATTTGACCTTTTAACTTTCCTTGCAGGACATCCGAATCATGTGTACAGCAAGGAAGAGCTTTTCCGTGAGATCTGGGATATGGAGTCAATCGGAGACATTGCAACTGTTACAGTACATATTAAGAAGATCCGTGAGAAGATTGAGTATGATACTTCACATCCACAGTATATTGAGACAATCTGGGGTGTGGGATACAGATTTAAAGTATAAGAAGAAAGAGAGGACTCTGCCAGTGAATGGTGGAGTTCTTTTTTGTGGAAACAATAAGAATGTCAACTCAAACAAAAGAATGGGTTGACATTCTAAAAAGACATGGATATACTATTTTCATATGTTGTAAATAAGATCAACAGAATAATAATGCAGAAGATGCGTTGCTGGTCGCACATCGTGTGAACAGTAACGCGTTGGAGATATTGTTATACTTATAGAATCAGAAGAAAGGGAAATATACCATGTCAAACAGATCAATTCATACATTACTGAAAAACTGGGATGAAGAATGTCCGCTTACAAGAGAAGAGGCAGTTGAAGTGCTGAGTCTTCCTGAAGAGGAGATGGACAGTCTGATGGAGTGTGCTTATGCACTTCGTACAAAATACAAAGGGAAGAAAGTAAGCGTTCAGCTTCTGACAAATGTTCGTAGCGGAAACTGTACACAGAACTGTGCTTACTGTGCACAGTCCAAGGATTCTCAGGCAGAGATCGAGAAGTATAAGAGAGTATCAGATGAAAAGCTTTATGGTGATAATGATCTGGTAGATGAGAAACATCTTGCAAGACATTGTATTGGATTAAGTGGAATCGGATTCTCAGACGAGGAGATTGAAGATCTTGCAGACCGTATCCGCGAGATGAAGAAGAAAGACACACAGATCTGCTGCTCCATCGGTTTCCTGACAGAGAAACAGGCAAGAATCCTGAAAGATGCCGGACTGGACCGTATCAACCATAATCTGAACAGCAGCCGTTCTTTCTATCCGGAGATTTGTACAACACATACTTATGATCAGCGTGTGAATAACATCAAGATGCTTCAGGGACTTGGATTCGAGATCTGCAGTGGTGGAATTGTTGGTATGGGAGAGAGTAAGGAAGATATCGTTGATATGCTGATGGATCTTCGTGAGATCAATCCGGAGTCTGTTCCAATCAATTTCCTTCTTCCAATTCCGGGAACAAAACTGGCAGACCGTGATATCTCTGAACTGACACCTGAATATTGTATGAAGGTTCTTTGTCTGGCGAGATTGATGATTCCGAAGTCTGATATCCGCTGTGCAGCAGGAAGGGAAGTTTACTTTAAGGGAATGGAACCGGAACTTTTCAAAGTTGTTGATTCTATTTTTGCATCAGGTTATCTGACAGCCGGAGGCCAGGGAATTGATGATACAATGAAAATGATAAAGGATGCTGGATTTGATGGAGAAATCGAGTCTACAGATCACTAAAAATGATTCAAACTATATAATAATTTTAAATAAACCGCCAAACGAAGGATACGCTGTCTGAAGATGAATCAGAGCGGCGTATCCTTCGTTTTTATCGTTTTGTCAGCTTTTACTTGCGGATGATAAGATGGAGTGGTAACATGATGTTTAATAATTGTCATGTGAGAGTGAGGAAAGACAGGCATGTATGGATTTTATATAGATGAAGACAGGAGAAAAGCACGAAGAGCAAAGTGGAATACAGTGAGGATCATATCAATCGGATTTTTTGGTGTGATTCTTCTTGGAAGTCTGCTTTTATGGCTTCCGTTTTCAAATCATCAGCCAATTCGTTATATCGACGCACTGTTTACGGCTGTAACCTGCGTCTGTGTGACAGGATTGGTGACAGTTGTGCCGGCTGCACAGTTTACAGTGGCAGGAAAAGTGATCCTGCTTATTTTGATTCAGATTGGCGGACTTGGAATCATTGCATGTACAACTGCATTTTTAATTTTGGTTGGAAAGAGAATAAACATGAAGGAACGAGTTGTCATTCAGGAAGCCTATGGTCTGTCCACACTTCAAGGAATGATCCGGTTTATTGAAAGAGTATTGTGGGGAACATTTCTTGTAGAAGGAATTGGCGCAATCGGATATTCATTACAGTTTATTCCGGAGTATGGTGTTGCGAAGGGAATCTTCTATTCCGTGTTTCACTCAATCTCTGCATTTTGTAATGCGGGTGTAGATATTCTTGGAGATTCAAGCTTTACGAGATATGTCAATACACCGGTGATCACAATTACGACAACAATGCTTGTCATTCTCAGTGGACTTGGTTATCCGGTCTGGATCGATCTGGCGAAGAATATAAAGATGACAATACAGTCCAAGGGAAAACGTCCGGTCGGAAGAACGATCACAAGGCTGAGTCTTCAGAGCAAGATCGTCTTGACAATGACGTTGTTCCTTCTTACTTTGGGAACAGTAGGATTCTATCTGTTGGAGCATCATAATCCGGCAACGATGGGAACATTGAACGCTGCAGGGAAATTCCAGGCGGCTTTTTTCCAGTCTGTGACGACGAGGACAGCGGGATTTGCAAGTATATCCCAGTCAGGTCTTACGAATGGTTCAAAGCTGCTGGCCTGCATGCTGATGATCATCGGTGGTTCACCGGCAGGAACTGCAGGTGGTATTAAGACAACAACAGTTGCTGTTCTCTTGCTTACAGCAATTTCTGTCTTGAGAGGAAACAAAGATACGGAATGTTATGGGAGAAAAATTACATTCGAAATTATAAGAGTAGGGATGACGATCACACTTGTGACATTTGTCTTCTGGCTGTTTGGAGTTACGGTGATGACAGTGATCGAGCCACAGCAGAAAGTCCTTGATCTGATGTTTGAGGCGACATCTGCGATGGCAACGGTTGGTCTGACAGCGGATCTGACGCCGGTGCTTAGTGATATCAGTCATGTTGTACTGATGCTCATGATGTATATTGGACGAATCGGACCAATGACGATGGCACTTATATTTTCCGGTCATGCGGACAAGAAGAACCAGTTCCGTACTCTGCCGGAAGCAAAGATCATGGTTGGATAAGAAAAGATAAAAGAGAAGATAAGAGATACGCGATAAAGATAAGAAACAGTATATGAGAAGGAGAAAACGATGAGAAAGCAGTTTGCAGTTCTTGGGCTTGGAAGTTTTGGACGGAGTGTGGCCCTGACACTTGAGAGTATGGGATGCGATGTGATCGTTGTAGATAAATCACAGGAGACGATCCAGGAGATCGCGGACAGAGTGACCTATGCGATCACAGCGGATATTACAGAGAAAGAGGCATTGAGCGCACTTGGAACAAGGAATCTGGACGGAGCAATTATTGGAGTTGCGGAAAATCTTGAAGCAGGGATCATGGCGACTCTGCTTTGCAAAGAAATAGGAATTCCAATGGTTGTTGCCAAAGCCAAGAATAAGTTACAAGGAACTATATTGAAGAAGGTTGGGGCGGATACTGTTGTATATCCGGAGATTGAGATGGGTAGCAGGGTTGCCAAAAGCCTTTTGGCGACAGAATTCACAGACTGGATCGAACTGTCAAATGATTACAGTATGGTTGAGATCGCTGTTCCAAAACCGTGGATCAATCACAGTATGGCAGAACTGGGAATCCGTACGAAATATGGAGTTACAGTTGTAGGAATCATGCAGAACGGAAATGTTAATGTAGAGATTGATCCACAGATGCCGCTTCCGGAGAATGCGCTACTGATTCTGGTTGGGGCGAACAAAGTACTCGAAAAAATTGGAAAATTGGAGAAATAGATTATGATAATAAGTACATCGAATGCACAGATCAAAGAACTGGCGAAGCTGCAGAAGAAGAGCCGCTTAAGAGACGAGAAAGGAATCTTCCTGGTAGAAGGACCAAGAATGACAGAAGAGATTCCGGCAGAACGAATTGAGAAGGTGTATGCTTCAGAAAGCTTTGCAAAGAAGAATAAAGAATTTTTGGAGAGATTACAGGCACCGGTCGAGCTTCTGACAGATACTGTGTTCGCTTATGTGTCAGATACAAAGACACCGCAGGGAATTCTGGCGATTGTGAAGAGACTCAATTATACGATGAATGACCTGATGCAGGTGAAAAATCAGAAGGCACCGCACCTGGTTGTGTTGGATAATCTGCAAGATCCGGGAAATCTTGGAACTATTTTCAGAACAGCTGAGGCAGCAGGTGTAACCGGAATCTTATTGAGTAAAGATTGCGTGGACGTCTACAATCCAAAGGTGATCCGTTCCACGATGGGGGCTGTATTCCGTATGCCGTTCCTCTATGTGGAAGATCTTCCGGAGAAGATCAAAGAGCTGCAGAAGAAGAGTATTAAAACTTACGCAGCACATTTGCGTGGAGAAAATGCATACGACGAGGAAGATTATACAACTGGTTGTGCATTTTTGATAGGAAATGAGGGAAACGGACTTCGTGATGAAGTTGCAGACTGCGCGGATTGTCTCATCCGAATCCCAATGGAAGGCGAGGCAGAATCCTTAAATGCGGCAGTGGCAGCGGCGGTTCTGATGTTCGAAGCAGGAAGACAGAGAAGAAAGAAATAATAAAAATGCATAAAAGAATGTATAAGTACTGAATAAATATGTATAAAACAGAGTAAAATAAAGTTTTAGTTGCATTTTTATACATGGATGTAGTATACTAAATTCATCGGTTACAATGTAGGTTCAAAGATATGAAGAAGAGAAGGACAGAGAGGGTTCTGATTCATATAGTCATAGAATAGAAAGGACGAGAACTATGGACTTAAAAGGAAGAAATTTTCTGACACTGAAGGATTTTACACCAGAGGAGATTACATACCTGCTTGATCTGGCAGCAGACCTCAAAGAGAAGAAGAAAAACGGAGTACCGGTGGATCATTATCATGGCAAAAACATTGCACTGATCTTTGAGAAGACAAGTACAAGAACACGTTGTGCATTCGAAGTGGCAGCGCATGATATGGGAATGGGAACAACTTATCTTGATCCATCAGGTTCTCAGATTGGAAAGAAAGAGAGCATCGAAGATACAGCCGTGTACTTGGAAGAATGTATGACGGAATCGAATATCGTGGATTCGGTCAGGAAATCGTAGAAGATCTTGCAAAATATGCAGGAGTACCGGTATGGAACGGTCTGACAAACGAATATCATCCGACACAGATGCTGGCGGATATGCTGACAATCCGTGAGAATTTCGGAGAACTCAAAGGCCGCAAGCTTGTATACATGGGAGATGCAAGATTTAACATGGGCAATTCCCTGATGATCGCATGCTCTAAGCTTGGAATGCATTTCGTAGCATGTACAACGAAAGAATATTTCCCGAATGAAGAGCTTGTTGAAACTTGTAAAGGTTATGCTGCACAGTCCGGAGCAACAATTACTCTGACAGAAGATGTAAAAGAAGGAACAAAGGACGCAGATGTTATCTATACAGATGTATGGGTATCCATGGGCGAGCCGGACGAAGTATGGGAGAAGAGAATCAAAGAACTTTCACCATATAAGGTAACAAAAGAAGTTATGGCAAATGCAAAAGATACAGCTATTTTCCTGCATTGCCTGCCGGCATTCCATGACCTGAAGACAAAGATCGGAGCTGAGATGGGACAGCGTTTCGGAATCGAAGATATGGAAGTAACAGACGAAGTATTCGAGTCTGCACAGTCCAAAGTATTCGATGAGGCAGAGAACAGAATGCATACGATCAAGGCGGTAATGGTTGCAACACTTGGTGAGTTCTAAGAGCATGTAATCTATTTGATGAACTTGAGAAATCAGCAGAAGTTGGTATGATAAATGAGTTGAAGATCAGACCGGCTTCTGTGGAAAATAAGAATGAGCAGAAGGTGTCTGTTATTCCAGAGATGGGACAGACACCTTTCTTTTGTATAAAGGTCTGATGAGAGGTGGAATTAGAATGAAAGCTGAAATATTAAAATTATTGAGGGAAGCGGACGGATATGTGTCAGGCCAGCAGCTTTGTGAAAAGTTCGGGGTGTCAAGAACTGCAGTCTGGAAGGTGATCCGTCAGCTGCAGGAAGAAGGATATCAGGTTGAAGCTGTGCGGAATAAAGGTTATCATATTGTAGATAGTCCGGATGTGATGACGAAAGAAGAGCTCGATAGCCTGATGGATACGCAGTGGGCCGGAAGAAACATCGTTTATTACGATTCGGTAGATTCTACAAATCTGAGGATCAAGCAGATGGGAGATGAAGGTGCACCGGAAGGTACACTTGCGGTAGCAGATAAGCAGACAGCCGGAAGAGGGAGAAGGGGCCGTTCCTGGGATTCACCGTCAGGTTCAAGCATTTACATGTCCTTGTTGCTTCGTCCGGAGATTGAACCGGATCAGGCGCCGATGCTGACGCTTGTGATGGCATTAAGTGTAGCAGAGGGAATCATGGATTGCGGAGATTCCTGTGGAAACCCGGATGTAAAGATCAAGTGGCCAAATGATATTATCATTAATGGAAAGAAGCTCGTCGGAATCCTGACAGAGATGAGCACTCAGATCGATTACATTAATCATGTAACGATTGGTGTAGGGATCAATGTGAACCTGACAGAGTTCCCTGAGGAAATCCGTGAGACAGCGACATCACTCAGACTGGAATGTGGACATGTGGTAAAGAGAGCACCGTTGATCGCAGCAGTGATGAAACGCTTTGAACAGAATTACACAGTTTTCCTTGAACATGGAGATCTGTCCGGTCTGAAAGAACGTTACAGCGAATTACTGGTTAATAAAGACCGTGAGGTCCGGATTCTTGGCGCGAAAGAACAGTACAATGCTTACGCACTTGGAATCAATCAGACAGGGGAATTGATTGTTCGGAAAGAAGATGGAACCGAAGAGGCGGTGTATGCCGGAGAAGTTTCGGTGCGCGGCGTATATGGATATGTATAACCAGGTGGATAAGACCTACGGAATGTGAATAAGTCATCGGGATTATGCAGTGAATGTGGAAAATATGGAAAGGGTAGTACTGTTTACAGAAACTGTGGGCAGTGATATAAGGTGTAAAAATTATGGATGAAGAAATGGTATTGTGTGCGGCCAGCTCCTATGAGCAGAAATATTATCTGAACCCGGAATTTGAATCTCTTCCGGAAGCAGTGAAACAGGAACTGCAGATCATGTGTGTTTTGTATACAGCGGATGTTGGAGGAGTTCTTTTGCTGGTGTTTGATGAGAATGGAACCTTGAGTTAAAAGTAGAGCACAACGAGGGTGATTTCTCATTCGATGAGATTGGAAGTGTACTGAAGATCAAAGAGCTGCAGAACACAAAGGAAGAGCTTTTCAAGTCTCTTGAAATGTTTTACAAAGTATTCTATCTCGGAGAAGAGATGGAAGAAGAGACAGAGGAATAAATAGTTAGATAAACAGAGTATGGTTTATCTGTCGGATTTTTAAATTAGAACAAAGCCCATGGCGGAATCTGAATGATAAGTTTGTTGAACTTATCAGAATTCCTGCTATGGGCTTTTGTTTCCGTTTAACGATATGTCACTTTTTATCCGAGCAATAACTTCAGAACGTCTCTTACCTTTTTCACCGGAGTGATTTTCAGCTTATCCTTTACTTCCGCAGCTACATCTTCGAGATCATCTGTGTTGTCAAAAGGAATCAATACTTTTGTAATACCGGCCCTCTGGGCAGCCATCAGTTTCTCAGGAAGCCCACCGATTGGAAGTACACCTCCGCGGAGGGAAACTTCACCGGTCATGGCATAATCCGGGCTGACAGTCTTTCCGGTAACAAGGGAAGCAAGTGCTGTGGTTAATGTAATGCCGGCAGATGGACCGTCTTTTGGAACAGCTCCTTCCGGCACATGAATGTGCAGATCATGATCCTGAAAAACCTTGCTTTCTTTAGGATAAAGAGATTTCACAAGTGTCAGTGCAATCTGTACAGATTCTTTCATGACATCTCCAAGCTGTCCGGTGATGATCACCTTTCCTTCCCCTTCTGTCAGCTTTGTCTCTATAAATAGAATCTCACCGCCGGCCTGTGTCCATGCAAGTCCGGTGACAACACCAGGCTGCGCGGAAGTTAATTTCTGGTCATGATGCAGTTTCTTACGGCCAAGATAGTCTTTCAGATTCGATTTATTTACTGTCAGAGTCTGCCCCTCTTCTTTCACAAGACGCACAGCAGCAGAACGACAAAGCATATCGATCTGTTTCTTAAGTCCACGGACTCCGGATTCCATCGTATAATCTTCAATGACCTTGCGCAGTGCACCATCCGTTATCTTCAACATTTTCTTTTGGATTCCCATAGCGTCCATTGCCTTTGGAAGTAAGTGCTTTCTGGCAATATGGAATTTTTCCACAGCCGTATATCCTGGAAAATCGATCACTTCCATACGGTTTAGAAGCGGTTCGGGAATCGTATCTGTAGAATTCGCTGTGCAGACGAACAGAACATTGGATAAGTCATATGGAACATTCATATAATGATCTGTAAATGTACTGTTCTGCTCCGGGTCAAGCACCTCAAGCAATGCACTTGCCGGATCTCCGCCATAATCTTTCGCAAGCTTATCCACTTCATCAAGAACTACAACAGGATTGGAAGCGCCACTGCGTTTAATCCCTTCCATGATGCGTCCCGGCATAGCGCCGATATAAGTTCTTCTGTGACCGCGGATCTCAGCTTCATCTCGGATACCGCCGAGACTGATGCGGACATATTCGCGGTTTAACGCCCGGGCAATACTCTGTCCGATACTTGTCTTACCGGTACCAGGCGCACCGACAAAAAGGAGGATGGAACCATACTGTTTCCGGTTCAGTGCCATAACAGCAATCTGCTGGATGATACGTTCTTTGACTTTCTTGAGTCCATAATGATCTTCATCAAGAATCTTTTCTGCCCGGTTTAAATCAATCGGTGTAAATTCCGGATGCTTCCAGGAAAGACTGATGACAAAATCAAGATAGTCATAGAGAAGTCCATATTCATGCTGTCTTTCCCTTCCTGCTTCATACGATTCAGAACTTTGTCCGCTTCCTTGCGGGCATCTTCATTCATGCCGGATTCCCGGATCTTTTTTTCAAAGGCACGGACATCGGAAATGTTTTCCGGGTGCATCTCATCTAATTCTTTCTGAAGGTAATCAATCTGCTTCTTAATTGCAGCCTCTCTGTAAAGCTGCTCCTGGTCACCTTTCTGTGCCTCCTGTGCTTCAGAAGAAACTTTAGCGACTTCCATGAATTCCTTGATCGCATTCTCAATCAATTCACAGCGTTCACGGCGGGAATCTGTCTCAACAATTGCATATTTTTCTTCGGAAGTAATGTTCAGATAATCTGAAAGAGCAGAACCGAGGTCATAGATATTCTTTCTCTGGATAATGTAGCTTCTTGCCCAGATCCCCCACTGATAATTCTGAACAAATTTCAGAAGCGCGTTCCGCAGGTTTGTGAAAGTCTGCTTCTCTTCTTCTAAGGGAAGATCATCTACTTCCGGGCGAATGGAGCTGTAGCTGTAATCTGTCCGTTCTCATCCAGCTCAATATCGTCAAGACTGACACGTTCTAATGTACGAATCTGGATGCTGTCATCATCACCGATGGATTCGACTCTCGCAGACATACCGACCGGGTAAATATCATCTATAGTAACAGTAGTCTCATCCACTTCATTTTTCAAAAATGGAAACAGAATATCTGTACCGACTTCAATCTGGTCTGCAGCAGCCCCCGGAAAGAAATCACGTTTAAAAAAATAAGTGATATCAGGGAGCAATAATATATTAAAAACAGGACGAATAATCATAAAAACACTCCTTTCGTCTCATGATTTATCATATCACCGTCAGCGATTCAAAATGGTGGGATATGTTGTGTAATGCAGGTGCCGCGAACAGAAAACTGCTTACAGCTGTGCCATCAGAAAGTTTAGCGATCCCGCAGGATTCTCAGTTCCTTTTTCCAAAAGAGAGACAAGAGCAGAGATTGTCTGTTCAATCTCATCTGCTGTTGAAGGTACTAAGGTGTTATCCATCTTAACAGTCAGTACAATCAGTACGATTTCAGCAAGAGAAACAGGGTCAGCACAGCGGATTAAATCCTGTGCAATCCCTTGTTCAATAATGGAAGCAAGAACCGGCTTGAGTGAAACGATGAGATGATTCATGTACTTTTGATGAAGAAAAGCCCGCTCCGGTGCAGCCTTTGTAGTTGATGGCTGGGTCTTTAAAAAAGCCGCAGAGGAATTTCGGCAAGCCTGAAAGATCAGAGCCATGCGTGTGAAAGGTGAAATCTCTCTTTGCTCTGCAAGATGTCTTGCTGTTGTTATTGGAGCTTCATAATTGCGTTCTACCAGTGCTTCAAGAATTGCATCTTTGGAAGAAAAATAATAATAAATACTTCCTTTTCCAATTTCAGCAGTCTGAGCAATCTCACTGACAGAGATATTAGAAAGTTCTTTGGTTTCCAGAAGCTTTTGAAGAGCATCTAGAATTTTATCGTATTTTAATTGTTTTGGCATAGAAGTCCGCCTCGTATATTCGTAAGTATATTTGGCCAGTTCCAGATTACGGGAATTGACCGATATCCTTTTAAGTATAGCACAATAAAGTCGGAAGAACCAATAAAATAGAAATAAAAAAGAGGACAAAAAAAGGACACTTTGAAACAAAAGATTGTCTGAAATAGATAATTGACCGTGAGTCGAAAAAGTGATAGATTAAAAACATAGCAAATCGACCACCGGTCGAAAAATGAAGGACTGAAAAGGAAAGGGAGAGAAAAATGACATACGCAGACATGTTTTCAAAAGTAAAAGGAATGATGATGGAAGCAGACGTAAGTACTGTGAATGAACATCTTGCATATCAGTTCAATGTAACAGGAGAAGCAGAGGGAATCTTTTATGCAGAGGTAAAAGAGGGAAAGCTGTATGTGGAACCATACGAGTATTATGACAGAGATGCGATTTTTACTTGTTCGGCAGAGACATTATTTAAGATCAACGAGGGAAAGCTGGATCCGGTTCTGGCAGTAACACTGGGAAAATTGAAAGTAGAAGGTAACATTGACAAAGCTTTGTATCTGAAAAAACTGATTGATAGCAGAAAAGCAGAACAGAATGCAATAAAGAAAACACAGAAACAGAAATAACTGTAAAAAGGAAGCAAAGGTGAAAAAGATGATGCATTACGGAAAACTTCTTGCACTTGCAGGTCTGGTGGGAATCGTATCAGCAGAGGCAGGTGGAAGTGCATACTTTTACAGAAGAACAATGATGCGTTATAACGCAAAGACAGAACGCACGATGAAGATGTCCGGGGTAGACTGGGATCAGTATTTCTCAAAGATGAAGGAATGCAGGGAGTGGATGATGGAGCAGCCTCATGAAGATGTCTGGATCCGGTCGGAAGACAGTTTGAAGCTTCATGGAACGTATTTCCAGGGAGCAGGAAATGTCGAAGAAAAGAAATGCAAAAAAGCAGTGATCTGTTTTCATGGCTACACGAGTCAGGGGCTTGCAGATTATGGAAGTATTTCAAATTATTATTTGAAGCGTGGTTATAACGTTCTTCTTGTCGATCAGAGATCGCATGGGCAAAGTGAAGGGAAATACATTGGATTCGGATGTAAGGACCGTTATGATGCATATCGATGGATTGAATGGGTGATTGGACAGGAAGGAGAAAATGTTCAGATTCTCCTGCATGGTAATTCTATGGGAGGCGCTACAGTATTGATGGCAAGCGGGCTTGATCTGCCGCAGCAGGTAAAAGGAATTATTGCAGATTGTCCGTTTACTTCGCCCAAGGCAGTGTTTACACATGTACTTCACAGTATGTATCATCTTCCGGCGTTTCCAATAATACAGATTGCGGATGCGGTAAATAAAAGACAGGCAGGATACGGACTGGATGAGTGCAATTCTGCCCGTGAAGTCAGAAAAGCGAAGGTTCCGGTTCTTTTGATCCATGGAGACGCAGATACATTTGTTCCGTGCAGCATGTCGGAAGAAATCTATAAAAACTGTAAATCTCCAAAACAGAAGCTGATCATCCACGGGGCAGGACACTGCGAAAGTTATTATAAAGACAGAGACGCTTATGAAGGAGCAATGGATTCATTTATAGGAGGAATCATAGAATGATGAAAACAAGAAAAGGATATCCTGTATACCCACTGACGGTAGCGCAAAAATTTCATTTGTATTATCTGCCATTTTGTCCGAATGCGGCAGTACTGAATATTGGCACAAGCCTGACAATTGGCACAGATCTGGATCGGGATGTACTCCGAGAGTCCATTTACAAAGCATATGAGAGAAATGAAGGGATGCGGATACGCTTTGCAAAGGACAAAGAGGGGAATGTATATCAGTATGTTGTAAGTGCAGAGCAGGACAGACAAGAACGGGAGATAGAGTTCGTTGATTTCTCCAATGTGACTATGGAAGAGGCAGCTGATACGATGCAGAAATGGACAACAGTTCCATTCCCACTCGAGGATTCACCGATGACGAAGATTAAAATGATCCGCACTTCAGATGGATTCAACGGAGTGTATTTCCTCGGACATCATATGGTGGTAGATGCCCAGTCACTGATCACATTTCTGAAGGATATTATTGAGCTGTACTGTAATGCAAAATACGAAGGTGTCCCATATCCAAAGGATATGTGTTCTTACATAGATCAGGTAAAGAAGGATCTCGCCTATGAAGCCGGAAGTAAAGCACAGCAGCGAGACAGAGAATTTTTCAGGGAACTGATTGAAGCATCAGAGCCGGTTTATAACGGTGTTAATGGAACAGATAAGTTGGATGCAGCGAGGGAAATGTTTAAAAATCCAAAGCTTCGTTCTGCATTTAATGCGACAGATGATGTGAGTTCTGCATTGGATATCTTTCATTTGGAAGCAGAACCGACCAAACGTCTGATGGATTTTTGCGAAAAGTACCGGGTATCTCTGGCATGTCTTTTGTTGATGGGATTACGTACTTACTTCCAGAAAATGAATGGACAGGAGGATGTATCGATCAATAATGCGATTGCCAGAAGAGCTACATTAAAGGAAAAGAAATCCGGTGGAACAAGAATTCATTCGTTCCCGTTTCGTACCGTATTTTCAGAAGATGTGAAGTTTATTGATGCAGTATATGAAATCCGTGATAAGCAGAATGAATTATTCCGTCATGCAAATTATGACCCGACAGAATATTTCGCATATCGCTCCAGGACATATCCACAGCCACAGAAAGGACTGACGTATGAGCCGATGTCTTTGACTTACCAGCCGATGACATTGCAGGAGAAAGGACTGGAAGATCTTGGAGGAATTCAATATAAGACAAAATGGTATCCGAATGGAATGACAACACAGGCAATGTATCTGACAGTCATGCATCGAACAGAGGATAATGGATTGGATTTCAACTTTGAACATCAGAAAAAAGCAATCTCAAGAGAAGAGTTGGAATATCTGTATTATTATTTATGTAAAATTATGTTCAAGGGAGCAGAAAATCCTGAACTTACAATTGGAGAAATTATAAAGCTTGTATAAAAGAAAGATGATCCGGATCATGTTGAGAATCACGATCAGGACAGAATGGAAAGGAAAAAATCATGTTTGAGCAGTTAGTAGATATTATTTGTAATTATGTAGAAATTGAACAGGAAAATATCAAGCCGGAATCACGTTTTATGGAAGATCTTGGATTCACATCCTTTGATTTTATGAGCATGCTTGGGGAAATAGAAGATGAGATGGATGTGGAGATTGAACAGGACAAGGCAGCAGGTATCCGAACAGTCGGAGAAGCTGTAGCGTATCTTGAGTCTTTGAAGTAGAGGGAAAAGAAAATGGAATATAGAACAATTCGCGATATTCTTACAAATGCAGAAAAATGTTTTGGAAATGAAGACGCAATCCGTTACAAAATAGGAAAAAATGAAATTGCGGCAAAGACATACACACAGTTGAAAGAAGACAGTGAGAGAATAACAGCATTATTGAAAAAACTGGGAGACCCAAAAAGTCATATCGCATTGATCGGTGCGACTTCTTATCTATGGATTGCTTCCTATTTTGGGATTGTGGACGGCGGAAATGTTGCAGTACCGTTGGATGTGTCACTTCCGGCAGAAGAACTGTGTGAACTTATCGACCGTGCAGATGTAACAATCCTGATTCTGGATGAGATTCGTAAAGATGTGATCGAAGCAGCGAAAGAAAAGTGTCCAAAACTGAAGTACATCCTTTCTATGCAGAAGGAAGCAAATGAGGGCAATATACTTTCTCTTACAAAATCAATGATGGAACAAACGATAGATGAGGACACAGGAGTAGAAAAAACAGAGATTACTCCGGATCAACTTTGTACGATCATGTTCACATCAGGGACAACAGGAAAGAGCAAAGGTGTGATGCTGACACATAGAAATCTCGTTGAGAACGCGACATGTCTGGATATGAAGCTCCCAGAGAGAAATGTGCTCCTGTCAGTTTTACCGATTCACCACGCATACTGCCTGAGTATGGATATCCTGAAAGGAATTTCTCTCGGTGCAATTATTTGTATCAATGACTCTTTGATGCGTGTGGCGAAAAATATCAAATTATTTAAGCCGAATATGATCCTGATGGTACCGCTTATGATTGAAACTTTTGCGAAAAAATTAGAAGACGTAAAAGACCTTCCGGAAAAAGTGGTAAAAGAAGCAGTATTTGGATCTCAGTTCCATACGATCTGCAGTGGAGGGGCATACCTGAATCCGGAGTATATTGAGCTGTTCGAACGTTTTGGAATCCAGATTCTCCAGGGATATGGAATGACAGAATGTTCACCGGTCATCAGTACAAATGTTGCATGGAATGTAAAAAAGAATTCAGTAGGACAACTTCTTCCAAACTGCGAGGCAAAGACCGTAGATGGAGAACTGTGGGTTCGCGGAAGCAGTGTAATGCAAGGATATTACAAGATGCCGGAAGAAACAAAAACCGCACTGAAAGATGGATGGCTTTGCACAGGGGATCTTGGATATGTAGATGAAGACAGGTTTATCTATCTGACAGGACGAAAGAAGAACCTGATCATTACAAAGAATGGAGAAAATGTCTCACCGGAAGAACTGGAGAATAAATTAAGTTCTTCAAGACTGGTGCAGGAAGTATTAGTAAGAGAAGCAAAAGGAGTGATCGAGGCAGAAATATATCCGGATGAGGAGTACGCAAAAAAGCAGGGACTTGAAAGAGAAGAGGAAGTCCGTGTAGAACTCCAAAAACTGATTGATGAATACAATCAGGGTGCACCGGCATATAAAAAGATTTATAGTCTGATCATTCGCGATAAAGAATTTGAGAAGACAGCTTCAAGAAAAATCAAGAGATATTAAAAGACAGATAAAAAAAGTCTGAATAAATGGAGGATTGCAAAAACCTTGCGATTGCCGGATTTATTCAGACTTTTTGTATGAATGCGAAAGAACAGATCATGTACGTTGACTTTTCGGCAGTTATTTACTATGATACTAAAGTCAAATAAGAAGAATAGTTATAGATTAGAAAGAATAGAATATGATGAAACAGTTGAAAATAGGAAATGTGACGCTGCCAAACCGTTACATCTTAGGACCGATGGCCGGAGTGACAGATCTCCCATTCCGTGTGTTGTGTAAAGAACAGGGAGCAGGTCTTTTGTGTATGGAGATGGTCAGCGCAAAAGCGATTTTATATAATAATAAGAATACAGAATCACTTTTGGAGATCCACCCGGATGAACAGCCAGTGTCACTTCAGTTTTTTGGATCAGATCCGAAGATTATGAGTGAGATGGCAAAACGTGTGGAAGAGCGTCCATTTGATATTATGGATATCAATATGGGATGTCCGGTGCCGAAGGTTGTGCGCAACGGAGAAGGCTCTGCACTTATGAAGAATCCGAAGCTCGTTTATGAAATCGTCAGTGCAATGGTGAAGGCAATTGATAAGCCGGTTACTGTGAAGATAAGAAAAGGATTTGATGACAGCTGCATTAATGCGGTTGAGATCGCGAAGATCATTGAGGAGGCCGGGGCAGCAGCTGTAGCCGTGCACGGAAGGACAAGAGAACAGTATTACAGCGGACAGGCAGATTGGGATATCATCCGTCAGGTAAAAGAAGCTGTCTCTATTCCGGTAATTGGAAATGGAGATGTGACAAGCCCACAGAAAGCAGAGGAGCTGGTAAAACAGACAGGATGTGACGGAATCATGATCGCAAGAGGAGCACAGGGAAATCCATGGATTTCTCCGAGATGATCACATATGAAGAGACAGGCGTGCTGCCGGAACGTCCGAGTCTGGAAGAGATTCGTGATATGATGCTCCGCCATGCCAGATTACAGCTGAAATACAAAGGTGAATTCATTGGTATCCGCGAGATGAGAAAACATGTGGCATGGTATACAAAAGGACTGAAAGGCTCTGCAAAATTACGCGAAGAAATCAACCGCGTAGAGTCCTATCAGGAACTGGAAGAACTGCTCTTTCAACTTGACAGAAAGCGCTAGTTTGAGTATAATATTGAAATTGCGGACGGACGCTGATGAGGGCATTGGCGTCGGTGAAAAAAGACAGCAGTCGTGCATTTTGAAACCGATAAGATCTGTAGACAAAATATAGAGAAGGAACTTTGAATGCATGAAAAGTATAGACAGAAAATAATTTGCAGAGAATCTGTAAATATCATAGGAAACGAAACGTTACTGCCGTAGACAGTGACGGTAAGGAAGTAGAAAGGAAGCAGGAACAATGGCAGAAGCAAAAAAAAGATTACTTACTTATGCCGGATTAAAGGCAATTGAGGACGAACTTGAGAATCTGAAAGTAGTAAAGAGAAAAGAAGTTGCAGGTAAGATCAAAGAGGCAAGAGAGCAGGGGGACCTTTCCGAGAACGCTGAGTATGATGCAGCGAAAGACGAGCAGAGAGATATCGAAGCCCGTATCGAGGAGCTTGAGGCAATCCTGAAGAATGCAGAAGTTGTAGTAGAGGATGAAGTTGATCTTGATAAGATTAATGTCGGATGTGCAGTAAAGGTTTACGACATTACATTTGATGAAGAGATGGAGTTCAAGATTGTTGGTTCTACAGAGGCGAACAGTCTGGAAGGAAAGATTTCCAATGAGTCTCCGGTAGGTCACGCACTGATCGGAAAGAAAATCAATGATGTCGTTGATGTTGAGACACAGGCAGGAGTTATCCAGTACAAAGTACTTGATATCAAACGTTCATAATCAGCTTAGGACAGACCTCTTACTATTAAGAGGTCTGAATTCGCTTAAAAAGACAATATAAAAAGAGAATGTTTTACGTTGATTTGTATAAAGTTGACTTATATAAAATCAATGTAAGAGCAGATAGAAACGGAAGGAGAACAGACAGTGGGACAGAATCAGAAGAACACACAGGAACCAGATATGAATCAGCTGAGAAAGGTTCGCCGTGAGAAACTTGCAGAACTGCAGCAGAACGGAAGAGACCCTTTCCAGATTACAAAGTTTAACCAGACACACCATTCACTCGAAGTGAAAGATCTCTATGAGGCACATGAGGCAGAGCTTTTAAAAGATCACCAGCAGCCGAACGTAGAAGGTATGGATGAAGAGCAGGCAAAAGAGGCTCTTAAGAATGATTACGAAGAGAGAAGAAGCATCATGGATGCAAGCCCGATCCACGTAGCAATCGCAGGACGTATGATGTTCAAGAGAGTTATGGGAAAAGCTTCTTTCTGTAACATCCAGGATTTACAGGGAAATATCCAGGTATACGTAGCAAGAGATGCAATCGGAACAGACGCTTACGCTGATTTCAAGAAATCTGATATCGGTGATATCTTCGGACTTGAAGGATTCGCTTTCAGAACAAGAACAGGAGAAATCTCTATTCACGCTGAGAAGATGACACTTCTCTCCAAGAGCTTACAGATGCTTCCGGAGAAGTTCCACGGCCTGACAGATACAGACACACGTTATCGTCAGAGATACGTAGACCTGATCATGAATGCAGACTCTAAAGATACATTTATCAAACGCTCCAAGATCCTTGCAGCGATCCGTAAATACTTAAGCGGAGAAGGATTCATGGAAGTTGAGACACCAATGCTTGTAGCAAATGCAGGTGGAGCAGCTGCAAGACCGTTCGAGACACATTTCAACGCTCTGAACGAGGATCTGAAGCTTCGTATCTCTCTTGAGCTTTACCTGAAAAGACTGATCGTTGGAGGACTTGAGAAAGTATACGAGATCGGACGTGTATTCCGTAATGAAGGTCTTGATACAAGACATAACCCAGAGTTCACTCTGATGGAGCTTTACCAGGCATATACAGATTACCACGGCATGATGGATCTGACAGAGAACATGTACCGCTTTGTTGCTCAGGAAGTTCTTGGAACAACACAGATCGTTTACAAAGGAATCCCGATGGATCTTGGTAAACCGTTCGAACGTATCACAATGGTTGATGCAGTTAAGAAATACGCAGGTGTTGATTGGAATGAAGTTGAGACTCTAGAGCAGGCAAGAGAGCTTGCAAAAGAGCATAATGTAGAATTTGAAGAGAGACATAAGAAAGGTGATATCCTTAACCTCTTCTTCGAGGAGTTCGTAGAGGAGCACCTGCTTCAGCCGACATTCGTTATGGATCACCCGGTTGAGATCTCTCCACTGACAAAGAAGAAACCGGAGAATCCGGAATACGTAGAGCGTTTCGAGTTCTTCATGAATGGATGGGAGATGGCGAATGCTTACTCAGAGCTGAATGACCCAATCGATCAGAGAGAGCGTTTCAAAGCGCAGGAAGAACTGCTTGCACAGGGAGATGATGAAGCCAATACAACAGATGAAGACTTCATGAATGCACTGGAGATCGGTATGCCACCTACAGGTGGTATCGGATTCGGTATCGACAGAATGTGTATGTTGCTGACAGGAGCAGAGGCAATCAGAGATGTGCTGCTGTTCCCGACAATGAAGTCCATCGGTGGTGTAAAATCCGAAAATGGTGTAAGTTCTAAAGAGGTTTCTACACCAAATTCAGAGCCTGAGAAAATTGATTTTTCTAAGGTGAAGGTTGAGCCTTTGTTTGAAGAAGATGTTGATTTTGATACATTTTCAAAGTCAGATTTCAGAGCAGTTAAGGTTAAAGAATGCGTTGCTGTACCGAAGTCAAAGAAGCTGTTGCAGTTTACCCTTGATGACGGAACAGACACAGACCGTACCATTTTAAGCGGTATTCACGCATATTACGAGCCGGAAGAGCTTGTAGGTAAGACACTTATCGCTATCACAAATCTTCCTCCTCGTGCTATGATGGGTATTGACTCTTGCGGTATGCTCCTCTCCGCTATTCACGAAGAAGAAGGCGAAGAAAAGCTTCATCTCCTTATGGTAGATGACCATATTCCGGCAGGTGCAAAGCTCTATTAAGAAGTACCGTTTTACCTTACAAAACGGGATGTACTTCATTTGTGAAAAAGCTCTGAAAATACACAAATACACCAAATTTACACTAAATGGTGCTTGAAACAGTGCAGAGCCTTAAAAATCGCATATTTTAAAGATATATGGGCAGTTCCATTGCGGAATTGCCCATTTTCAGAAAGAAAAAGATAAATTGGTATTTATAAAGGAGAATATTGATGAAACTATTTTTATGTTCGCACTTTTCAAGTGTGGGAAGTCTGATAAAGGAAGAAATTGAAAATAAGAAAGTCGCATTTATTCCAACAGCTTCACTGCGTGAAGGCTACACCGGTTATGTCGGCT